>JAEEGL017015482.1_pt1 | contig 10162 bp, 9 predicted proteins | sample 9134231 | NCBI WGS metagenome assembly JAEEGL01 (sample SAMN16246548, study PRJNA631951) | gut metagenome | biome: gut microbiome; feature: rumen; material: fiber-attached | host: Bos | place: Iran: Karaj | collected 2018-10
ATATCGGTATATTCATTATTTTTATGTTCTTTTTCTTCAGCATAGAATTCTTTGTATTCAAGTAATGCTTTATCATATCCAAATAATGTACTAAATTTTGGAATTAAACTTTGAACAATATCATTACCCTGATACATTAAAATACCAAAACGACGTACATTATATTCACGATTCCATTGCTTTGATAAACGTGAATAGTCAGCTTTATTAAATTGTGCTACAGCAATAATTATTAAGATAACCCCTACACCACAAGTAATAAGCATACTTTTTAAACTCTTTTCAACATGCGCTAAATAATTATAGTAAGTTGATTTTTTTAGTCTGCTATGAACATAATGGAATACCATAATCATTGGAATATAAATAAAATCTAATAGTTTTAATTTACTAAATACACTATCCGTTACTTCTCCAGTTTGACTTAAAGCTGTAATTAAACTTAAACTTGCAAAATTAGTATAGAATGTATAATAAATTGAATTAGATGTAGTTGTAAAAAAGATAAAGAATAATACACAGTATAAATATTTAAATTGATTCTTTGGCTTTAATAAATAAGCGAATGAACCTAATATTAAAATAACACCCATATCAATTAGCATTGATACAAACATAAAGACATCACCAATAGTGGCATATCTTACAATCAAAGTACTAATAAATGCTAAAAAAACATATGATAAAAATAATCTATTGGAAATAATATAATCAATTATTGATAAATAAATTTTTTTAATAATCTTCTTCATATATATACCTCAATCTACATCATTATAACACGAAAAGGATAAAAGTTAAACTGATAAAAATTAATTTTTACTTGCTATTTTTACACTTATTTGTTATTATTAATACACATGCAGGTGTGGTTCAATGGTTAGAATATAACCTTGCCAAGGTTGGGATGGGAGTTCGATTCTCCTCACTTGCTCCATTTGAAATAAACGTCGAATTAATCGACGTTTTTACATATAATATATTATTTTGAATATACTAATATTGACAATATATATCAAAAATGGTACTATTGTCATATAAGAACTCTGTTCAATCCGAAGCTTCACGTTATACGTGAAAGGTTTATGTAGGAAGAATGGAGTTTTTTATTTTGTCTTTTTAGTTAAAGATGAGTCAAATATACTAAATATTGTTTTTTCATATTATCACCACTAGATACAATTTACCACTTATTAACTTTTAAATCAATCGAACAAAAGCATTTTTATATACTATTCATTAGTTTTCTTTTTAAATAGAATTTAACACTAATTGTCACTGTAAATGTCACTGTATTTTTAAAATATTTTTATGATATATTTTTATTGAATCAAGTTTTATCTCAATTTTACATATGGATAATTAGCTACATTTCGTAAACGAGATACACACTTGCTCCATTTGAATATTAAAAGACTAGTTATTAACTAGTCTTTTTTTAACCAATATTAACTCCAGCTTCCTTAACTCCACTTATTTTATTTAAAGCTAAATGATAACCCTTGTTATTATCTTGTAATTCATAAATACGCGATTGAATAACATAATCAAGTACTTCAATATCATCAGGTTTATCACCCAATAAAGTCGGTAGTATAGAATAGTTATCCCCTTTACAAACCTTTCCCGCCATAAACGATGAACGATGACATTCACTTTCAAATATTAAGTATTTTGTTAAATCATTACTCTTTTTACAAATATATATTTTATAAGGTGATTCTTGACAATCATCACTCTCAAGTAAATCATAAGAATATCGCTTTAATGTATATAATATAAATGGCTTTCTTTGCTTTTTATTAGTTAATAATTGTTTATAATCATCATCTAACACTGTTTTAATATAATATGATGTTAATAATGATGCAAAACCACAAGAACGATACTCTGGTTTTATATAAGTTCCAACATAATAACTAATTCTTTTTTCAACATCTAACATAAAGTACATATAACCAATATTCTTATGTATTCCCTTACTGTTTAAAAATAGATTAATAAAATAATAAGTTTGACCATTTTCACCATAAAAAGTCTTCTTAAGGTTTACTGTTAACTTAGTACGATTATTAATTGTTATTATATCTATTAACATTCCTTTTTCATCATATGCCAAATCACTTAAAGTTGTCATTTTTCACATTTTCCCCCAAACGTCGCATATTATAACATAATATTCTTTTATCTGCAAATAAACAAAAAAACTAGTTATATAACCAGTTTTCTAAATCTTGATTATGAGATTTTTGGGCTTTTAAAACTAATCCTGAATCTTGAACACGCTGTAATTCATGAGTTGGGTCATAGCAAATCACTCCATCAGTTAATATATCGATTTCATCATTAATATAACCAACACCAATATCCTCAAATTTCTTGTTAGATATAAGTCTAATTTTAATGCCAACACCAAAATCATTCAAACTACAAAAACGATAATATTCATTAGCATGATCAACGGCAAGTTTCATTGGCATCGAACATGGCTTATTAACCACAATATTTATAATAAAAGTGTCATTATCAGGAGTTTGATAACTAAAAACTCCAAAAAGGTTACCAAAAACTTGATATTTCTTGCATACAGATTCTACTTCTTTATTAATACGATCATAATAAATTTCCATAAAAAATAACCACCTTTTTTAAAAAACATGGTTATTATATAACATAATTGTTACTAATTCAAATAATAGTTACTATTTTTTATAATTATTTAATAATTCTTTATCTTCCTTACTAACACGATAACTATCATGACATTTACTTATTGCTTTATTAATTGCAAAAGCATTTAATTTATTACTTTTAAAATACTCTAATGTTAAATTACGATTTTTAATAAAAGCTTCACATAAAAACCATGCTGCTCCCATATTAACATAATACTCTTCTTCATTACTTAGTTTATCTAATTCATTAAAGATAGCTTTTAAATAATCGGTTCTAACATAAGCAAAGAAAATTCTAATGGCAATTCTTCTTTTAAAAGGTTGCTTACTTCCTAATAATTTCTTGGCATAATCAAAATAAGCATCTTCATTTCCTTTAATACGGAATTTTAAAGAATCCGTTACTGACCAAGTATCAACATATTTTGATAACTTTTCAATATATTTTATTTGTTCTTTATAGTCTTTAATGGTATTTATTAAATAAGCATCAATCATTAACGCTTCATGATACTTATCGGGCATTGCATCTAGAACTTCATTTCGAACATCAATTAATGATTTTACAATTTGTTTTTGCTCTGGAACTAAAATACCTAAACATGGTTTTTTAGTATTAACAACACGCCTAGTAAACTCAATTTTATCTTCATGCTTACTAGCTTCCAAAAAATCATAATATTTATTTAAATCAAACTCTTTCATAATATCACATCGCTATTATAACACATATATTACTTTAGGTGATATTTTATGAATAATTATACCCTGCTTGCTTTATATGCTACTCTCTTTACTTGGTTTTTAACTATTCTTGGAAGTAGCATGGTTTTCTTCTTTAAAAAAATTAATAAAAACATCATGGATGTATCCTTAGGTCTGGCCGCCGGAATTATGATGGCAGCTTCATTTTTTTCGTTACTAAACCCCGCAATTGAAAATGCTAAAAATTTAAAACAACTTCCTTGGTTAGTAGTTAGTATCGGCTTTATTATTGGTGGCATTTTCATCTATCTTAGTGATTTATATTTTAATAATCGTTTTAAGAATAAACCTAATAAAAATAAACGTTTATTTTTAATGATTCTTTCAATTACATTACATAATATTCCCGAAGGTTTAGCCGTTGGAATTGCATTTGGTAGTATTAAATATCATCTTGCTGATGCTAACTTAACCAATGCATTCTTACTGGCATTAGCTATCGGATTACAAAACTTTCCCGAAGGAAGTGCTATTAGCTTACCACTTCGTCGTGAAAACTATAGTCGCTTAAAGGCATTCATCTATGGCTCCCTTAGTGCAATAGTTGAGCCAATATTTGGTATAATTGGAGCCATTCTTACCATTAAACTAACTTCATTAATGCCCATCTTTTTATCATTTGCTGCTGGCGCTATGATTTACGTTATCATTGAAGAATTAATTCCCGAAAGTCAAACCAATAAAAATAAAGCCCTAATGGCTTTATTTACGCTAATTGGATTTATTATTATGATGATCTTAGATATTGCTTTATAAAATAATATTAATAATTAAACCAACCAAACTTCCAATTAAATATAATAAACTAATTATTAACAATGTATTTTTAAATGACTTATTGTTCTTAATTAAAACAATTAATCCTACTCCACTACCAGTTAATAAACCAGCAATCATAGAACCAAAACTAATAGAATGATTAATATATAATTCAGTTAATGCTACTGATGCACCACAGTTTGGAATTAACCCAATTAATGAAGTTAAGAATGATCCAAAGATATTATCTTTTAATAATATCTTTGCTAAATAATCTTCACCAAAATAATAAAAACTAGTATTAATAATAAAATTAATAACAATAATAAATAAGAAAATTTTTAAAGTATGAATTAAACTAGCTGTAAAAATATTATGATTTTTATGACAAGAACAATGTTCATGATCACAAATCTCATAATTTGGATCAACTTTTGGATGATAAACCAAATCAATTAAGAAACCAATTAATAAACCTACTCCAAATTTAATAGCTAAACTCGTAAGAATTACTTTATAACTTAATCCCCCACTTAACATTACTGGTAACATTTCATCACTAGTTGATAAATAAATTGCAATTAATGTTCCCATTGTTAATAAACGAGTTACATATAAGTTAGTAGCAAGTACGGAGAAACCACATTGTGGTACTAATCCAAATAAACTACCAACTAATGGCCCAAACTTACCTGTCTTTTTTAATAAATCATTAGTTTTATTTTCATAACGATGTTCAATAAATTCAATTATTAAAAATGCTACAAATAAGAATGGCAATAATTTTAAACCATCAATTACTGTATCTAATATTACATCTAACATAACAACACCTCAAATAAACATATAACATTATATTTATAATGGTAAGAATTGTCAATATTAAAAAACGAATTTTGGTAATACTAATATTGAAAGGGTTGATAAAATGAAAAACGTAACCGATATGATTACCGAAAAAGATTTATTATATATTGAAGATATTTTTAAATGGCATCAAAACAGTATTAAAAAATTAACTATTTATCTAGACCTATTAGAAGAAGATGATAGTATTAAAATGTTAACAACTATCATTGATATGCATGAAACATTTTGTGATGACCTAGTAGGATTCTTGGAGGCGGAATAATATGGATGAAAAAGCAATTTTAAATGATACTTTAAGTACCTTAAAAGCAATGTCAGTTAATATGACCTTCGCACTAAACGAAGCTAGTTGTGATAATATTTATAATTTATATTATGAGCAATTTAAAGATATTAATAAATATACCAAACTAGTTTATGATTTAATGTATAAAAAAGGTTATTATGATTTATCCAATGTTGAAAAAAATAAAATAAATAAAGTATTAAAAACTATAAAAGACGAATTAAAATAATTCGTCTTTTATATTATGCAATTCCCAATAATAATTTTAAATTATATTTAAAATAATCACCAAAAGTAGCTTTTTTAATATCTTCTTTTACAATTAAAGGAACACTAAGAATCTCATTATTTACTTTATATTTTAGATAACCTACAATTGTATTTTTCTTTACTGGATATTCCAGTTCTTCATAAGTAATATAAGGTTTTCCATAATCCAGTTCACTGTTTATTTCCACTACATCATTTAAATCTTCTTTAGTATAAACGTAATATTTATTTTTTAATGTTTTATTATTTTTTATATAATCTACCTTTTGATCCTTTTTAATAATCTTATTTAATTGATAGTTATTAAAAGCATAATTTAACAAATTGGCAGTATCCTTCGTTCTAGTATCATTATCTGGTTCTCCCATCACTACCGTAATAAATCTTAAATCATCTTTTTTAGCAGTAGCTGTTAAACAATATAAAGCATTGGTAGTATATCCGGTTTTTAAACCATCTACACCTTCATAAAAACGCACCAATTTATTAGTATTAACTAACCAGGTTTTAGAGCCATCTTCTTTCGTTAAGTATTCTTCATATATTTTAGTATATTCTAAAATTGCTTCATGTTTTATTAATTCACGGGCGATAATTGCCATATCATAACTACACGAATAATGACCATCTTCATCTAACCCATGAGGATTTTTAAACTGAGTGTTAATTAAACCTAATTCTTGAGCTTTCTCATTCATTTTTTGAACAAATTTATCCACACTACCATAAGTTTTTTCAGCCAGTGCTACTACCGCATCATTTCCAGATGCAATTGCCACGCCCTTTAATAATTCATTAACTTTCATTTTACTATTAGCGCTTAAAAATATTTGACTGCCACCCATCTTAGCAGCATTCTCACTGATTAAAACATCGTCATCAAATTTTAAAGTACCATTATCAATCTTCTCCATTATTAATAGCATACTCATAATCTTAGTCATACTAGCTGGCGCTAAACGTTCTTTACTATTATTCTCATATAATATTTTACCCGTACTATATTCCATTAAAATACTACTTTTCGCACTAGTCATATTATCATCAGCAAACACCATTATCGGAAATAACAATATAATTAACAAAAGTATTTTTTTCATCTACTCACCTATTTATATATATGTTATTAATTGCAAAAATATTAACTTTATAATAAAATATAAATATAGAAAATAGAGGAGATGTTTATGGAAGAAAAAAAAGAAAAAAGTAATATTTTATTCTTGTTATTTGCAATCATGTTTATTATTGTAACGCTAGTAGTTTTAGTGGGAGCTTATGGTGTTTACCTAAATCGTCCAAAGAACTTTTTCAAAACTACCATTAATAATAAATATTTAAAATTCAATGAACATAAGAGTAAAGTGTTTAACTTCAACCCCGCCGAAAATAAATTAGAAAGTAGTTTAAAATTAGATTTAGAAGTTAATCAAGATGGTACTAAAACTACTCAGGAATTAGTTAATATTGATTTTAATTCTGATTTCAAAAATGAGTATTTGAGTACTACTATTAATTCTAAATTGTATGATCAAATCAAAACTGACATCGCTTTTGATAATGACGACTTAATTATTAATAATAAAATGATTTATGAAAAGCCATTATTATTAAATGATGTTCTTGAATTTAATTGGGATTATTTTCAAAATATTAATGAAGAAGATTTTGATATCGTAACATCAACAATTAAAAACGAAGTAATTAAAAGTTTAAAAGATAAAGACTTTAAAACTAAATCAACAACGATTGCAATTGATGGTAATGATGTTCGTGCTAAAAAGATAACTTATGTTGATAAAAATGCAAATAAAACAATTGAAAAAATAATTAATAACTTAGCTAATGATGATAAGTTTGTTAAAGCTTTAGCAAATTTAACTGATACTGATAAAAAAGACATCGTTAAAGAATTAAAAGATGCTAAAGTTGAAAAAGATTTAAAACCAATTACAATTAATTTATATACTACCGGAGTGTTCTCAAAGTTAGCAAAAACTGAAATTGAATATGACGGAATTACTGTTAGTTATTTAAATTATAAAGATGAAAATTATGAATTTAAATTCGAGTCTGATGATTATGAATTTGTATATAGTGCCAATATCAATGATGATAAAGAATATGACTTTATTGTTAAAATAAATAAAGAAACTAAAGTTAAAGGAGTTATTAAAGAAAACTCTGATGAAGCTTTAAAAGTAAATTTTGAAATCAACGTTAATAAAGATACGAAAGTTAATGGTAAAGTTGATATCAAAACCGTTAAAGATAATAATAGTGAATTAACTAAAAAAGGCAGTATTATTATTTATACCAATGATAAAAAAGAAGATTACTATAAATTATCATTTGAAAGTACCATTAAGAAAGTTAAAAAAGTAAATAAAGATAATATTAAAGGTGCTGTTAATTATAATAAATTAAGTAAGAAAGAAAAAGCAAAAATTGAAAGTCAATTAGAAGATAATATTGAATCACTTAAAGAATTATTAAACTTTAAATTAGAAAACCAGGATTAGTAAATCCTGGTCTTTTTAATTATCTTTTTTATTTTTCTTTGAATCACTATTTGCTAAAGCTTCTTTACGACTTAAGTTTAATCTACCTTTATTATCATAACCCATTGCTTTAACAATGATTGAATCCCCAACTTTAACTACCGTACTTGGTTTTTCAATACGTTCTTTAGCAAGTTGTGAAACATGAACTAATCCTTCGCATCCAGGCCATAATTCAACAAAGCATCCAAAGTCTTCAACTTTAACAACTTTACCTTGATAAATTTCGCCAGGTACTACTTCTCTAACGATTGCTTCAATCATTTCTTTAGTTTTCATAATTACATCATAATCAGTATGATAAATAATTACACGTCCGTCATCATCAATATCAACTTTAACTGCGTCTTTATCAGTTACCGTTTTAACATTAGATGCTTCTAAAATAATTTTAGTAATCATTTCACCACCACGACCAATAACATCTTTAATCTTTTCAGGTTTAATTTGTAACATTTCAACCTTTGGAGCATATTTACTTAATGCTTTACGTGGTTCTGGAATAGTTTTTTCCATTACATCTAAGATTTCCATACGAGCTTTCTTAGCTTGATTTAAAGCTTCTTTAAGAATATCTTTAGTAACACCCTTAATTTTGATATACATTTGTAATGCAAAAATACCTTTACGCGTACCAGCAACTTTGAAGTCCATATCACCCATATGATCTTCTAAACCTTGGATATCAGTTAAGATTGTATATTTTTTACCATTTTGAATTAATCCCATTGCGATACCTGCAACTGGAGCTTTAATTGGAACACCAGCAGCCATTAATGATAAACATCCGGCACAAATAGTAGCTTGAGATGATGAACCATTAGATTCTAGAATTTCAGATACAACACGAATTGTATATGGGAATTCTTCTTCAGATGGAATAACTTGAGAAAGTGCTCTTTCACCTAATGCACCATGTCCAATTTCACGACGTCCTGGAGAACCATAACGACCAACTTCACCAACTGAGAATTGTGGGAAATTGTAATGTAACATGAAACGTTTAGTATCTTCAAGTCCTAAACCATCTAAAATTTGATGTTCATTTAATGCTCCTAATGTTGTAGTAGCTAAAGCTTGAGTTTCACCACGAGTAAATACCGCAGAACCATGAGTTCTTGGTAATAAATCAATATAAGCACTTAATGGTCTAATTTCATCCATCTTACGACCATCTGGTCTTACTTTCTTATCAGTGATTAATACACGAACAGCTTCACCTTCTAAGATATCAACAAGTTTTTTAACATCACTAATAATTGCATCAAAATCTTCATCTTCTTGATATTTTTCAGTAAAGAATTCAATTGTTTCAGCTTTAACATTATCAATTGCTTCATATTGAGCAAGTTTACCTTTAACTTTGAAACATGCAAACATCTTATCAGTAGCATAACCACGAACTTCAGATTCAACCTTTGGATCAATAGTTGCAAGTTCAACTTCAACTTTTGGTTTACCTACTTCATCAATAATTTCTTGTTGGAAGTCACATAATGCTTTAATATGTTCATGACCAAACATCAATGCTTCTAACATTTCTTTTTCTGATACTTCTTTACTACCTGATTCAACCATACAAATAGCTTCTTTAGTACCAGCAACAGTTAAATGAATAGTACTTTCTTCCATTTGAGCTGGAGTTGGATTAATAATATAATCTTTACCAATTTTACCTACTTGAACACCAGCTACCGGTCCATCAAATGGAATATCCGAAATACCAAGTGCAAGTGATGATGCAAATAAAGCAGTCATTTCAGGAGTGTTATCAGGATCTACTGATAATACCGTATTAATAACTTGGACTTCATTTCTGAATCCTTCACTAAACATTGGACGAATTGGACGGTCAATTAAACGAGCTGTAAGGGTTGCATAATCAGAAGGTCTTCCTTCACGTTTAATAAATCCTCCTGGAATTTTACCTACAGAATATAATTTTTCCTGATATAAAATCGTTAATGGAAAGAAAT
>JAEEGL017432016.1_pt1 | contig 10162 bp, 5 predicted proteins | sample 9134231 | NCBI WGS metagenome assembly JAEEGL01 (sample SAMN16246548, study PRJNA631951) | gut metagenome | biome: gut microbiome; feature: rumen; material: fiber-attached | host: Bos | place: Iran: Karaj | collected 2018-10
GAATCGCGAACCATCTTTTGCAGCGCACAGACGATGTGTTTATGGAGCGCTTTGCATTCCAGATAGCGAATCTCAAAAAAAGGATTAAGCCATGCTCAGTCTGCGGAGCGTGGACAGAAAACGACCCCTGCCCTATCTGCCAGGATTCCGGCCGTGACCGTTCGGTTATCTGCGTAGTGGAGCAGGCACAGGATGTGAGCACGATAGACAGCTCTCACGAATACCACGGTCTCTACCATGTGCTTGGCGGCTACATTTCGCTTATCGACGGAATCACACCGGACAAGCTCAGGATACAGAGTCTGATTGACCGCGTAAAGGCTGGCGGAATAAAAGAAGTGATACTCGCAACAAACCCAACCCCGGAGGGCGACATCACGGCCGTTTTCATACAGCAGCAGCTTGCGCAAAGCGGTGTCGCAATCACGCGTCTTGCAAGCGGACTTCCTGTCGGCGGAGATTTGGAATACGCTGACCGTCTTACGCTCGCACGAAGCTTCAGGGGAAGAACAGCGCTCTCCTGAACATCAGATTGCTGCCATCGGATTGCTGAGGTCTGCTTCCTGACACCGCTCTCCTGAAGTCAGCAAACAGAATCAGGCCTCAGGCTCCTTTCTGCGGACAATGAATTCCAGCTTTGGAGCCGAGCGCCGTATCTCACTGCGGCTTTTGTATTTTTTGTAAAGAACTTCCTGAATCCTGACATGCTCTTCTTTTTTGCCAGGCTTTCTTGCCTTCCACAAACCGTCGCTCTGAAGCTCATGGCTCTGCATATTGTCCTGAAAATAAAGCTCCAGGTTTTCTTTTAAGGTCTTAAACACATGCGGGTCTGTCACAGGGTACATCAGCTCAATGCGGCGCTCAAGGTTGCGCTCCATCCAGTCGGCGCTGCTGAGATACAACTCTTCTTCGCCGGCATTCTGGAAATAAAACACGCGGCTGTGCTCAAGGTAGCGGTCAATCACACTTATCACTGAGATGTTGTCGCTCTTCCCCCTGACCCCAGGAATCAACGTACAGATTCCCCTCACATTCAGCATTATGCGGACACCGGCCTGGCTTGCGCGGTACAATGCGTCTATAATCTCAGGGTGACACAGGCTGTTCATCTTTGCCATGATAAGCCCCGGGAAATCTTTGGAGCTCTGCTTTACTTCCCTGTCGATAAGCTCCAAAAGGCGCGCCTTGAGTGTCACCGGTGCCATGTAAAGATGGTGCATAGTCTGCAAAGCGCTGTAGCCCGAGATTACGTTAAAGAAAAGCGTAGCGTCAAAACCAAGAGACGGATTTGATGTGAATATAGAAAAATCCTGATAAAAAAGCGCCGTCTTGGGGTTGTAGTTGCCGGTGCTGAAATGCACGTAACGGCGCAAGCGGTCACCCTCCCTGCGCACAACCATACAAATCTTTGCGTGAACCTTGAGATTCACAACGCCGTAAACAACAATAACACCCGATTTCTCAAGCTCAGCCGCCCAGGAGATATTCCTCTGCTCGTCGAACCTCGCTTTAAGCTCAACAAAGGCAGTGACCTGCTTGCCGCTGCGGGCCGCTTTCTCAAGCGCATGGATAACAGGGCTGTCCTCGCCGGTTCTGTAAAGAGTTATTTTTATAGCCACTACATCCGGATCGCTTGAGGCATCCTGCAGGAACTTTACCACAGGCTCATAACTCTGGTAAGGCACGTTCAGCAGAACGTCATGCTGCCGCAAAGTGTTCCAGAAAGTGCCGTCCTCAGGCAGATCGTCAGGGTAGAAATTCTTCCACTCAGGGTAGCACAGATCCTGCACGCCCTCAATTTTGGAAAGCCCCGTAAGAGGCCCAGGGTCAACAATGTTTTCCACAGTGTAGATGTCTTCGTCAGAGAGGGCAAGCTTCTGCCGCACAAGTGTCAGCAGACGCTGGCTCGAAGAAGTGCACACAAGCCTTACCGCAAAGGAAGACTGCCTGCGCACAAGCACGTTTTCCATAGACTGGATGAATGTGGAGGTAGAAACCGAATCCTCGTCAACCGAAACATCCGCGTCCCTGTTCACCCTGAAAATCATAGACTCAGTTGTTTTGTAGCCGGGGAACAGCTCCGAGCCGCACATAGAGATTATGTCGTCGATAGTAGTGAACCTCTGAACCGTGGCAGACTCCGCGCCGCCTTCGCCTGAAGGAAAGAAAATGAGCCTTGGCAGCAGGGCCGGAATCTGCACAACAGCCATGATGTCCTTGGAGCCGTGCCTTGCAGAAAACGGATTGTCGTTCAGATGGATTCCGGGCATAGGCTCAAGGATAAAAGCAGCATACACCCTCTGGCTCGCGATAAGCGGAAAATCTTTGCCGTCAGTCCGCAAAGGGGTAAGAACCGGGAAAACCTCATGCTTAAAAAGCCTCTCCGCAAAGTTCTTCTGTGCCGCCGTAAAATTGGATGCGCTCACATAACACAGACCCTTCTGCGCAAGAGAAGGCAGCAAATCATTGTTGAGCGTATCCTGCTGAATCTTCTGAATCTGGTGGCAGCGCCAGGAAATCTGCTTGAGCAGGGCAGACGGAGTGTAACCAGAGGCATCCTGCAGCATAGGATTCTGCCGCTCACTGCGCTTAATCGATGCAACGCGTACCTGGAAAAACTCGTCAAAATTAGATGAGACTATGGCAAGAAAATTAAGGCGCTCCAAAAGGGGAAGGCTCTTTTTGCAGGCTTCATTCAAAACCCTTGCGTTGAACTCAATCCAGCTGAGCTCTCTGTTAAAATAACCCGGCATTCATTCCTCCCCTACACCAAAACCAGCTTGTAACCAAAGACATTCTCAAACATATCGCCCTTTTCGCTGAGCGCAAGCTTCTCAAGCCCCACGTTTGCATGCCCTGCGATACGGAACGTCACGCTGTCTTTCGCAAAGTTTATGGTAAAATTCGTAAGCTTCTGTCTGTGGCTGCGGTCAAGAGCATCTGCGACGCGGAGAATAGCGCAGAGCTTAAGGATTATCATGCGGCTGCTCCTCGGCAACAGCTTGAACTCCGGATCATCCTGCGGCATCTTTGAGCCTTTGTGGTAGGCCGCAATCTGCGCCACAAGAGCAGTGTCATCACGGCTCAACCCAAAGATTTCAGAGTGCATGATGATGTACTGACTGTGCAGGTTGTGGTCCTCAGCCCTGATAAACATGCCGATATCATGCAGAATCGCGCTGATCTCAAGCAAAAGGCGCACATGGTTGTCAAAGCCCATCTCATTCTGCAGGGCGTCATAGATTCTGAGGCTCATGCTGCGCACATACTGGGCATGCTTTTCGTCACCCTGGTATTTTCTCAGAAGAGTGGTCGCGCTGGCAATAATCTGCTCGTCAAACTCCTGCTGCAGCAAAGCGCTGGGAGTCACCGTGCGGCTGATAATCACGCCTTCCCTGATAGAAGTCTCAGGCACAATAATCGTGTCAACATTCGTAAGGTTCACAAAATGTTTGTATGCCATGAGAGAAATCTGGAAAGTCTGTGCGTCGGAATAACTGAGCTTAAAGCGGGCAATCACCTCGTCAATCGTCAGAAGGCGGATTTCCTCAACAAAGCGGTCAAAATCCTTGCGCTGAACCTCCCACAAAAACGGAGTGATAGACTTACCCGCAAAGAGCGACGCAATCTTCATGTCAGCGCCGACAGCGATAAACTGCTCCACTTTGCCAAGATTCATCTCAGTGTTCAGCGTACCCTTTGTATTACGTATGAATTCTTCCAGAAAACGGCTGGCATCGTCTAAGTGGGGGTCGTCATAGTTTCCTGTCATAGCATAAATCTGCTGCTCAATGATGACAGTACCGAGACGCAGCGCATGTGCGCCAACCATCCGCCCCTTTTCCATCAGCATCATCTCAGTGGAGCCGCCGCCAACCTCAAGGATTATGGAGTTGCTCTGCTGCATCCTGACGCTTTCTTCCTTGAGACATTCGGTGACAGCGATATACATAAGACGGTTTTCTTCAATTCCGTCGATAACACGCACAGTAAAGCCGGTTTTTACCTTTATACGGTCAACAAAAGGGTCCCTGTTCAAAGCCTCGCGGACAGCCGCCGTACCAAGAACAACCGTATCTTCCCTTTTCAGCCCCCAGCCCTCAATCTGCTCGCCAAAACGGCTAAGGACATGTATACACACAGACTGAGTCTCACGGCTGATGGAACCGGACATAAAAACATCACGCCCCATGTTTATGGGAAGCTCAGAGCGATCGAGAACAGTCCTTTTATTGTCATCAGAAATTTCCGCAACGAGCAGTCTTATACCCGTCGAGCCAATTTCAATAACCGCCTGGGGGGAAGACATTGCCGTGACTCTCCTGACTACAATTTGTCAATAAGCATAGAGCACTTGCCAGAAGGAATAGGAAGCGTCTTTTTCTTCTGCTCAAGGATATTGATGGTAAAGTAGTAAAGCTTTTCGCTTTCCATCTGAATCTCCCAACCGCGGCTGCTCTTATTACTTAAGATAGTTATAAGGTTGCGTTTGAGAGAAAGTTTTTCTATGCCCATCACCTCAAGGTTAGGGATAACCCAGTCTACAGTCTTGCGCGGAAGGCTTATGTTAAGACCGATGATGTTCTCAATCATAAGCGCGATAGAAGAAAGGCCGATGTAGTGCACAAACCTCTTTCTCGGGAAGTCAGTCTCACCCTTAAGCGAGGCAGGTCCCTCTTTTGTAGGCATATAAGACTCGTACAAGTCGCCCTTCTGTTTGGAATCCAGCGGACTCAAGCCCTCAAGGATAAAGTACAGGTGTCTGATTGCGCACTCGCGGGCAAAATCATAGCGCTGGTACTTTTCCAGCCCCTTGATAATCATAAAGTTCAGCGGAGGAAAAACGCCGCCCCTGTAGCCCTCGCCAGTCTCGCGGAACTCAGGGCTGTCAGCGCTGAGAGTCGGGAAAGGATGCTCGGTGCCAAAAGTCTTTGGGTTTGACAAGTGTGAGATAAGCACGTCAGCCCTGTCGGCATTAGGAAGCTCCGCCAGCAAAGGCCAGAAGCCCGCGATAGTTTTGTGCGGCAGGCGCTTCTCATCTTTGTCCAAATCATGGTAAAAGCCAGTCTCACTGTCCCACATAAGGCTGTTTATACGGGTTTTGAGACTGAAATAAATCTTTTTATACTGAAAGCTGATGTCCTTGTCATTCAGAATATCGCCAAGCGCGGACATGTGAGCCGCATTGATAGCCACACAGCTGTTGAAATCCACAGGGTAAAAAGTCCCCTTGCGCGGAGAGTTGAACATCGTGGAAGCCTCAAAAGGCACCGAATACAGACCGTTAGGCTGCTTGAACGTGCGCTCGATCCAGTCCATGTAGCGCTGCAGGACAGGCATGACTTCCTTGATACGGCGTTTGTTCGCGCTCTTGTGGTACAGGTTGAACTCAGCCCATGCAAAAAGAGGCAGCCCAATTCCCTCAGGATTTGATTTGTCAAGCAGCGGAAGCCCCGTCTTGGTGTCATACTTCCAGCGGATAGCGCCGTTTTCTTCCTGCCTTGAATAGAAATAGTCAATATTCTTGCTGGCAGGATAGTTCCTGTTAGAGTAAACCAGGAAAAAAGAAGAGAAAATAGCCTCTGCCTGATCCAGAACAAAGTTACCGTGCAGCGGATAAATAAACAAACCGTCAGCAGACTTGTCACCCGAAGCAGGATCAATCCAGTAATCCGCAAGCCAGTTCCATGTCTTATCGTATATGTCTACAAAATCCTGATCATAAAAATGAATCTTCGGAAAATCGCGCTTATTCACAACAGCTCCTTCATAGCTTATACTTTTTCAATCAAAAAGAAACTAATTCGAGTCTAATTATATCATAAATTTCTAAAAAGAGATATAATTTGCAAATTTTTTTTTAAATTTTTTACATTTTCGGACGTCATCCCTTGACTCAGAGTTACAAAAAACTCCAAATTTCCACAAAACGCCCTCCCACAAACATTCATCTCCACTTTTTCAGCATACAATCCGCCCCAATTTTCTGCTCCAACCGGGATTCTGCCCCTCCGTTCTCCCCGCTTTCCGCAGCCTGGCCCTTGCGGGCTCACCATACGGCATTCTGCCGCATGGTGCCTGCTTCAATCGGGCGTACGTGTGTTATATGTGTGTTTACCAACAGCGCCATGTACGGCAAAATTCCACCTAGCCCCGATTGTAAGGGTAACATCGGCGTATGCCGATGTTAGTGCGAAGCACCGGAGGCCGTGTGGCCGGAGCCCTGAAAAGCGGGGAATGCAGAGCAACAGGAACACGGTTGCAGAGTTCTGGCAAATGTGGAAAATGCGGCGGGCTTCTTGCCTTTACAAGCCAAGTAGTATATTCTAGAGGCAACTATGTACAAGCCTTATGTTTATCTAGAAGTACGTGTTCTGCTGTCTGCGGTACCGGGAGTTTTTACAGTCGCCGGGGATGGAAACGAAGCCAAAGACATTCTCACGGCAAAAGCTGAATTCCAGGAGCGCAACAACCACGCAAGAGAAGTCACTTCTGTGGCTATAGCACCCTCAGTCCTTCACAAAGTGGTGCTTTTGGGTCATGCGCTTGGTGCCGAAGTTTTTAAACAGGCAGAGCTTGAGCGTCTTACCGCCAACATCCAGGAGCCGCCGGACGACCGCAGCTTTACCGGTTTTTCTGTAAAAGTGGCCCAGGGCGGCTCGCTAGACATAATGTTCCACCAGAAAGCAAAGAAAATTACTATAGAAGAAATCCGCATCGAAGAAAACACGGGCCATCTCGTGCGCAAAAACAACCAGAGCGGCGCGCACATGGACTGGACCTACGCAGGCTGCCCGTGCATAAGGCTAAAGACCAGCGCATCTTTTGAAGTCGGCGAAGAGGCGGAGATTTTCCTGCACGAGCTTTACACACTTATGGCATACCTAAAGCTTGTCCTTGGCGAACTCGGCGAGAATTCCTTCAGGGCAAACGCCTATGTCTCAATCGGAAACTTTCCGCAGGAGCCGGATTACTCCGTAAAGCTCAGAAACCTGAATTCTTTTAACTTTGTGCGCAGCGCGATCAACTCAGAGCTTACCAGACAGGAAGACTGCCTGAGCACAAACGGAACCCTTAAGAGCGAGAGCCGTCTCTGGATAGAAGAGAGGCACACCACCGAATCTTGGCGCTCAAGGGAAAACAGCCCCCTGAGGTTTGAAAAAGTCATTCCGGGCGTAACGGTGGACATTGAGACTCAGGATAAAGACGAAAAGCCACAGGTAGAGCTGCCTGCTGAGAGGAGAAACCGTCTCAGAAAGCTTTACGGACTCTCACGCCTCCGCGCACAGTTCATCTGCGGAGAAAAAGACCGCGCCGACTATTTTGAGGCTTGTCTTGAGACCGGAGCGCCGCCTCTGCAGAGTGCCCGATGGATGGCGGGAGAGCTGATGAAGCTGCTCAACGCCCACAACCAGTCCATAAGGCAGACAAAACTCACACCACGCCACTTTGGCTCAATTATCAAGATGCTTGACGAGGGCAAAATCTACAGTCCTATAGCAAAAGAGATAATGCAGGATGTCTTTGCCACAGGCGAAGAGCCGGAGCTTGTCCTAAAGCGCAAAAACCTTGTGATGCTCTCCTCAGATGAAGAGGTTCTCCCGTTTGTGGACAAAATCCTCGGGGAAAACCCTGCCAGTGTGCAGAGCCTCAAAAACGGACAGATGGCACCCCTTGAGCACCTGACAGGCTGTGTTATGAAAGAGTGCGGGGGACGCGCCTCTCCTGCCGCCATAAAGAATCTTATCAAAAAGCGCCTCCAGATTTCCGTAATCTATGTACTGGCAATGGGCGGTGCGATAAGCGCAAACAAAGTCGCAGACGGTACGGTCACAGCCGGCCATGCGGAAAACATACGCTCTCTTTTAGACAGCGGCTCAGAGACATTCCCTGTGCAGATTGAGCAGGTCGCACAGGTTCTCAGCGAAGAGACAGAGCCTTCCGACTGGGCGGCGTTAATCGAACAGATCAAGCTCAAGATAGAAAGCGGCATTGCAAACGGCATTGTCATCACACACGGAACCGACACGCTGCCCTACACCGCATCACTCGTGTTCTGGCTGTTCGGAGGCTCAGAGGTACCGATTGTGCTCACAGCCTCAGCGGCAATCCCGGGCGAAGACAACGAGGCAAGGCAGAACCTTAACTTTGCCGTCAGAACCGCAAAAGAAAAAAAGCGCGGCGTGTTTGTAGCTTACAAAAACAACCTGTACTCACCGCTGAACCTCAAATTCATCAACCACAACACGCAGATGTTCGGCAACTGGAACCTGAAATTCCCCATGTACACTTACGAGGGCGGAATCTCGGCAAACTTCCTGTCAGTCCAGTCTCCCGAAAAAGAGATTATGGCAGACATACTGAACGACGCCGCCTCACAGATGGCTGTTATCCGCATGTACCCGGGACTTCCGTCTTACCGGCTCACAAAAATGTTTGAGGGAGAGAATCCGGTGACCCAGGTGATTCTTGAGCTGTACGCGGCAGGTACTGGCAACATGCGCAACTCTGACTATTCGCTCAAGCCGCTGCTGCTTTCCGGCCGCAAACACAACATCCATTTTTACAGCACCTCACAGCAGGAGTGTGCGGTGGACTTTTCAGAGTATGCCTCATCGGCGGATGTCTGGAGAGAGGGTGTTGTGCCGATGGAAATGCTTACCACAGAATCGGTTGTCTCGCTTTACTTTGCCGCAAGCCTTATCGCCGACACAAGCGAGGAGCTCTGCGAGATTATAGAAAGCGCCACCGACAACCTTCCAAGCTCCAACTAGGGCGCAAACAGGGGGTATAATATGAAGAAAACGCTTTGTCTTCTCACATCCGTGATTCTGACACTCGCGCTTATCGCGACAGGCTGCAAAGAAAAAGTGACTGAAACCGAAGAGGAGCCTGTCAAGAACAATCTCCCTGAGCCAAGGGGAGCGAACGAGCTTGCGGGCAACACCTATTCCGATGAAAACGCCACCTATGAGTTCAGGACGGACACAGTAAAAGTCACTGAAAAATCAGAGACAAGCATCCCATCCATCCCGCTTCTTCAGCTTGAGCAGGACGGCATGGTTTACAATTACTCCTACGACTCAGAGGCGGGCACTCTCAGCCTCCAGCTCAAACATGTCGTTGAGAACGGCAAAGTCAAATCCTATGAGCAGGAGCTTGAGGAAGCGCAGAAAGACTATGACGATGCCGCTGAGCAAATCAGCGACGCGTTTGCGGACGATTCTGTTTACACAGGCTTAGAATCTTACGGCGAGGCAACAAAAAAGCTTGCCAAAGAATATGTCTCAAAAACCATCTCCGAATACCTTGAGAACCAAAAATCGCTTGTAAACGATTATATCGAAGCAAAGTACAACAATGTGGTCACACTCGCCTACACCCTGACAGACAGCGGACTCTCGCTTGTCCAGCAGTACGGCGGCTCCCTGAGCGATGTTTCCGCAAAGTTCGTTACAGACGAAACCACCGCTGAGTATTCAGTCTCGCTCAACGACTACCAGAACCTCGCGCCTTTTTTCATCAGCGCAGGGGAATCCTCATGGTCGGGCGTACCGCAAATCTCTTCCCCGGAAGAAACAACAGGCACCCTCACCGCAGAGCTTTCCGAAGCCTCAGAGACACCTGACTTTTCCGACACAGATGAGACCACGGCATTCCTTACGCAAAGGATTTCCGAAATCTCAGCGTCAATCGTATCACTGATGGAATCCCTTCAGGACAGCGCAAACCTCATCAAACTGCTGAGCGGCGACACATCTGTTTTGGAATCATCGTTCGGCACGCCAGTCTCCGCAGGGACTTTTGAGGCTGATTACACCCTTGACGCGGCAAACCTCGCACAGCCGGTGCTCACGCTGACAGTAAAATCTGTACCGCAGGCACTTTCCGAGGTATTCAGCAAAGACATGCAGATTGTCATGCGCTACAAGCCGGAGATAAACGCCCAGCTCGAAAAGCAATAGACCTGTCCGGGAACAGAGCTTTCTGAACAGGTTTAATAAAGCCTAAGGAAAATCATTTTTTATTCATTTTCCTATAGTCAAAACTTAAAAAATTGACTATCTTATGAGCGTTAAAAGAACCGGTGCGGTTTCAAAAGCAACAGACTTTGAGACTTGCACAACTGATTTACAAACAAGGAGCGGGCTATGGCTGACGA
>JAEEGL010439156.1_pt1 | contig 10161 bp, 4 predicted proteins | sample 9134231 | NCBI WGS metagenome assembly JAEEGL01 (sample SAMN16246548, study PRJNA631951) | gut metagenome | biome: gut microbiome; feature: rumen; material: fiber-attached | host: Bos | place: Iran: Karaj | collected 2018-10
AGTGAACTTCTGAATAATATGGGTGAGCTTGGCGGTTTGATTCGCTTTGCAGGCGAAATGAGTCAGCTTTCCGTCAGACACGGTGACACAGACCAGAAACACGCTTTCACCAGTGCCGCAAGACATGACGGTGCAGGCGAAAGTGTCGGCGGTCATTGGAGCGGTAATACCCGTCCTGATTTGACAAAGACTGCTTTTGTGTATAACGGTCAGCAGGAGAAAGTGACCGTCACGGAAAAGAAGCGTGAAAAGTACAAGACAGAAGACGGGAAGACAAAATGGCGGACGGTTGAAAAAGAAGTCGAGAAAATGGTGCAGACTGGTGTTGTCATCATTGACGGCAGAGAAGTTACGGAAACGGACATCGGTGCTATGATTCTCGGCAGACAGCAGCGCAGAGAACAGCTCGCAGACCGCTACATCAGTCAGTACGGCAAGGCACAGCAGGCTTTCGGAAGTGTTACGGGAAGTACCTATGGCAAAGTCGGTCACGCAGTCGGACTGCATGACGGTGATGCCAAAAGAACACTTTTCCGCGCATCAGAGAGCAATGAAAGAATCGCTGCAAATGCGAGAGACATTAAGTTGTCTATCAAGAAACAATCGTATGCAAGCGGAATTGAAAAGCACGGCAGATATGATGACGGAGCGGACAAAGGCGGTATCGGTGCTGTCCGTAATTCGTTCGGTACGCAGGCAATCATGCTGAAGAAGTTTGCAGGAGAAGTCGAAATCACGGAAGAAATGATGGCTCTCATGCAGAAGGCAAAGCTCGCGGGTGCTTTGAATGCAACGCAGACGGAGTTTGTTGACGAGTTCGCACAGAGACTTTCGGAAAACGGGAGCAGAATCATGGCTCTTTCGTTTGACGATAAAATCAACATTATCAATACCGTAAAAGCTGCGCAGGCATATCACGGCAAGCACAACAATCTGACCGCAGCGGAAGTCATGCTCGCGGATGAAATGAACAAGTACGCTGAAGACGGTGGCTTGTTCCGACTCTCAAAAGCAGAAGCCGTCATGTTCGGCGACTTGAACAGCCCGAATTCTGTAAAGAATCAGCTTGATGCTCTGAAACAGGATTTGGATGTGCAGTTGCACTTTTCAAGACAGCTCGGCAATAATCTCAGCAAACTTCAGCTTCGTCAGGTCAATACGGAACTGGAAGGCTTGCTTGCGGGCATTGGTGTTACCTATGATGAAACAGCGGGTAAATTCCGCAATGCGACAGGCTCTCCGCTGACCGAACGGCAGCTCAGAGACAAGATTCGTGAAGCGGGCGGAAACGGTTATGCAAACAAGTTCGATACCATGCTGACAAGAGCGGGTGTCGGCTTTTCTAAAGACGGACGGCTTGTTCATACGCATGGAAGTGACATCACGGAATGGGATATTCTGAAAATAGATAAAGCATTCCTGACGAAAGCGGCGGAAAGAGGCTTTAACTTTGTGACCGCTGCGGGAACGCTGGATGTGGAATCTTTACAGCAACTTCTCAAAAATCCCGCTGCGCTGAAAAGGCTCGGAATGTCCGAAGCAACCATTCGTGCAGTGCTGAGATTTCATGAGAAAGACGGCAGTGCGCTGGTGCAATTCAGTAAGCGCGGTGCTGCAAGTTGGGGCAATTCAGCGCATAAGCTCAGAGGCGAGATTGGCAAACGGGGTGTCGGCGGTGTCAGTAAACTGGCGGGCGGTGGCAGTAAGCTGGTCGGCGAAGGCGATGAAGAAACTGCACAGGCTATGCAGTCTTTTAACACAATGGCACGGATGCCGAATCACATTAAGCAGACAGCAGCCTATGTAAAGCAATTCAACGATGGTGTCAATCAGCGTGTGGATTGGGTGAAGCAGAGACTCAGCGCAAATTCGGCAAGCACACACGGGCGTACCGCGAAGCCGAAAAGTGCAAAGCAAAAAGCGGTCAAAGCTGAAAATCGCAAGGTCAATACAGCGAATATCCAGAAGAAACTTGACCGTGACGAAAAAAGGCTTGCCCGCATGAAGGCATCTGAAGCACGGCTGACGAAGTATCAGAACATGATTCATAAGTTCGACCTGAAGGACAGGGCGATTGAATGGGCTTCAACAAAAACGGTAATCGGTCGGGCAATTACAAAGCTCTCCGCTGCTGCCAAAGGTCTTATCATGAAAGCGGTGGGAGCGTTTCTCGGCGGATATGCAGTTGTCAGCGCAGTCGCTATCGTGATTGCGATTTTCTGCTGTGTTATTCAGGCTCTTGTCAATCTGCCGTATGAAGGTTTCAAGAAGCTCGTAAGCCTTGTGACGGATGATACCCCCGCTATTACGGTTCTGTATCGTTACATGGATGATGACTTGCAGGATGACTGGCTGGACGGACTGAATGATTATGACAAGATGCGGCAGAACCGTACTGACATTCGGTACGGGCTTGCTTATGACGATTTCGCAACCTATGTTTCGACACTTAACGGCATCGAAGCAAGTGGCAGCGATTATTACATCAATCCGTTCTATAAGGTCGGAAACAATGTTCCAACGGAGAACAAAACTCCGATTTCTGCCTATGACGGCAAAAATGATTCGCAGCTTGTGGCGAATCCGTCTGTATACGGCGACAAGACAGACGGTACATCGACAGAAAGCGGTCATACCAACAATCTGAAAGACATTCTGGCAATGACGGATGTTATGTATCAGTTTGATTTGAACAGAGGCGATGACGATTCTTTACAAAGTATCCTGAATGAATCTCCTGCAATTATCAATTTTGAGCATTTCTGGTCTGAAGTATTCGGAAGACTGAAATGGGCTGGAAAATGCGTTCTGCATTTCTTCGGTCTTGACGGTGAAGAAGATTATCCTGACCCTGATGACTATTGGGGCGGAACGGTCAGTTATCTGACGATTCAGAACTATGTCACGAATCTCTGGACGGCATCACATCAGGAACAGATTGTGCTTGAACCTGAATTCTACTCCATGAGTGGTTTTACAGCCAATATCGAAGGCACGGAAACGGATATTTCCAGTTATTTGTCGCAGGAGAACGCAAGCTATCTCGGCATCTGCAATTCCCCTGTTACAAGCTCGTTCAAGATTGCTTATGACGGTTCGCACATCTATCCTTATCTGCTGAATGACAGCGGACTGAAGGTTGACCTTTCCAGTTCGAGCAACACGGCTGATTCTCATATTCGTCTGCTCTGCAATACAACCTGTAATACAGGTCATTATGCAGAAGGCGAAAACCCGTGTCTCTGGGATGGCATGGCTTCTGACGAACCTACTTTTAACGCTATTAACGCTCGCGTAGAAGCATGGGGCGATGACTGTTGGGATAGGCGCGACCCGACAGAAGATTATGAATCATATACTGCAACAAGCGACTGGTATGACAGCATTCACGATGCAAAGGACGATGCGAAAGCAAAGGTTCAGGCTCGTTCAAATGAAATTGCTGCTGACGGCAGTGCGCTTGCAGTGGACACGCCGTATCAACTGTCTGCTGACAGAAACTTCTTTATCAGAACATGGAAAGAAGCCTGCAACAGACACGGTACACAGGTCGGTGATGCACAGACTCGGCAAGTCGAGAACGGCACGGAAACAAAGCCGAAACGGTGGACTGGAACTGATTCAAGCAGTTTCGGTGGCGGCATCATAAACTCCACTGATTCTGGTGCATATCCCCGTGAAGTGTGGGTTGTAAAAATCACAAATTCCAGCGGCAGTGTAGTTGCAAGTGGCTATTGTGACGAAACAACAAACGGCAGTTTTGAAGACAGAGGCGGAGAGGACACTTATGACTGGTGGTATAAGTATACCACAGACAACGGAGCTGATACGCATTCGCTCCATCTTGGCTCTGGCGAATTTACTTCGTCCTTTGAACAGCAGACCTATGAGCAGACGGTTTACAAAACACAGTACAAGGTGACATGGAAAGCGGATGTCTGCTGTAAGTATACACAGGTCTATGAACGAGACTGCAACGGGCATGATTTTGTGTATTGCGGCGGTCATGTAGCCTGTCATGTAAAGGGATGCGTGTACTCTTGTACGAATGAACAGCTTGCTCTTGCAGGCACTCAGGTTGATGACAGCGTTGTGCCGAAGGCGAAGTATTGCACGGACGGTATTACGGAGTACGCCCTTGCAGATAACGGCTTTGCACAGATTCTCGGAAAAATCGACAAGCACGAAGTCAACTACGCAGGCAGCCCTGCTGAAGCATCGACAACTGGCGGTTGTGAATCCGCAGCGGTAAACATTCAGGGTTCTGATGTTGTCAGAGGCTTGAATATCTGGGTAGAGGGCGGAAGTCTTCAGAAGGATATGAATGTCCGCACGGATGTTTCACCGCAAGTTTACAGAGACATTTTCGATGTCGATATGGCAATCGACAAGGGCGACAATGTATTCCCGTGGGGTGCTGTCGCTGAAGCAGGCTGGCGCAAGTATGAAGGCTGGACGGCTGATAACATGGCGTTTGTCGCAATGCGCACATCTGTTGACTGGAATGACATTTACGGTTTTGACATTCCTCTGGAAATCGGCGCAGTTTCACTGTCTGAGGATGACATCAATCTGATTCTTGAAGGCTTGAAAGCTGAATACGGCAGTCATTTCTCGGAAAGCAGAGAGGATGCCGTGCAGTTCGCATTGCGCTGGGTCGGCAGGGGGCATTACAGTAAGAATCACACAGACCATGACTTCCTTGACAAGCTCTGTCAAGGTCATGCGATGTCGCACATCTACAACGGCGTTACTTACACCACAAGTTATGATGCCTGCTGTTCTGCGGGCAATTCCAGAGGCTTTGTGAACTTCTATCTGAGCCATTTTGACAAGAATAAGGTCGGCTCAATCGCACCGTATTCATGGTACAACATGAGCGGTGTCAGCTCGCTTTATCCTGCTGATGTTGTCAGACATACGCCCGTATATGGAGCTTATCTCGGATATAGCTTCTCGTGGAGCGATTTGACAAATGGCGGCGGTACGGCACTTCGCAGAGGACTGGAAGAAGTCAAGGACAGGGATGCCTATGCAATTTTCATCGGTGTTCTGAATCATTCCATTTTTGATGATGCGGGTTCTGATGAAATCGAGCTTTCCAACGGATATATTATCAGACGGGGCGTACCGATTACGGTTGACCTTTCGCCTGCTCCCGAAGAAGGATTGTTCTCTATGGGAACAAACGGCAGCGGAAGTGTGTTCTTCAGGTCTGAAAATTCGTCTGGCTACGGTGAAGCAAAATGCACAGAGAATTTCTACTGGTTCTTGAATCCTGACAGCAATACGCAGTACATCAGATTTGAGTAAGTCAATCAAGCGGAAAAGGGGAACAGAGCATCGTTTTCTGTTTCCCTTTCTGCATTGAACCAAAGGACATTATATAAGTAGGGAAGAAATATATACTTTGTAAGAAGTGGGTAGGTGATTATTCTTGGAATCTGTTGCTTTTACGCAATTCAAACGGGCAGATGTAGAGCTGAACCGAGTTCTGCTTCTCGACCTTCTTCTGAACGGTTACAGCGTGGAGCAAATCGAAAAAGTGGAAGTGATTGAAAAGCATGAACCGTTCGCAGGCATCGACAGAAAAACTGTGCGCGTGTACGGGCTGACAAGAGAAGCCGTTGACAGCAAGATTTTCTATCAGGAAAGAGAAAGCATACTGACACCGACTATCTGCTCAATTCAGAGCTATGAAATGTGTACCGTTTCGGATATTGCCTATTACCACAAGGCAAAAGGCTCTGAAAAGCCCTTGAAGATTCATGACTTAGGCATTATTTCTCCGCACATGGTAATTACGCCCGATACGGTGATTTCAAGCAATAAGGCAAGACCGTATACCGAATGTGAGTATGGTTTCACATATTTCATGGATTATGTGCTGTACGGAAAATTCCGTATGGGGAAGTGGGAAGTTTCCTACAACAATAAGAAGAAGGAGTTTGTAATTCGGTACAACTCCGAAGACAAGGACGGCAATCCCAGCACGGAACTTGTTTTTCAGAGCAATGAGCGTGGAAAGGATTCAACCTTTGCGCTTGTGCTGTATCTGATTAAGAAGGTCAGTGCGGAAATGGAAAACACGCAACAAACAGCAGACTGGTTTGTGGTGGAACGCTGGAAACGGGAGAAGTGAAGAAATGGCAGAGAAGAAAAACATTTTTTCGTTTGAAGATGCCTTCCCAGAAGATACAACGGCTTTTGAGGACATTGATGAATTCAATCTGACAGCTCCGCAGTCTTTGGGCGAAACGGAAGAAATTTCATCCGAAGAACTCGACCGCAGCATCAGCAAGGATGAATTTGTCGCATTCACTGGAACGGCTGAAGGCTATCCGATGAATGAAGAAGCCTTTGAGCAGATTGACGGGATGGTTCAGGAAGACATTCAGAATAATACTTTCCCCGCTGAGAATATCGTTGAAGAAGCTGAAATCGAAGTTGAGAGAGAGCTGACTGACAACGAAAAGGAACGGCAGGAAAAAGGAATGCAGGCGATTCTGGACGGCAGGGAAATCGTTAAGGAAACCTTTGAGGATGCTGTTCAGACGGAAATCAATACGGGTCTTGGTGCAAAGCGGATTCGGGAATATAAGAACGAAGCTGTTTATCCGAAATCAAAATTTGCAAAAGCAAAGGACGGAGAAGATACCAAAAAGAAATATATGTTCATGGCAGCAGCCTGTATCGGTGTCGGCATCTTCGGCGGTGTGTATTCCAACAGCTATTATGTGTTCCAGAACGGCAAGGTGCAATCCACGCTGAATACTGCAATCGGCTGGATTATGCAGTTTGATACGCTCCCTGTTACAATGACTCCGTTTGATTCATCGTCCTTTTTTGCAGGATTCGGCGTGTGGGCGGGCATTCTGGCGGTCATCTTCCTGTTCAATGTCCTGAATACTTCACAGATGAAGAATTCAAGAGTCGGTCATGAACACGGCAATGCCAAAATCATGAATGCAAGCTCATTCAAGAAGTACAAGAGGCGTTTTATGGAAAGGTAAGGTGATGTGTTTTGAATGGCATGAAAATCTCAACGATTCCTGTTGATTATTATGACAATAATATGCTGTTCTGCGTAAAGAACGGCGAATATGTTGGGCTGTCGCTCAACAACAAAATCAGCAACCGAACAGCCAATGTTCTTATCATTGGCGGCTCTGGTACTGGTAAAACATATAAGTATGTTAAGCCGAACATCTTACAGGAGAACTGCTCTCAGGTTGTCACAGACCCGTCAGGCGATATTTTCCGCAGTTTCGCTCCGTATCTGCTGTCGAAGGGGTACAATGTATATCTCTTTAATGTCAACGATTTCACGCTTTCCAATAACTACAATCCGCTTGAAAACGCTTATGACATCAATGGCAATATCGTTGAAACGCAAGTCGATGTTCTGGTGTCGCTGTATATCAAGAACGCAAAGTCATCGAACGAAGCGGGAAAGAGTTCTGGCGACCCGTTCTGGGATTCGGCAGAGAAATCGTTCATCACGGCTCTGATTTACTACTGTCTGGAAGAAGATGAAAAGCTCCTGAAAGAAGGCTTTGAAATCACATACACAAGACCGCTGAAGCGTGGCGAACAAGTACCTGATGACATGAAAGACCCGAAAACTGGCGAGGTTATTGAAAAAGCAAACGCGCTCGGCTATGACGGCGGACGGTGCTTTTCCACGATTCTGAAGCTCGCACAAGAGGCAGAGGTTTCCGATGATGCGAATAAAAAGTCGCCTCTGGCTATCAGATTGGAAGATTTCTTTAAGAGAAAGCCGAAGAACAAGACAAAGGATTACTATAAGACCTTTGCAGGCTGTAAGTCTGAAAAAACCGCATCGACTATCGTGCTTTGCACAACTATTGACCTTCAGCTTTTTGCGACCACTGACCTTGACAGAGTGACAAGAACGAATCCTATCAAGGAAATGAACATCAATTTCGACCGCATCGGCTCTCAGCAATCGTATCTGTTTCTGGGAATCCCGCAGGATGACCAGACTTACAATTTCCTTGTGGCAATGCTTCAGGCGCAGCTTTTCAAACGGCTGTATCAGCTTGGTGACAAGAAGATGCGCGGAAAATGGCACATCGGCTATCGTGTCGGAACGCCTATTTTCGATTATTTTGAAAGTTTTGAAGAAGCAAAGTGCTTCTATGAAACCGTCAACGATGACTTTGAAACCGTCATGATTCCGAAACTGGATGAAGAAGGCAAAGTGATTACGAAGACAGTCAAGAAGGTCAAGGAAGAAGTTGAGAAGGACAAGAACGGCGAAACGGTCATGATTCGTGTCAAGGAAAAGGGGCAAAGGGCGAAGAAAGTTCCGAAAATCATCAGAACGGAATATGAGGCGGAAGAACCTGTCCTTGTTCCGAAGATGATTCCGCAGCTTGACGAGAACGGCGAACCTGTTATTGATGAAAAGACTGGCGAAACGGTCATGGTCGAAGAAAAGCGGTACATCGGCAATATCATTGAGAGCCGATACATCAACGAGCAGAAAATGTATAAAATCCACTTCAACCGCCGTGATTTGAAGGTGTCGCCCGTCCGAAGCGTTCTGGTAGACCTTATCAATAACATCGGGAAAATGTTCATCTGGTCGGGAGATAAGTTCGCGGGAAGTGACCCTGCACTGCCGATTCATGTGAATTTCCTGCTTGACGAGTTCAAAAACATCGGTGAGATTCCGAATTTCCTGAACTATCTGGCAACAGTCCGTAAGTATCGTATCGGTCTGCATATCATCATTCAGGATGTCGGGCAAATCAAGACGATGTATAAAGAGCAGGAGCATGAAACGCTCCTTGCCAATGTTGATACCACTATCTTCTTGGGTTCTATCCTGACGGAAGATAAGGAGTTCGTGCAGAAGATGCTCGGAAAAACAACAATCAGGCAGCGGTCAACATCCGACAGCAAGTCGGGGCAGTCGGTTTCGTATACGCCGACAGAAGTGCCGCTTATGTCGCTTGATGAAATCGGAGCAATCAATGACCCGAATACAAACCGCGATGACTGTATCGTGGTTGTTCGTGACTGCGACCCGATTGTAGGAAGAAAGCTCCTGTTGTATGAGCATTGCAGGGCGAAGCTCGTGGATAAGGCGAAGGACATTATCAATATCGAGCTGTACTGGCGCAACAATAACGAAGACAAACAAGAAACAAAAGCGGGGTAATGAATTATGGAAGAATTCTTTGAGGCGTTGCTTATGGCAATTTTTGACACGAATCACATTGATTCGAGCTGGCTGAAATTCAGCAATGACACGGCAATGACAATGGTACGCAGCGTGTGGTCTTACATCGGACTTTTTGGAATGGGGCTGACGCTTGTGTACTTTATCATCGAAATGAACAGCAAGCTCGCAATCGAGGGCGCACAGAATATGACGATGAAATCCTTCATGGCTCCGTTTTTGAAACTGGCGATTGCGATTGTGATTCTGCACAATGGCGGCAACATTGTGAATCAACTGTTGCTTATCAATAATGCTGTTGTCGATTGGGCGAACACGGATGCAATCTTCGGCGGGTCGCCAATGGCGGATGTGGCTGATGCAAACGGTGACGGAGTTCCTGATACATCGCAGGATGTGTTTGACGGATTAAAAGAAAGGTTCAAAGATTTTGGATTCTTTGAAAAAGCATTTGTCATCATCGTTACTGTTCTTATCTGGATTGTTTCGATGATTATGCTCCTTATCTGGGTATATAAAGCCTTTATGTATAAGCTGGAAGTGCTATGGCGAACGGCGATTACGCCCGTTGCACTGGCAGATGTGTATTCGGGCAATCATTCCAATGCGATTCGGTGGCTGAAAGGCTTTCTGGGGCTTGCACTCTATGCAATGGCAATCATGGCAATGCCGAGAATCGCATCGTTGCTTGCGTTCAGCACAGGTTCGCTCGAAGCGGACTGGTCTGTATGGGAGTGCCTGAAGTGCCTGCTTGCAACATTGATTGCGCCGTTTGCTGCGCTGGGTGTCATGAGTACAATCAAACAGATGTGCAAAGAGGCTCTTGGATAATTTCAGAATTGAAAAACAAAATTTCAAACTAAAAAGAGGGATTTTCAAAAAAATCTCTCTTTTTTTATTGCCGATTTCATTTTCTGCATTGAATGTAAGGACATTATATAAGTAGAAGG
>JAEEGL010670405.1_pt1 | contig 10161 bp, 6 predicted proteins | sample 9134231 | NCBI WGS metagenome assembly JAEEGL01 (sample SAMN16246548, study PRJNA631951) | gut metagenome | biome: gut microbiome; feature: rumen; material: fiber-attached | host: Bos | place: Iran: Karaj | collected 2018-10
CGCGGTATGCTGGATGGTTACGTAAATAAACTGTCTGTAGACGGAGAACCCGGCAAGATAACGGATGTAAAGGATATGACGCCCGAGCAGCGCAGTATAGCGGAAAAGTGCTATGACAGTATTATTTTTTCCGCGTACAATATGTATTCTGTCGCCGCCAATATGACTGAGATGAATATGGAGCCTTTTGACCTGATAAGGATAAACGAGACTCCGGTTAAGAAATATTGCGAATACAGGTATGACGAGAAGATGATTTTCGGTGATGACAGGAAATGGGCTGATCTTAAACCGGAAGAGCAGGAAAGCTATATAAAGATGGAGGTCGCCGGGGCGATGCTGGATCCTCTTACAAAGCTTGAATGTCATACGCTGGAGCAGGCTGCCGACGGGACTCTCAGTGTGTCCAAAAAAGGAGCCGTAGCGGGTAAGTTTGATGAAAAGACTTATCAGAAGAATAAAGAGGAAAAGGAAAAACGCAAAGCAAGGGAAAATTTCCGCCACAGAAAACAGATCGTATTGGATAATGCCGATACATTGTACAAGCGTTTTATTGACATATACGGACCTGACGGAAAGATGCCGAGAGGTATTGGCTACGAGAGTCCGGAGGAATATGACAATATCAAGATAGAAGTGCCTGAGGGACTGGATGAACTGACGGTAACGGCTATAGTCATCGGTGCTGCCATGGATCCGAAATATATGTCTCGTGCATCCTCGGGGTCTACGTCTCTTTTCGGAACCGTTGTCGAAAACAACCAGATGCATCTGATCAATAATGTTGTAAAGGGAGATGACAGAGAAATAGCCTTTTGCCCGCTTATGACAGAGGCAAGGCTTGAGGCAAAGGAAGCTCTCGAAGCCTATAAAGCCGGAGACAAGACCAAAGTTACACAGATGCTCCAAAACTTTGTGAACTATTCTGTCTCGGCTGTCGGAACTGTAGCTGCAGGAAGTTTTGGCATTGCCGATATTGATGTCGAAAAACAGGCATATATGTTGGGGCAGGATATAATAGATAAGGGTATTCTCGGCGTAAAACCTCATGTGAAGGGATGTACCGAGATCAACGACATGCGTTTGCAGTCCTATAAAAAGCAGATGGATGCGTTTATCAGGGCGGACAGATCCAAGATGGAACTCATGGATCACTTTGGTGTCATTGATAAAAATACCAGAGACAACATGATAGCTGACTTGATATTTGACAGCTACATCTCTTCTATGGCTGGAAAACAGGATAAAGCCAGACAAAAGGAAATGGATAAAGCTGTTGAGGAGGTGTTTGGCTCTTTTGGCGTGGATGTATCTTCGGATGAGTATCAGTCTGATATTTCAACTAATAGGGGTGTTGTAAATACGGCATTTCAAATGATGCCGTATATTCAGAACTATACGATCACAGATTTCGATGCGATACTGGCAAAACCGGATGGCCTTGACCGGCTTAAGTCCCTCTATATGGACGAGATCAAAAAATCGGATGAATATAAAAAGCTTACCGGCGCAGCGTCGGCCGAAGAATTAACCGATCAGTTCATTAAAGTCGGTAAGATTTTTGATAATGGTATAACATCCGTCAAGAACGTAAAGCTTCCTGAGGAGTCGAAGCCATACAATGAAAAGTACAAAAATCTCAAACGTCAGACAATCAAGGACGTCCAAAGCAAGATCATAGATGCTGCATATAAAGAGGATGAAGTATGGGCAGGAGAGGTGGAAGAGTACGGTCTGAAGTCATTGGAGCCTGAAGATGTCAAAAAACATGCCGATCAGATCAGTGGAATATATAACGAGCTGGAGGCGTTGGACAGCTGGAGAAGTCCGCAGTCTTTCAAGGATCTTTTGGGAAGCTTAGAGGAAATAAGAGATCTTACGCAGAAAAATGCCGGGAAGGGAAGCATTCTTAACGAAAAGGAGGCTGTGGCATATCAAAGGGCCGTGGAGAAATTCGAACGGCAGGCAAACATATATTTTGACCGAGATGCAAAAAAAGAAAACGAGGCAGAGCGGGCTAAGGCGGTAGGAAAGATACGCTTGCATGTAAATGCCGGAAAAGTGCCGGTGAGCGATTCCATTACCAAAATGGAAAACAAGATGAAGGAGGCTCTTTTCGGAGAGCAGAGGAAACTCCTAAACAGCTTAAATCCCCTGAAAAAACCCGGCAACGATGTGTTCTTGGGAGAAAAATACAAAGATCAGCACACAAGGCAAAGTTCGCAATATACGCTTTACCGTACGGCAGGCATCAGTGTTGCCGTATTTGCATTGTTCAATACCGGGAAATACAGCTTTGATGAGATCATGGATCCCGAAAAGCTGCAGGCTGAAAAAAGGGAGATGTTTGATCAGGTAGCGCAGCGTATGCTCCGCAATACTCCGGAAAACCAGGAGTGGATCGCGAAGACAATTTACGAGGGCCAGAAAAACACTGAGCGTGCTATGAATGAACAGGCAAAGCAGGTGGATTTTGCAAATGCAGACATTTCCACGGACAAAAGATTTTGTCAGATGCTTCATCTTGCATCCATACAGTTTGATGCATGGCAGGAGAAGACTCATTGCAAGAATGAGATCACGAAGCTTGCAACGGCTGAACACCCTGAACTGAAGACCTATGAGGATTATCATCAGTGGTGGGATCAGAGAAAAGGACCTTTGGGACTGATAAATGAATGTTTGTCTAAGATAGAGGAGAAAGCAATCGATCTGGCCACCAGTCCGGATGAAACGTCGAGTCACCTGAGGAATATTTTAAGCGAATATGCCTCGATGAAAAATTACATGAAGGCCATCAGCGAGGGCATGCTCTTAGGTGATAAACCCTTTACGGAGTGCGTAAGCTTTGACCGGCTGATCGAAGAGCGAAGCAAAGGTGCCATTATGGGAGGTACGATAGGAAAATACGCAAGAGCCTTCGACGGAAAGCATCTGGCTGCAATGGAGGTTCTGGGTGATATTATCGATGATACCTACCTTATAGGCAAAGATATCGAAGTTGATATTGAAAGCGGAAAGGTTGAACTGAAAGGATTCCCCACTGCGGAAGAGATAAGTAAGAAGGATAATTTTTTAAGAGCAGACGGTGTGGATGCCGTGACCAAATTCGGAAAGATTGGCAGGGATGCGCAGGCAGCCACGAAAGGAGTAATTTTCGGCAGCAAACAGTATGATGAAGCCATGAGTGCCATAGATAAGGTGCACGAGGCATTCAAAGAGCTTCAGGAGATTGAAAAGAAGCGCATAGAAGTGGGCAACAGGTCGGATACGATCACGGAGCTTGCAGAGCTTGAGGAACAGAAGAAAGAAAAGCAGTCTGAGATCAGAGGATTGATGTCAGATGCCAAAGAAGCTATCGAAAAGTATTTTGACCGCAAGCAAAAACGTGGTGAGATGGGCAGAAATGCTGATGCAAAATCCAAGCGCCGTATTGCTGTAATGAAGGATGCCATGAACGCTATCGATGGTTATACCCAACAGCTGGATGCAGAGGATATAGCTGCCGAGGCTGAGGCGCGGTATTCTCAGAACATATCGATGGGGGATACCGTTGACACTGAGGCGGTCATGGTCGATCAGAGCATGGCACAGATCAGGAAAGCGGACTATACCGAGCGCGCAAATACAGCAAAGGGTTCTGAAAAGATCATTTTGAAGAGCGCGGCCAATGCGGTGTCTGTTCTTGAAAAGATCGGTAGCAGTGAAGAAGGACCATCTTTGACACTGACGGACCTTCGCGCCGTGAAATTTGCCATGGCGGCATTGGTCCTGGCTGATATGTTGAACGGCCCGGAGGGTGATGTCATCAGGACGAAAATGTCCGGCGGAGCCGATACATATAAGGCACAGATCAAGAAGATGGTTGATTCCAAGGAGTTTGATTCCGCAATGCCGGAAATCTCGAGTAGGGAAGAGGTTGTGGAATTGGCGGGTGACGAGTCCAAGACCAGGCAGTTGTACGATTCCCTCAAGGAGAAGACAGCGGAGCTGGCTGCGAAAAAATCGGGACCGGAAAAAGGCAGAAAGTCAGTGGGACCGGAGCAGAAAAAGGAGAAAAAAGTCACACAGAGCAAGCGGTCCAACACGGTTACCGGAAAGATGGCACAGCCAAGGATATAACAGAATAAAGATGTCTTTGGTGAAGAGATGTTTGATGAAGATCCGGGTATGAAAACGTACCCGGATCTTTTGCGTGACAACGAACCAAGTACTTTTCAATCGTGCTTGAACGAAATGATCGTGAAAAAAATTTGATGAAGAAGCAAAAAAGTTGTATACTTATGAACCGTCACAGAAAGGAACACGGGATCATGAATATATTATTGTTTCTGATTATCATATTGATATATATCGTGTTTATCGGCATAGTGAACGAGCGCTTTTTCCACCTTCAGAGCGATATTGCCCTGATCTTCTTCTCGCTTTTGCTGTCGATCGTATTGCTGATCACAAGATATTTTTCGCCAAATGCTGCGATCGTGGGCTTTGTGGATAAGCTGGCGAGCTTCGGCTTCAGGGAAGTGCTGATGGATGGAATGCTCTGTTTCATGCTGTTTGCGGGAGCCAGCAAAGTGAACATGGGCAAGTTCAAAAAGAACCTGCGTCCCATATCGCTGCTTGCGCTTTTGACGACGCTTTTGTCTTCTTTTATATACGGCGGTCTGTTCTACCTTGTGGCATATCTGTTCAAGATTCCCATGGATATTTGGATGTGCGTGCTGCTGGGGTGCGTGGTGTCACCCACCGACCCCATAGCTGCCACGGGAATACTCAGCAAGATCGGTCTTTCGAAAAATGTGTGCTCGGTCATTGAAAACGAGTCGCTGTTTAACGACGGTACGGGTGTTACGCTGTTCATCTTCGTGCGCTCGCTGGTGGTTCACAGCGGAGACAGCAACTTCGCCGTTCTAATGTTAAAGGAGATCGGTGGTGCGGTTGCAGTTGCGCTTTCGGTATCTTTTCTGCTGTTCAGGCTCATGGAGCTGACCAGGGATCCGGTGAGATACATACTGATATCGCTTCTGGATGTGGCGTCGGTTTATATGATATGCGAGCATTTCGGGTTCTCCGGGGTTATCGCTTCGGTTGTCTGCGGAATGTATTTTTCTTACTCGAAGGACAGGATCAGACGGAAAGCCATGGTGGTCGACCCTGAGAATCTTTATGAGAACTTCTGGGAGATCATAGAAAACATGCTGAACTCGGTGCTTTTTGTCATGATAGGCCTTCTGGTGCTGAACATGACGGTAAGCAGCTACGCGGCAGTGGCGGTGCCATTGGCGATACTCATTCTGATAGTGTCCAGGGCTATCGGCGTGTTCATCAGTACTGTTTTGACGGGCAAGAAAATACCCGGCAATTACAACATGGGGGAATTTGTTACGCTCATGACCTGGTCGGCGCTCAAGGGAGGTCTTTCTATGGCACTGGCTATTGAGACGGTGGACTATCTGCCGGAAAATATCAGTGAACTTTTTACGAATGTTACTTACGTTACAATATTTTTCACCGTTCTGGTGCAGGGGCTGACTGTGAAGCGCATATACTTTGCACTGGAGGAGCATAAAGCAAAGAGGCTTTGCAGACGCACGGAAAGGAAAAACGCATGAAGATTATAATAGTGGGGCTCGGGCAGACCGGAAATCTGCTTCTTTCGTCTCTGTCGGGAGAGAATATCGATGTTGTGGTTATAGATCAGGACAAGTTTCTGGTGGATGAAGCGACGGATAAGTATAATGTCAACGGTATCATCGGAAGCGGCGCATCATTGGAAACCCTGCGCACAGCCGGCGCCGATACGGCGGATGCCATAATAGCGCTTACCCGCATAGACGAGGTTAATCTTTTGAGCTGTATGCAGGCGAAGGCGCTGGGAACACGATTTGCGGCGGCACGTATTTTGATGCCCGATTTCGTGAGAGAGGCTGACAGCCTCAAAAAAGAATACAATATCGACCTTTTGATGAAGCCGCGTCTGGATATTGCCAAGGAGATCTACAGGAATATCGGCATGCCGGGCTTCACCAAGCTTGAAGGCTTCTGGGGCGATAAGATCCAGCTGCTGGACATGAATATTTTGGAAAACAGTATTTTGAAGGGTCGCACGCTTATCGATATCAGGCAGAAGCTGAAGCTTGACATGCTGATCATAACGGTGCTCAGAAAAGGAAAGCTTCACATTCCGAAGGGCGATTTCGTGATAGAGGAAGGAGACAGCCTGAACATCGCGGTTTCCGGTAAAAAGCTGGAGGATACACTGGAGAAACTCGGCATAAAACGCAATCGCTCCAAGAAGATTGTGATCGTGGGCGGAGGCTCTACATGTGAGTACCTTTTGAAATTGTTGGAAAAGGACAGATGTGACATCACGGTATTTGAGAACAATTCGCACAGATGCAGGCAGCTGATAGAAAAGTATCTTGATGTCAATATAGAATATTCCGGCGGCGGCACATTGGAGGTCCTGGCAGAGGAGAACATTACTTCGTCGGATGCGGTCATATCGCTGACGGAACAGGATGAGACCAACCTGGTGACCAGTATGTTCGCCTGGTCTTGCAAGATACCCTCCATAATCACCAGAGTTGACAAGCCGGAGCACGTTAAGCTGCTGTATAAGGTGAACATAGATATCACGGTTTCCCCGGCGGAGACGACGGCCAGAACCGCTCTGAGATTTTTGAGAGAGATCGAAGTCAGGGATGCCGGCAAAGACATAGGAAAATACTATCTTTTGGCGGATTCGAAGGCGGAGATCATAGAGGTTCCCGCGACCAAGGATTTCAAGGCGCTTGGGACAGCATTTAAAGATCAGTCCTTCCGATTAAAGAAAGACGTGCTGATCACGGCCATATTAAGAGGAGACGAGCTGATCATCCCGTCAGGAGATACCTGCATTAAGGACGGAGACAGGGTTATAGTGACTTCGAACAGAAAAAATGCCGTCCGTAGCCTGAGCGATGTGTTGAGCAGATAAAATTTGATTGTGTTTTTTACGGAGATGTGTTAAAATATCCATAGTTAGTATATCATTTGGGAGCGAGTCATGGACGGACAATACAGCTATAATCGAAATGCGGGCTACAGGAAGTCAAAACCTGCGCCCGGTGAGTCTTTGGCGAAAGGCGCTCTCATCTTGTCGGTAGTGGCATTGATGTGCGTTTGCTGTATTTATCCGGGGATGATATGCGGAGCTTTGGCAGTGATATTGGCGCTTTTGTCCCGCGGTCAGGCAAAGAGACCGGTGGCCTCGGGGAGGCTTGCCATAGTGATAGGCACGAGTGCGATGGTGTTGTGCGTTGTTTTGATCGTTGCGGAGTTTGCTTACATCATGGCCAATTACGGCAGCATAGATGCATTCATGCAAAGCTACATGGCTACCATGGATGAGCTGACCGGCGGCTCCTACAGTCAGATGTATGAGATGTACGGATATTAAGAGATGCTTTTCAAAGAGCGTCGATAAGGGCTGTGTAATCGGATCCTGCGATATGGAATATTGCTTTTATGATCCAATGTATCAGTGTTATTATCAGTACGGCATATATGTGACCGACTTTTAACGTGCTCTTCTTTTTAATGAGCGATGTGATGACACAGTAAACCGCAAGCAATGCAGAAGTCATCACGGCAGGATGGTACAGAAAGCTTTTGATGAAATGTCCGTTCAATGCAGCCCACAGCGCGTGGCTGCCGCCGCAACCGGGACAGTCAAAACCGGTGACGAGCTTGAAGATACAGGGCGGTTTTATCTTTATAAAAAACAGATACAGATTTTTTAGCAGATCCATAAAACAGTAAACCTCTTTTAGTGTTGTTTGATACTATGATACTAGAATGATCCTGCTGTTTGCAAGTGAAAGTCTGAAATTGGGTTAGTTGGTTTACAGAGGTGTCTACAGGACGACTTAGTGAGACAAGGTCGGAGACCGAAGCCTGGCTTAGTCGAATCGGAGGTGACCGGTATGAGAGTTGGTTCGGTATCGGGTTATAATCCATATAGTGCATATAATTCGTATGATTTTGGCGATGTGTTCAAGGCTGCGAGCGGTATTAATGCGGGCAAGGACGCAGAGACCGGCAAGGTATCCGCGGATCCGGCACACCAGGTTGCACCGGGCAGAAAATCTTCACCGGCGGAGTGCGAGACCTGCAGAACCCGCAAATATCAGGACGGATCCGATGAGTCGGATGTTTCTTTCAAGGCGCCGGGACATATATCGCCTTCTGCAAGCCGCGGTAAGGTTATGGCTCATGAGATGGAGCATGTGGCAAATGCATACCAAAAGGAAGCGGACGGCAAGACAAAGGTTCTGTCTGCATCCGTATCTTTGCATACGGCAACATGTCCGGAGTGCGGTACCACCTATGTTGCAGGCGGCGAGACACGCACAGTCACAGCCACGAAGACAGGCGATGACAGACCGCAGAATCCCTACGAGCAGAACAACAGATCCCTGGTCAACGCATTTGGCTCGGGCGGCAGGTTTGACGCTGCATTATGATCATTATGAGAGATGTTTCCCTGACAGAGACAGAATAGTCCCTGTCAGGTATATTTTTTTGTTAGCCGATATAACGTAACGTGTTAAAGGAATGATAGTAGAGTATTATGAACAGAAAAAACAGTGAATTAAAAGATATGGCCAGGGTGTTTCTGCTGGGTAACTACAGGACGTGCGTAGCGGCGTTCGCACTCACGGGCGCCATAGTCATGGGCATATCTATGATTTTTGAATATGTTGCAGGCACGGGCTCTGCAGTTTTTTTTGCGGTAAACATACTGCTGTCGTTATTGAATAACGTTCTGTACGCGGGACTTATGATGGTGCACCTGGATATAGCCAGACACAGAAGATCAAATTGGAGAAGAACCTTCGCACCGTTTAAGAATGCCAACAGATTTGTGGGATTGTCCGTGTTCTTTCTCGTTCTGAACACGCTGCCGTTTTTGCCGGCAGTGATAGCGGAAGCGGGGAGACTGGTGGTCATAGGTCAAAGTAAGGGAAATGCTGCAATTGCGGTCACACAGGATGCTGTTTCGGACGTTACGGGCATGGTCATATTCCTGGTGATCTTAGGCGGGATAGCCGCCGTATATTTTGCGCTGTCTTTTTTTCCGGCGTTTTACATTTTGATAGATGATCCGAATATTTCAGTGGTTGCTTGCATCGCAAAGAGTTTCCAAATGATGAAAGGTAACAAGATAAGGCTCTTGCTGCTTGAACTGAGCTTTATCGGATGGTTTTTGCTGGCAATATTGTCTTTTGGCATAGGATTATTGTGGGTTACGCCTTATTACATCCAGTCGCTGACGAATTTTTATCTCGACCTTACAAGAGCATTTGATATACATGTAAGCTTCAGCGCCGAAGGACTGGCAGAAGCCGGAAAATTTAAGGATTATCTCAAGGATTCCGTTGTGGTATCCGTAGGTGACGCTACGACAGCAGAATCGGCAGAAGCAGTCAAGACGGCGGAGACCGATAATGACACGCCTGAAGCCGATATGCTTGAGACCGACAAAGTGACGGAAGAGAATGCTGTTGCGGAAACCGAAAAAGTGGCGGAAGCTGAAAGTGATGTGCCGGATACGGTCAAGGCGACGGAACCTGAAAATGAAGAGTCAGCAGAACTTGATACCGGTATGTCCGTACTGGATGATAAATTCTTTGATGAGTAAGAGGTTGATATGAAAAAATACAGAACCTTGCTCGCAGCGATGCTGGCGGCGGCGGTTACGGCGTCGCTGTTCGGCGGCTGCGGTACGACAAAACAGACGGAAGAACCTGAGGCTGCTGTTGTGGCAGTAAGTGAAGACAATGTTAAGGATGAGGCGGAGCCTGATACAGAGACTCCGGAGATTTCAGAAACTGTCGAAGATACGGAAAAAACGGAAGACACAGCAGAAGCGGCAGAGGCTACAGAGGCAGAAGAAGAGACAGAGTCGTATTCCATGGACGGTCAAGAGCTTGTCGAAGATTTGTTTGACATCGTTGATGATGGAAATGATTCCAACGACGCCATCAGCTCGATCCCGAGAGCGGAGGATCCCTTTGAGGACGATCCGTCTGTGGGAGATCTTCTAAATCTTTTGGAGGGGATTTACTCGGCGGCGCCCGGAGCTGCGGGCAGCAGCATAAGACTTGAATATGCCGC
>JAEEGL010712133.1_pt1 | contig 10161 bp, 10 predicted proteins | sample 9134231 | NCBI WGS metagenome assembly JAEEGL01 (sample SAMN16246548, study PRJNA631951) | gut metagenome | biome: gut microbiome; feature: rumen; material: fiber-attached | host: Bos | place: Iran: Karaj | collected 2018-10
CGCTTGATCGCCTGTAAATAGTTGATGTTTTCGACACCTTCCAAACCACAGTCCTTGATGGTCTTCTTGATGTCCTCGATCTCGGTCGACTCGGAGTTGATGGTCACCACCTTGGCGCCGTTGATGAGCACCTCGCCAAACTCGCAGATGGTGTCGTTGACCATATAACCAAAGCGGCGCTTGTGGACACGCACGGCAGCCAGGTCGGGGTTGGCCTTCACCATGGCGATGAACTCGTCATAGGTATAAGTGTCCTTGGTCAGCTTGGGCATCTCGACCATGAAAGCGGGGAACACTTCCTTCTCGAGCACCTCGCGGCTGATGGGGAACTCGCCCTTCATCAGAGGATTCCATTGCTCGAGGCCGTCAACGCTCTGCACGAAGGTCTTGATGTCCATCTTGCCGTCGCGTATCTTGGTGTTGTTGATGTCGTTTTTGCGGGAGAGAATATAGATCTCGTCGCTGAGGCGCTCCCAAACCTTCTCGGGTACGGGCATCGACAGGCGGGCCATACGTTTGTGGGCCTCGCAGAAGCACTGTCCGAAGGAGCGGAACTCAAATCTCGGCTTCGATACTTCGCCGATTTTCATTTCTTCTTTTGCCATAGAGTTATTTAAAATTCAAAATTCAAAGATTCAAAATTCAAAGATTCAAAACATGGGGTCTTCGACGGGCTCAGGCACCCTTAACTCTCGTAAAAGCAAGGTCCCTGAGCCTGTCGAAGGGCCGATTCATATGGTATTAACCAAATTATTCCTGCGGAATGTCTTCGCCTTCGGCGGGGTTGGCTTCGCCCGGGGTCGGGTCAGCCAACTTCCAGTCACCACCGTCGGGGGTACGGGCAAACGACTGAGGAGCCACGTTGGAAATGGTCAGGCCCCATTCAGTGCCTCTGGTGTACTCGTCTCTCACCGTGCCATCGGGCATGAAGAGGGTGATACGGACGGTCTTCTTGGCCGACAGACCGCTGTGGAAGATCAAAGTCTCATGAACTTCGGGATGGTCGAGGGTGACATCCTCGCGGTAAAGCAGCACATAGCCGCCAGCGGGAGCGACGACAGAGGCGTCGGCAGTCCCAGTGGCACCAGCGACATAGTCATCCTTCATGATGTACATGCCTTCCAATGGCAGGTCGACATTACCCCTGTTGTAGATTTCGATGAACTTGGTGTCACCATTCAACTCGTTGAGGACGAGGTTGGTGTAGTCGGGCTCTTCGGGAGTCGGAGGCTCGGGAGTGTCACCACCTTCGAGACCGAGAAGAGCAACGGTACCGTCAACATTGACAGCACCCGGAGTGGCATCGGCATAGTACCATTTGCCATCGGCATTGCGGCTGTAGGAAGCCGGAGCAGGGATGTAGGCCGGGTCGTTGGCTTCAATATTGGTCAGGTTGAAGTCGTCGATGGAAACGCCAGCGGGCGTGAAGAGCTGGATACGGACGTTCTTCTTGGCGGAGAGACCACTGTGGAAGATCAAAGCCTCTGGATAGTCGGGCATGTCGGCTTGGACATCCTCGCTATAGAGCAGCACGTATGCACCAGGTTCGATGCTCACCGTGTTGTCGGCCACCCAGTTTTGGCTGCCGTCCTTCTCGATGTAAACACCATTCAAATTGATGGGGTCTGCACCCGTGTTGTAGATTTCGATGAACTTGTCGTTACCGTTGAGTTCGTTGAGACGGAGAACGCTGTAGTCGACAGCGACTGCACCCACTGTATATTCCATATCGGGAGAAACGGCTGTAGCCTCATCATTCATAGCTTCAACGTGGAAGTTGACTTTCGTTCCGTCGGGTTTTGCAGGAATCACAGCAGTATAGATGTTTTCACCATCAGCTGTCATAGCGAGTTCTTGAACTTTGGAATCTTCACCGGTCGTAAAAACCAACTTAGCAGTGAAATCCTTAAAACTGGTGATGGTAGCTGACACCGTCACATCGGAATACTCAGTGACTGCGGTAGGGCTATAACTAACATTCGAGATGGTGATGCCCGGATATTGCTTATCCTTGACACAGGAGGCAAGACCCATCAAAAGGGCCAGAGCCACAAACATTATCTTTTTCATATTATGTTCAATTTTAAAAGGTTAGACAATTTGATGGATTAGAAAGCGACTTGGAAACGAGCCAGCAACATATGGTAGTTCACACCAGCTTGGCCATCAGGAGCAGCGACTTGAGTGAAGTCTTTGGTCGGGTTGCCATCGGCATCGAGACCGACATAGAGCTTACCCTTACCATTGGCGTAACGGTCGTTGTTGACATACTGATAGTTGAGACCAATCTTCACGTTCTTGGCGAAATAGAAGTTGAGGGCTGCGCCATAGAGTTCGGCGGAACCGCCATAGATGGCTTGGTCGCCACGGCCTTCGTAATCGTTCATATCGAGGAACTCATACTTCAGAGCGAGTTCAATGTCGCCCCAAGATTTACCCGTGCGCACGCGGTTGAACTTGGCGCCGTCGGAGTCGTAGCTCTGCTTGCCGCCGAGGAGGAGGCAGGCACCTTCTACGTACCAACCTTGGAAATGGTAAGGTTTGTCAAGGAAGGCTTTTTCAGGATCCATATAGGTCCAATCTGACACCCATGCACTTTCCAGGCGCAGACCATTGTAGTGACCAGCGAGTTCGGCAGTAGCAATCAGGTTGTGGTCGGTGTTCTTGATATCATCGGTGTCGATGTACTTTTTACGGCTGATGTTGGTGGTATTACGGCAGCTGAAACGGGTGCCGTTGTACACGCCCATTTCATCGGAAGTCTTGGGGGCATCGTACATGACAGCACCGCCAAGGTGCAGACCATAGTCGGCCTCATTGACAGGGCGCACCACAATCTTACCGACATAGGAAAGACCCTCATCCATGCCATAGTCCTTATTGTTAGCCTCCACATAGTCGCGGGTCTCCTGGCCTTCAATCTCCTGGAAGAGCACGCTGGCGCTACCGAAGAAATACTTGTTGGAGTACTTGGCGAAGACACCAAGGTGACGGCTGGGCGCGAAGGCATTAATCACCATCGGGCGTTCCATGAACATGAGGTAACGCGACGAAGTGTTGCGTGACATAGTGAAGTCGGGCTTCATGCTACCGACAGTGAACTGCCAATTCTTCAAGCCGTTGTAGCGAACCACAGCGTCTTTCAGCTCGAAGGAGCCATTGGCAAGTTCCATGTCCACTTCACCGTACCAATCGGGGGTGATTTGCGTCTTGACGGCGAAACGGGCACGGCGGATGCTAGCACCTGAGCCTATCGGGTCGGCCCATTCCTGGGCACCGAAGTAGTGACCGAAATCGACCTGCACCCTGGAGTCAAACCAGAATTTGTAGTCTTTTTCTTTAGATTCGAACACCAAGATCCCGTCGCGGCTCGAAGTCTCCAACGTCTTGACGTCCACTGTGTTGCCATACTGGTCGACAGCTTGCTTGTCGGCAGTCTGAGCGAAGGCCATTGAACCCAAAACGAGGGCGGCCAACATTAAAACAGTCTTTTTCATAGTGAATTGAATTTAGTGAATAATTAAAAGGTTGTTTGCTGTTTTCAATCGCAAAGGTAGAAAAAATGTAGATTGCAACAAAAATTGGGGTTTTTTTTCGAAAATATTGCTACTTTTGCAGACAAATAAAGACATAATAATGGGCTTTACGCTCTTGTTCTCTCTTGGGAAATCTGGTAAATTTTCGACACGAGAATAAGCAAGCGGAAAGTTCGCGTTTTAGGGCGTGAACTAATTCGTGCTTATAGTGTCAAGGTTTACCAGAGCCTCCAAGATAATAAGCAATCAAACGAATGGCAAGCGCCTTTCTTTGTTGCTTGTGGACGGAGAAAAGGCCAAAAACGCAGCAAACCATGGGCAGATATCAGCAATATTTCGGAAAAATCATAGGGACAAAACGATTCGATGCGTTTTTCCATTATGCTAATACTCAATGGCATAACAAAAGACAATATGAAAATAATAGGGACAAAACCGTGCGAGGCCTCAAAAACCCCTTGACAAGCATTTTTAATGCTTACCTTTGTAGAAGTTTTTAATTTATACAGATATGAAAAAGACATTTCTAATCCTCATCACATCAGTCATCTTTGGCGGATTCTTTGCTTCATGTTCGGCAAATAGAGGTTTTGTCTCTTCATTGACCCGTGCCGACATCCGACAAGTGCAACAATTTGAGCCGTTGAATTATGTGGGCATCATCGAGAAGGGCAACAAGATCACCTACAGCGACTCACTTACGACCGTCGCCCAAGGATTGTTTGAGACTGCTTTATCGAAAGACAGGACCCTTCCCGTTACGGGAACCATCATTATTGAAGACAGCCTCATTAACAACAAAGTGCAATACGAAATCTACATGTTGATGAACTATGTGGAGAACAATATCCGCGTGAAGGACATTCCAATTCCGCCCGTTATTGACTCCATCCTTGAAGCAAGAAACGAACGTTTCGGATTGTTGGCCTACAATTGGGGTTTCACCCGCACGGGCAGCAACTATGCCGGACAAATCGGCAAAGGTGTGCTTATCGGTGTCCTTACCTTGGGAACGGTCTACACCGTGCCATACAAAGACATGGTTCGCAATGGCATCATCATTGTCGACAGCCAAAACAACAATTTGGCTTTTGTTTCAACGGCAAACCGTGAGAGTGACCCGCTGAAAGCCGAAACCTATAGAAAACAAATGGAGGACTTGATGAGGAAGTACAAGAAATGAGAAAGATAACCCTTAAATAATTGAACAATGAAAAGACTAGTATTATTCGCAATGGCACTGGCGGCGGTTTGCATTATGCCGTCGTGCGGGAAGGACCCGATTGAAAACCCCGAGACTCCTGAACCAACTGCCAAAACGATTGTTTTCGGAAACTACACTGGTATGGATGTCGTGACCTACGACCATGTGGATTGGGAGTACCACGATGATTATACATCATATTACTGGAAAGATTTCGACATAAATGGAGACGGGGAATTTGATTTTGCCTTATGCTCACGAAAAATGAAAAGTTCGTATCAAGGAGAAATTCAAGGCTTGGATACCTTATACGACGTTACATTACACGCTGCTCCGAGGATGGAATTTCACTCCGATTTGCAAACGAATGAGATTTACAGTCATCCCGATTCCACCATCATCCCAACGGACAGCATCCCTTTGATTTACATAGAAATAACGGAATCGTGCAACAAAGTGCTTGAATCTGATGTTTACAAGGGGCCTTATTCAAAGTATGTCATTCAATCCCACTATAAGAACGACTTGCTGAACATGAACGATAGCATTTTCAGACCTTTGTTCAGTCAATACGCCTTGTATGCATCCAACAATCAGACACCCTATTACATTGATTTGGATGATTATCACCCCAATGTGTTCAAATCGGACATCGATGGGCGAGAAGGATGCTTCAACTTACCAATGAACGAAGAAATCTACATTGGCTTCAAGTATAATGATGAAAGCAGGTATCGTCTTGGTTGGATAAAGATCATCATAGAACAAAAAACCAATGGATTTGTCTTTGTGACACTATTGGAAACTGCCATACAACAATAGAATGATTTCAAAACATGAAGCGAAATCCACGTTTAATCCCCATAAAATTAAGAGTATGAAAACCATAAAAAACTATCCGTATGAAAAAATTTGTTTTAATTATTTTGGTTGCCCTGTTTTCAGTTCAACTGATGGCGCAACGTGTTCCCAGTGAAAAGAAAATGTCCATCTCAGCTGGCTTTCTTCAAGGTGGCGGCGGTCTTGTCGGTGCCGATTTAGAGTACCTGTTCAGCAACCATTTCAGTGTCCAGGCTGGCGTTGGTTTGTTCAGTTGTGGTGCGGCCATCAACTACCATTTCAAACCCTTCATCAACAGTTCCATGCTTTCTTTGTCCTATTGGCATCAAGGCTTTGGTGACGCGCATACCCAATCTGTAGTCGGTCCGGTTTATACCTTCCGTGCACCGAAAGTGTTCCAGTTCCAAATTGGAATGGGTTATAGGGTAAACGAAGGACCTAATCTCCCAGAGGCGAATAAGAATGTCCCCGTGATGTTGCTTTACAGCATTGGTGTTTACTTCCCTATTTAAACATACAACCAATTGAAAAACAGTAATGAAAAAAGTTTTGTATTTCGCAATAATAGTATTGGCGTTTTCATCATGCACGGCCAAGAAGGGTTTCGTCACCAAATTGCCGAAACAGGAAATCGCCGATGTGCAACGCTTTCCAAGTTTAAGCGACATTGACATCTTAGACAAGCATAGCAACAGCACGTTCTGTGACTCTTTGTCATTATTGACTAAAACGAACATTGATATGTTTTTGGAAAACCAGTCAAACATTGACATTACTGGAGTCATTGACATTGAAGACACAACGATTCTTCTGAAAGTCAATGATGAAATTCGACAAATTATGGGGCGTGCATTCGACAACAAGGATATCGCTTTCATTCCGATTCCTCCAACCATCGATTCCATATTGGACGCACAAGGAAAGCGGTTCGGCCTGATTGCCTATTCAACTGGATTTGAACGCTCTGCAACCGATTGGGGAGCTTTGATGAAAAGTGTTGCCGTTTCATTAGCAGCCAGTATGGCCTACAGTATGGCCTCGGGCGGCTATTACTATTTGTTTCTTGACGACAGCTACACAAACGCTTTTTCCTTTATGGGATTGATGATCGTTGACTCCCAAAACAACAACATTGCGTTTTACAACAATTCCAGATTGGAAGAAAGGCCTTCTCGGAAATATTGCACCGACCGACATTTCATGGAGCTGTATTATCGCTATTGGCGATGAAATTAGGGTTACTTTTTAGAAGGGAAAGAGTTGAAAATTTTGTAATCAAGAAGTTCAACCGATTGATAATCAACAATGAAGTTTTGGAAAAGTTTGTAACGGACTTCGGACTTGGAAAAACAGCGATTTTTTGCTATACTTTTGCAAATATGAATTTCAAATCTTTGATATGATGAAAAACATCATCTTAATTGCAGCCTTGATGTGCTGCTTTATTTCGGCTTCGGCACAACCTATCAGGAAAGAATCCAAACAAAGATCGTGGAAAGAGAGCCTAGAACTGGTGGAGAAAATGAACGGTCGCGAAAACCTTTTCACAATGAAACTGGACAGCGTCACGATGTACGAAGGTGACGACATGAAAGTCCTTTTCGATTACGATGAGCATTTCAACTGTACTTGGATTGCCATTGCTTACCTCTATGATGAATGGGAGGTGGAGTTTGCCTATGAATACGCCTACGATGAGCAAGACCGTCTGATTGCTATGATTGACTACGATGAGGAAAGAAAAGAGGAATACTTCTACAATGCGCAAGGCCTTGTGGAGGAAATTCTCTACTCCTATTACGATGAAATATGGCAAACATACGGGAAAACCGTGCTGTCATACGATGAAGGCGGACTACTTCAGCTGGGGACCCGCTTCATGACCGACTGGGATGGCGAATGGGAACCTCAAGACAAGACCGAATACAGCTACAACGCCGAAGGCCTCTGCATTGAAGAAATCGAGAGCGAATGGTACGAAGGATGGAACCTTATGGAGAAAACCGTTTACCAATACAACGCCCAGCAACTCTGTTCAGAGAAGATTGAATATGGATGGGGCGGAGGATGGTACAGAGATTACAAAAACACTTACGATTACGATGCCGAGGGGAATCTGCTTACCGAAATAGCTTATTATCTGAATCTGGTCACCGAAGACTGGGATTATCTTAACAAGTATGAGTTTGCCTACGATGCCAACAACAACTGCATCGACTATTATGAATACTCCCATGACTACGGCGCGGAAGATTGGGATTTAGAAATAGTCATTCACACGACCTATGGAATGCCTGGCATTGGGTGCATTTCGGGCCTTTCGTTGATGTGGGACTTGTTTGAGTTTGGATTCCCGATTTCCAACAAGGTGGAGCAGCTCATAATGGATGATGATGGTGACTTGTTCTCTCTTGATTTCCATTATTCATCGACTACCGGTATAGATGAGCCAATGGCGGGTGTGTTTGGGGTGTATCCTAATCCAACCAAGGGTATTTTGGTATTGGAGACGCAAAGCATTGCGTCTCTACAGGGACAGACATATCGTATCAGCAATTTGATGGGACAGGTGTTGCTGCAGGGCGAGATTACGGCTGAGAGACAGCAGATTGACGTTTCGAGGTTAGCTGAAGGGATGTATTTTGTTACGGTGGGCAATTCCACGCAAAAGATTGTCGTTAATAGATAAAAGCCATGAAAAAAGTATTTTTATTCGCATTGACACTGGCGATTGTGTTTGCAGTTCCCATAAGCTGCTATGCACAGATTGAGGAAGAAATCCTTCACTCGAAAAGCACAAAGATTGAAAAAGGAAGGGCTTTCCTGTTAGAGAAGTTTATGGATCGGGATTTTGAAAAAGTGACGGAAGCCAAAGACTATCTCTTAGGCTTGGAGGATGAACATTATGCCGCACTTGCTCCGATGGAATTGTGCCAAATCCTGATGTGGACACGTGAATTTGATGCTTTAACGGTCTATATGCGGCAGGTGGACTCCACCTTTGACGCGAATTTGAACAACAAAGTAATGCCAGCTAACGATGAACTAAGAAAGCAACTCTATCGGCGTAGCGTTGAGGATGAGCATCTGCTTCGATTCAATGTTGAGGAAGCGGATGTTTCAGCCGAGGACAAGGCCTATTTGACACTCTTTCTGGATTGGTTAGTGACACCGTTTTCTTACAAAAACCAAAGTGAGTTGGACGACAAATCCGAGAAATTCTTGGAGAATTACCCCAACAGCGACTACAAATGGTTTGTCCAGCACGTGATATCCACGCAGGCAATCAAGGCCAATAAAGACAATTGGGGTTGGGGTATGGGCTTGGACTTGTGCGGCGGCTATGTAACGGGCAAACTTAGCGAAACCATGACACCCATCGTTGGTTTTGGTCTAAGCTTTGCCTTGGCTTACAAAAAGTTATTGATGGAATTGGGTTACGACATTGTGCTGAGCAAAACCAAGGTGGACAAACCGTATTCAACAGGGGTTTATGAAGCTGGTCGTCACAATACACTGTTTAATTTCTATTTGGATGTATCCCATCCCGTGTTTTCAGGTAAAAAGTTGAGTGTTTCGCCAGTGTTGGGTGTCGGTGGCTGTTGGGAGACCTATAGCGACAAGCAACTGTCGTATGATGAGATAGATGAGTTGGAGAAGTTTTATCCGACTGTACGGGCCGGCCTGCTGTTGAGCATCAAGACGCATGGCGTTTTCGAAGGGGGATCCATCGGAATAAAATACCATTGCGGCTTGTCGAATTTTGGCGGCAGCGTCTCTGCCATCCATATGATTTCGGTAGGCGGTTCGGGATTGATTTATTAATTAAATTGAGATTGAAGATATTTTGTGTGTTAACCAAGTGCTTTAACAAACGATAGAATTAAACCAAACAAATATGAAAAGCTTAAAGATTTGTACTTTGCTTGCGTTCCTGCTTCCCTGCATGGCCTTTGCGCAAACCAACCTTCCCTTCACTTCATTAAAGCCTGTCAACAAGGGCAATTTCAAAATCGACGCGAGTTATTCGCGTATGATGCAAAAATACCTTTTGTCAGACTATCCAGACTTTCGTGTTGGCATAGGTTATGGCATTACCGATTGGTGCGTGGTGGGAGCCTTCGGCAGTTTCGGAACTCATGAGAGTTTGATCAAGATAGGTGGTGGATATAGTGTTCAAGACGCAGATACTACCTACCATCCTGTTCTTTTTGACGGGAAAATGATTGAGCGTTACTATCATTACGGTCTCAATGCGGAACTGCATCCTCTGACATTTTTGCTGCCAAACTTTTATTTCATCGACATTTACTGCCGTGGCGAATTGGGCATAAGGACTGTAAAGGAGCAGTATATTCCTGATTACGACGGTCCTTCAGCCGAGCCTGTCCGTAGCAACTTTCTTTACGGCGGTAGTGTTGGCGTGGCAGTCAACCCAACGAAGTATTTCGGCATCTTTTATGAGTTGGCCTGCGACAACCTGAATAAAGAATACGATCCAAAAACAGATGAAATGAAGGCCAAAGCCATCCATCGTTTCGGCCTTAATGTTCGATTTCCTGGGCCGAAGAAATGGCAACG
>JAEEGL010811371.1_pt1 | contig 10161 bp, 6 predicted proteins | sample 9134231 | NCBI WGS metagenome assembly JAEEGL01 (sample SAMN16246548, study PRJNA631951) | gut metagenome | biome: gut microbiome; feature: rumen; material: fiber-attached | host: Bos | place: Iran: Karaj | collected 2018-10
GATCATTCTGACGACTGTCGTCTTCTGGACGACCTATCTGAATCTGGCCTTCGCCTACCGCAACAGCGCATCTTCGCTGCTCAACGAACGCAGCATCAAGATCCAGCTTGAGTTCCCCGCCCTGGCCAACATGAAAACCTCGCAGGCTTTCAAGTCGATCCTGTTCGGTATCCTGTTTCTGCTGCCGGTCATTCTCTTCTACGTGCAGCCGACGAGTTCAGTCGGCTGGTGCGCGCTTGGCATGGTCGGCTTCAACGGCGCGATGAAACATATCCTCGGTCCCTGGCTGAACAAAGTCCTGAAAGACACATACACCGACCAGCCAAGGCTGCTGGCGGTCCTCGGCTTCTTCCGCACGGATATCCTGATCATGAAGAACAACATCATTCTCTTCATCGTTTCCTCGGTGCTGCTTGCCTCGATCCTGGTATCCCAGCAGCGGGAGCCGATGGAAGTGCTGCTGACATTGCTGTCGTACGTCGTCATGAGCATCCTGCTGTCACTGGCCATCATGTTCAAATACTCCACCGAGCTTTCCACCCGCGGCAAGTACTTCCGCTCGCTGAATCATCTCGGCTACACGGAAGAGGAATGCGCGAAGATCAAGCAGCAGGAAGTCGTGCTGTTCTATCTATATGTCTTCCTGGTCGTGTTCCTCTATCTTGGCAACATGTTCATGGCCCTGATCCTGAACGGCATGCTGCAGGCATCCTACGCCGGTATCCTGATGCTGTTCATCATCGTGCCGATGCTGATCTGCTGCCTCACGACCCTGTATTACTACAATCACATCGACATGAAGTGAAACATGAGTCTGTCTCAGGACAGGCTTTTTTCTGTTCTCGGCAGGTACGATTTCTTCAGGATGTGGTAAGATAGACCGGTCGGAGGTTTTATCATGAACGAAGAAATCATCAAAAGCATATCTGCCGAACTGAAGATCACGATCGCGCAGGTACAGAATACACTCTCCCTCCTGGAAGAAGGAAACACGGTTCCGTTTATTGCCCGTTACCGTAAGGAACAGACACATGGACTGGACGAGGAACAGATCCTGTTTATCCAGAAACAGTATGATTATCAGCTGAAGCTGGCGGAACGCAAGGAGAACGTTCTGAAACTGATCGAAGAACAGGGCAAGCTGACCGACGAGATCCGCAAGAGCGTCGCCGAATGCACGAAGCTTTCCCAGGTCGAGGATATCTACCGGCCGTATGCCCAGAAGAAAAAGACCCGTGCGGCAACCGCGATCAAGAACGGTCTGCAGCCGCTGGCCGACTGGATGCTGTCATTGCCGAAGGAAGGCGATATCGTCGCTGAGGCGGAAAAGTATCTGAGCGAGGAAGTCGCCAATATCAAGGACGCCATTCAGGGTGCCATGGATATCATCGCCGAAGTTGTTTCCGACAATGCCAAACAGAGATGGGCTTTCAAGGAAAACATCATGAAGACCGGCGTCATCGTCACCAAACTGAAGAAAGACGCCCAGGACGAAAAGAAAGTCTATCAGAATTATTATGACTATTCCGAAAAGATCAGCACGGTTGCCGACCACCGCATCATGGCGATCGACCGGGCAGAGAAGGAAAAGGTCATCACCGTATCACTTACCTTTGACGAGGCGCATCTGAAGGACGAAGCCCTGAAGGCACTGCTCAAGGGCGAGACGACGATCGTCGAAAACGAACTGAAACTGGCAGCCGAGGATGGCTGCGACCGTCTGCTGTTCCCGTCGATCGAACGCGAGATCCGCTCGGATCTGAGTGAGAGAGCCCAGATGAAGTCCATCGAGATCTTCTCCACCAACCTGGAGAAACTGCTGCTGCAGCCGCCTTTAAAGGGACGTGTCGTGCTCGGTTTTGACCCGGGTTACTACAATGGCTGCAAACTCGCCGTCATCGACGAGACCGGCAAGATGCTTACCGTCGGCAAGATCTTCCCGTTCTCCCGCAAAGGCGAGGACGAAGCCGCATCCCGCAAGAAACTGGCGGAACTGGTCGACCGTTATGACGTGCAGATCATTGCCATCGGCAACGGCACGGCTTCCCGGGAAAGTGAAAAGCTGGTCGCCGAGACGATTCGCGAATATGGCCTGCATGTCAGTTACGCCATCGTATCCGAGGCCGGTGCCTCCGTATGGTCCGCTCAGGAAGCAGCCCGCGCGGAATTCCCGGACCTGCAGGTCGAAGAAAGATCGGCTGTCTCGATTGGCCGCCGTCTGCTTGACCCGCTTGCCGAACTGATCAAGATCGATCCAAAATCGATCGGTGTCGGCCAGTATCAGCACGATCTGCCGCAGAAGGCACTGAGTGAACGGCTCGACGAAGCGATCATGAAGTGCGTCAACCGCACCGGTGCCGATCTGAATACCGCATCCCAGGAACTGCTGACCCACATCTCCGGTCTCAACAGCGCGACAGCCCGGGAAATCGTCAGCTACCGTAACGAAAACGGCCGCTTCACCAACCGTCAGCAGCTTTTGAAAGTCAAGAAACTGGGTCCGAAAGCCTTCACCCAGTGCGCCGGCTTCCTGCGCATCACCGACGGTGAGGAACCGCTGGATCAGACATCGATCCATCCGGAAAGCTATGCCGCCGCAAAAGCCCTGATGGATGCCTGCGGCATTACCACCCTGGGTGTCAAGGACGCCGAATTCCCGGCTGAGAAAACAAAGGATCTCGGGATCGACAGCTACACGCTGAAGGATATCGAAGACGCGATCCGCCAGCCGCTGCGCGACTACCGTGACCAGTTTGAAGGCGCCCTGTTACGAAGCGACGTCCTCGAGATCAGCGACCTGCATGTCGGTGACAAACTCTCCGGCACGGTCAGAAACGTCGTCGATTTCGGTGCCTTCGTCGATATCGGTCTGCACGAAGATGGTCTGGTGCACATCTCCCGCATGACCATGCAGAGAAACGCCGTTCCGACCGAAGTCGTGTCCGTCGGTGATATCGTCGATGTCTATGTCTATGAGATCGACGAGGAAAGAGGCAGAGTGTCTCTGAGCTTCCTGCCGCTGGAAAAACTGCAGGAAAAGCAGGCTGCCTACAAGTACCGCAAGAACAAGAACAATAAGAACAACAAGAAACATAACGAGAAACCGAAGAAGAAGGAAGTGACCATGGACGATGCCATGGCCCGTCTGATGGAACGCTTCGGCAAATAAAAAAGAAAGGAGAAGGGAATGGGAATATCGATTCTCCTCTGGTTTCAGAATATCCGCGAAATACTCGGACCGGTATTTGATTTCATTGCTGCCTATGCCTCGGATATTACCGCCTTCACGGCTGCTGTCATACCGTTTCTGTTTTACTGGTGCAGCGATAAGGAAGAAGGGAAGGACATTCTGCTGGCGCTTGGCATCAGTATGTATCTGAACCAGTTTCTCAAAGTGACATTCAGTATCTACCGGCCCTGGATCCTGGATAAAAGAATCGTTCCTTCGCCGGCCGGAACCAGATTCGCCTCCGGCTACTCCTTTCCCAGCTTCCATACCCAGGTCAGCGGTACGGTCTACGGCAGTATTGCCTGGATGCTGAAGGACAGCCGGAAACCGCAGGCGCTTCTGTGTCTTATCATACCGGTGTTTATCGGCATCAGCCGCATGTATCTCGGCGTTCATACGTTCCGGGACGTGGCGGCCGGACTTGTGATCGCGGCGGTCAGTATGTTTCTGATCAACAAGGGTGACAACATTGTTGATACACATCCGGAGTACCGCCGTTATCTGCCTTGGATCGCCGCGGCATTCTCCGCCGCCGGCATCTGGTACGCTCTCAACCGTCCGTATCCGATGGATTACGCGAATGGCGAACTGATCGTCGATCCGATCGATATGATGAAGGACGCGATGCTGTGCATCGGCGTGTTCTTCGGTATGTTTGCCGGCACGGCGCTGGAAGTGAAATATCTGAATTTCCAGACGGACGGTTCGAAAAAAGAAAAGACGCTGCGCTTTATCGTCGGCAGTATCGGCATGGCGGCAATCGCTCTGCTGCACAAGGTTCGTCTTCTCGCCTTTGTCGAAGCCAGACTGTCCAGCTTTCTGACCGGACTGGCTCTGGGACTGTATGCCATGTTCCTGTTTCCGCTGCTGTTTACAACCGTCAGAAGAAAAATGATCAAATAAAAATTGCCGGGGAGCGGATCGCTCTTCGGCATTTTTTGTCGGATCAGTTCAGTTGTGTCGTTATCCGTTCAGCCGCTGAATCAGATAGGGAATCGCCTGTTCGAAGTTGACACCGTAGGTGTTGTGGTTTTCTTCCTGCAGCGTGACGTGGATGCATTCCTTGACGAAGTCACAGGCGATGGCAATGGCTTCCGCGAAGGATTTGCCGTTGACCAGGCCGCCGCACAGGGTGCTGGCCCAGATGTCGCCGGTGCCGTGGAAGTGTTCAGCTTCTTCGTCGTTGAAGTAGGAGAGGAACGTATCCGTCTCACTGTCGTAGGCATAGGCGCCGAGTTTTCCCTTGGCCAGGGAGATGCCGGTCAGAACGGCTTTCTTCGCACCGAGGTCGGTCAGCTGTCTGAGTACGTCACGGACATAGACTTCATCGTATTCTGTCTGATAGGGAATATCGAGCAGGAAGGAAGCTTCCGTCATATTCGGGCAGATGATGTCCGCTTTGGCGCATAAGCCTTTCATGGCCTGGGCGAATTCCTTGGTGAAGCCGGCATAGAGTTTGCCGTTGTCCGCCATGCACGGATCGACGATCTTCAGGGAAGACGCGCCGAAGCGGGCGAACAGGGAAGCGGCGATATTGAGCTGTTCAAAGGAACCGAGGTAGCCGGTATATAACGCGTCGAAGGCGAAGCCTTCCTTCTGCCAGTGATCCATGATCGGGACGATCTCACCGGTCAGATCGTGGAAGGTGAAGCCGCTGAACATCGTATGGGTCGATAAAACTGCGGTTGGAATGACCGCTGTCTCAATGCCCATGGCGGAAATCACCGGCAGGGCGACGGTCAGGGAACATTTGCCGACACAGGAAATATCCTGCATGGTAGCGATCTTTTTCATAAACAGATCCCTCCTTTTTTCCATGTGATATTGTAGAACCGGAAACAGGGAAAGGATATAATCAGAAAGAGACTGTTTTTCAAGACCAGAAAGAGAAATGAGGATGCATAATTTCCTGAGTAAGCCATTATATTCAGAAAATGACAAAGTCCTTCTGCGGCCGCTGGGAGATGCTGACAGTGCGGCGCTCAGGGATCTGTTTGACTTTCCGCTGGAGGAAGGAAGAAGCCGGGAAATGGCGCGGCAGCTGATGCAGGCGAAAGAAAACGGAACCATTGTTCTGGCTGTTCTGGATCAGAAGGAAAAGATCCTGCGGGGCATTCTGGAAGTGAGAGTCAAAAGTCCTCTCCGTCTTGAAATCGGCTACCGGATCAAAAAGCCGTACCGGCATCGCGGCTATGCCTCAGAGGCACTCCGTCTCTTTCGGCAGACAGTCTTTGATGAATATGGCATCGAAGAGATCCATGCCCGTGTGAAGAAAGACAATGAATATTCGCGGCGTCTGCTGCGGCACAGCGGCTTTATAAAAACCGGCGGGAGCGAAGACATGGAAGAATATGTCTGTCTGGCAGAACAGACGGCCGCCGGAAACAGGAATCAGGAGGAACTGAAATGATCAGAATAAATGTGACGTTCCCGGACGGGGAACAGCGTGAATATGAATGTGAGGAGCGGATCACGCCGCTGCAGATCGCCGAAAGGCATCCCGGCCACTGTCCCTATCAGGTGCTGGCTGTCAGTGTGAATCATCATAACCGCCGGCTGGATATGCCGCTGATGGAAGACTGCCGGATCGAGCTGATGGACATGCGTTCGCCGTACGGCAATATGAGCTATCAGTGTTCGCTTTCCCTGCTCTATATCGCGGCGGTTCACGACGTGTTCGGCAAGGATGTCAAAGTGACGATCGCCAATTCCCTTTCGCAGGGACTCTTTACCCGGATCCACGCCGGTATCAGCGAGGAAACCGCCGAGCAGATCCAGGAGCGTATGCGGGCCATGGTCGCCAAAGATCTCATCATCCTTGAAAAGCATATCGAGCGGGCAGAGATCCTGCAGTATCTCAAAGAAAACAACCGGACGGACGAATACCGCCTGATCGAATCGGCGGAAGACCTGCGGGAAGCCGAGCTGGTGCAGGTCGCCGACGAGATGGGGCTGTCCTATATTCATCTTGTGCCTTCCGCCGGCTTCCTGAAACTGTTTGAGGTGCGCCGCTACCGCAACGGTATCCTGCTGCGCTTCCCGTATTACAGCAAGCCCGACGTTCTGCCGCCGTTCAAGGAACAGAAACAGCTGTACGAAGCCTTCTCGGAAGAGACGCACTGGTGCCAGCTGATGAACGTCGAATTCGTGGCGGATCTGAACCGCAAGGTGAAGAATCAGGAATACAAAGATCTGATCATGCTGAGTGAAGCGCTGCATGAAAAAAAGGTCGCCGAGATCGCCGAGATGATCCACTCCTCCGGCAAACGCATCATTCTGATCGCCGGACCTTCTTCTTCCGGCAAGACGTCCTTTGCCCAGCGGCTCTGCATTCAGCTGCGGGTCATCGGTCTGAAGCCGCTCTATCTCGGCACCGACGATTATTTCCTGGACCGCAGCGAGCTGATTCCCGACGAAAAAGGCAATCTGGATTTCGAAAGCCTGTCGGCGGTCGACGTCAGACTGTTCGAAAGCCAGATGAACGATCTGCTGGCCGGCAAAAAAGTCGACATTCCGACCTTTGACTTTATCGAAGGCGTCAAGCGTTACGGCAGCCGCATCACGTCGATCGACGAGACGCAGCCGATCGTCATTGAAGGCATCCATGGTCTGAATCCGGACATGACCGACGAAATCGCCGAAGAACAGAAATTCAAGATCTATATCAGTCCTCTGACACAGCTGAATATCGACCAGCATCACCGCATTCCGACGACCGACGCGCGGATGCTGCGGCGAATGGTCAGAGACAGCCGCACACGCGGCCGTGACGCCGCCACGACGATTCGCGAATGGCCGCTGGTCAGAGCCGGCGAAGACGTGAATATCTTCCCGTACAACAGTGAGGCGGACGTCTTCTTCAACAGCACCTGTCTGTATGAACTGGCGGTGCTGAAGAAATATGCCGAACCGCTGCTTTCGGCCATCACGGAAGACATGCCGGAATACGAAGAGGCGCAGCGCATGCTGAAATTCCTTTCGTTCTTCGTTTCCATCGAGGATGACAGCGTGATCGCCAACAATTCCATTATCCGGGAATTCATCGGCGGCAGTATCCTCGTTTCCTGATGATCTGAGATCCCTTGTGAAGAGGGATCTTTTTTGGTGGAAAACAGCATGTATCACAGTCGCATCCGTTACATGCATTTGCTATAATTCTTCTCAGGTGAAAACAATGCCGGAACAGAAGTTTAAAACGAAAGCATCACTGCTGCTGTATTTCCTGAAAGGGGCAAAGCGCTGGTTCGCTCTTGCGGTCTTTTTTGCGGCCATGGTGTCCGTGACCGATCTGATCAATCCGAAGATCATCGGCTATACGATCGACACGATCCTCAACGGACTGCCTTCCTCGCTTCCTGCTTTTGTCAACGTGAAGCTGGAGGAACTGGGCGGCGCGGCGTTTTTCCGCGGCCATCTGGTCTATGTCGCAGGCGCTGTGCTGATCGTCGCTCTGTTGAGTGCCTTCTGCCGCTTTATGTTCCGTCTCTGCAATTCGATCGCGGCGGAAACTCTCGTGCAGCGGATGCGCAACAACCTGTTTGACCACATTCTGCGGCTGCCGTTCAAATGGCACAGCGAAAACCGCACCGGTGACATCATCCAGCGCTGCACTTCCGACGTCGAACAGATCAAGATGTTCCTGGCCGAACAGCTGGTCATGCTGATCCGAAGCATCATGCTGATCCTGCTGGCGCTTGTCTTTATGAGCAGTATCAGCGGCCCGCTGACGGCGCTTTCCTTTTCGTTCATTCCGATCATCATCGGCTACAGTTTTTACTTCCACCGCAAGATCGGCGCCCAGTTCCGCATCGTCGACGAGGAAGAAGGAAAGCTTTCCTCGATTGCCCAGGAAAACCTGACCGGCGTGCGTGTCGTGCGGGCGTTCGGCCGTGAGAAATATGAACGTGAGCGTTTTGAAAAACAGAATCATTATTATACCGACCTCTGGATCCGACTGCTGCAGCTGATGGCCGCCTTCTGGTCCACCGGTGATATCTTCTCCTATGGCCAGTATCTGGCCGTGATCCTGTTCGGATCGTATCTCTGTGTCACCAACCAGCTGACCGCCGGCAACTACATCGCTTTTGTGTCTTACAACACGATGCTGACCTGGCCGGTCAGAGGTCTGGGCAGAGTGATCGCCAACATGTCGAAAGCCGGCATTTCCGTCGACCGTCTGCGCTATATCATGAACAGCGAAGAAGAAAAGGACATGCCAAATGCCGTGACGCCGGACATGCATGCCGACATCCGTTTCGACCATGTCAGTTTCGCTTATGAAAACGGCAGCGCCGAAATTCTGAATGACATCTCGCTGGATATCAAAGCCGGATCGACGATCGGCATTCTCGGCGGCACCGGCTCCGGCAAGTCGACCCTGATGTATCTGCTGGACAAACTCTATGACATTCCGGAAGGCTGCGGCACGATCACCGTCGGCGGTGTGGATATCCGCACGATCAAAACATCGTGGCTGCGGCAGAATATCGGCATGGTCCTGCAGGAACCCTATCTGTTCTCAAGAACGTTATCTGAGAATATCCGCATTGCCCGGCAGTCCTCGGATATGAAGGATGTCCGCAATGCCGCAAGAATTGCTTCACTGGATGACGCCATCGATCATTTCAGCGAAGGCTATGACACCTATGTCGGCGAGCGCGGCGTGACGCTTTCCGGCGGCCAGAAACAGCGCACGGCAATTGCCCAGATGCTGATCCGGAAACCGCCGGTCATGATCTTCGACGACTCGCTTTCGGCGGTCGACGCGGAAACGGACGCGAGGATCCGGGCGGCTCTGAAGGAAAATGTCGGGGATGCGACAGTCATCCTGATCGCCCACCGCATTACCACCCTGATGAATGCCGATCAGATCATCGTCATGGATCAGGGCCGGATCGTCGAGCGCGGCGATCATGAACAGCTGCTCGAACAGAACGGCATCTACCGCCGTATCTATGACCTGCAGATGCAGCAGAGCAATATCGAAGAGGAGGCGGACCATGAGTGAGAAAACAAATGTGAAACTGCCTTTCTTCGGTGTACCGAAGCTGCTTCCCTATACCAGGAAATACCGGAAACGGATCATCAGTATGGTCCTGATGGGTATCGTCGCCAGTCTGATCGACTCGATCTTTCCGTTGTTCAACCGCTATGCGATCGATCACTTTATCGGTGAAAAGACACTCGATACCGTCGGTATCTTCGTCGTCCTCTTCCTGCTGGTGCTGGCTTTGCAGGTGATCCTGAACTATATCAGTCTGTACTGGGCCGGCAAGACGGAAATGGACGTCGACCGCGATCTGCGCGACGCTTCCTTCAATCATCTGCAGGAGTTGTCCTTCGCCTACTTCAACCAGAACAACGTCGGTTATATTCACGCCCGTGTCATGAGCGACACCGGCAAGATCGGTGAACTGGTTGCCTGGCGTCTGATGGATATCGTCTGGAACGGTTCCTATCTGCTGTTTGTCTTCGCCGTCATGCTGGGCATCAACGCTCACCTGACCATGTATATCGCTGTCCTGGTGCCGATCGCTGTTGTGGCCGTCTCCTATTTCCAGAAACATCTGGTGACGCTCAACCGCCGCATCCGGGAAATCAATTCCAAGATCACCGGCAATTTCAATGAAGGCATCACCGGCGCGAAATCGATCAAGACACTGGTCGTGGAAGAAACGATCGGCGACGACTTCAAAAAGGACACGCTTGACATGCGCCGGACTTCCGTGCATGCGACAAGATATTCCGCCTTCTTCTCGGCGACCTGGACGATGATGAGTTCGATCGCTCTGGCGCTGATCCTCTGGCAGGGCGGCCGTCTGAATATGGAAGGCGTCCTGCAGATCGGTACGTTATCCGTCTTTATGAGCTATGCGCTCGGCATGATGGAACCGATCACCATGATCATCGAGACGATTGCCGGCCCGATTGCC
>JAEEGL012168999.1_pt1 | contig 10161 bp, 8 predicted proteins | sample 9134231 | NCBI WGS metagenome assembly JAEEGL01 (sample SAMN16246548, study PRJNA631951) | gut metagenome | biome: gut microbiome; feature: rumen; material: fiber-attached | host: Bos | place: Iran: Karaj | collected 2018-10
CCTACCAGGGCATATACAATCATCAAGCCCAGTAGAGCACCGCCTGCCGCCGCTGCCGCCCAGTATATGTAGCGGCCCTGAAGACCCATAAATTCAAGGGGTTTTTGAAGCCCCTTGAATATGGGATAATCTTTAAACTCTTCTCCGTTGTTCATAATGAATTAAGGAGTTACGGGTTTACTCGCCTGAGATGCCGAAGAACAGAGGCAGAGCCTGTGCAGCAGCAATGAGGAAGATACAAGCACCGACGATCATCATGATCTTCTTCTTGACATCCTGCTCCTCGTTGTTCATAGCGATGTACACGCTAATTGCACCGACGATAGCCACAACGCCTGCAATGGCATAACAGAGCTTGGTAACGATAGGCACGTACTTAGCAATCTCGGTGGTAACACCAGACAGTGCAGTAGTACCTGCAGCGTAGTCACCTGCTCCGTTCTGAGCGAGAACAGTGTTTACTGAGAACACGAAGAGCATGAGCATACAAGCCATAATCTTCTCCTTGTTCTGATACAGTGTTGCACCGATAGCACGGATGCAGCCACTAACCTTCTTTGAAAAATTTTTCATTGTCAGTTTTTGTGTTAAGTGAAACAATTAAGTTAATAAAAAAGTGTAGTTAAGTTTTTGTATTGAATTTTCTTAGTAGTTGTTACCAGTGCAGGATATTCCAGAGAAAGCCGTTGCCGTCGCCATGTCCTGTCAACTGGTATCCGAAGAAGGACGGAAGTACCCATGTGGCACCTATCATGAAGAGTATTCCTCCTACGAGATAGAGGATGCTCTTCTGTATCTCTCCCTCGCCTGTGTTCATCTTAATGTATATCTGCAAGGCAGACACAATCGAGAGCACGGCGCATCCGGCGTATAGTATGCCGACACTTCCTGCAAGAACAGCAATCGCGTAGTTATGTGCGGACTGCAAAGCCTGAGACCCCCAGCTATAATCCACCGTACCGTACCCGGCCCAGCTGTCAGGACTTCCTGCTGCCATTGGCAATGTGGCAAGAAGCAGGGCTGTAACAGCCCACAGTCTCTTTCCTTTTATGAAAATCTTAAAGTTCATTTCTCTCCGCTTTCTTTACGATGTAACTGTCTTCCTTCAGTATCTCCTCCGTCAGCTGTTCGGCTGTCAGAGCTTTGAAGTAGCGAGGTGTCACAGGCTCCAGTGAAGCCGTAAACTCTTCCAGTATATCCTTCACGCTCTCCTCTTCATCCAGAGTCTCTGACTCTGCTTCTGAGGACTCACCTGGTTCACTTACTCCTGGGCCGTCATCGGAATTTCCGCCATCGTTATCGTCTTCGTCGAGCGATACCGTCGCTATATCCTCATCGGCGTTCTCAGGTGCGTTATCCTCTTCAGAACCCATATCCAGAGCCTCGCCATCGTCAGGTATCTCTTCAGCACCTGTATCTTCGGCACCTGCTTCTGCAGGCTCATTCTCTGGGGAAGGTTCTCCTGTAGTCTCACCTTCTTCCTCTTGATTTTGAGCATTCTGCTCATTATCAGATTGAGGGTCTGGGTTGTCGTCATTAGCATCCTCATTCTCCATTGCTACAGCAGCTGCAGCAGCAGGGATGTTAAATGCCTCTTCCGAAGTCACTGGGTCTTGGTCGGAATTTCCGGACTGCTCATTATCTGGGATATTTACTATCTCTCCGTCATCGAGCATCTTTACCTTTCGTGCGCCCTCGTCGCCCTCATCCGTCTCTTCCCCTACCACGTTTATCACCTCTGTAGAGGATTTCTTTTGTCCTGGTTGCTTTGTCAGGTCTAACCCTATCATTATCGCGTAATAAATAAGGTACGCGATAGTCAGGCAGATAGCAAGGATTACAAACGTACTCATCTTGATTTGTTTTGTTTCTGAATTGGTTTTTTTAGTTTTTATCTGATACAGGTAAACTTCATTTCCTGTCCTGCCAGAAGGCTTGTGCAGTAACTTATTTCTGCATCGTCAAGCAAAAGCATTTTTATGCTTTCCTTTTCTGATATTGCCATTGTCTGCAGCTCTTTCTCCGTGAGCTTTGCTATTCTTTCGGCATCCTTATCGAGCACTAATAGGTACTCGGCGTTATCTTCTTTCAGACCAGGGCAATTCACGAACACTATGGTATCTACGCCCATATTCTCCTTGTTGCTCTTGATGATGGATATAGCATCCTTCACCGCGTTAAGGAGTTTTGTCGCATCCGGCTCATCAACCTTTGGTGCTGTACCCTCTGACGTTTCTCCTTTACTTTCTGGAGCAGCAGAAGACTTCTTCTCCTCGCCGGTCTTAGAAAGAGACTCTTCAGGTTTTGAAGCTTTATCTTCTGGATCTCTCTCTCTGGCTTCCTCGTTGCTGAATATCTCGTTTAGCCGCCTTGTCTTAACCGGTGAGCAGACAAGGTAGATACATACTCCTATGAACAGTGCCATAACGAGTAGCACGCAAGATATTATGACTAAGCCTGAGATACAGTTCTCCATACTTTCCTGTTGTATGAAATTGTGTTGGTTTGCGTCCTAAACGCAATACAAAGGTACAAATATCTTAAATTCTACGCCCAATATTTTGAGCGTATTTCTTAATATATTAAGCATTTTTAAGCAAACTGTATATTTTTTTCTTTGGAATTAGACAGTTGAGCTACTTTTATCTGCTACAAAAGCTGTTTTAGGGTTCCTTAATCCCACTTTTTAGCCAAAAGTTTATAAAAATGCTCTCTGGAACGTCTATTCTCTCCCCAAAATGGTGAGTTCAGACAAAAAAAGACGGGAGTATCACTACTGCCGTCTTCTTCTTGATTTAGAGGGGAAAGCCCTCTTACGATAACAAAAATAAATAACTATGAATTTCTAACCCTTCTTGATCGAAACATTTTTCATATTTCTTTATCAAATCAATGAGGTACTGAACAGAAGGTATAGGTGAGGAACTATTTTCGTATTTCTCTTGTTGCGCCCAATACCTATCCTTATTACCTTTTGCAATAATCTTTTCTATATTTTCAGGTATAAGAAACGAGGCTCTATCTCCCAAATTATTATAATATTCTGTATGAAAAATATTTATGCCTGCCAGGTCAAAATCTCCGTAGTGAATATACTTGTTGGAAATATTCATGAGCCAAGACATTAAATCATTTGAAGAGTTTTCTTGCGGATATCTACTTACAAATAACACCTCTGGATTGGGAACGTCGGAAACTTTCCTAACAGCAGACTCAATAATCTTTCTTTGAAGCTCTATAGTAGCGAAATTCTCTGGGTTTTCAATTCCTATGACTACTGTAGAGGGGGATATAATGAAATTTTTATAGTCTGAAACAAAAGTAAATGTTCCAGGACTGGGGTGAATAATCGTTTTTTCCCCACTTATCATTGCTGAAACTGGAGCATAACTATTAACCATGAAACCGTGAAAGGTTCGTTGACGTTTCAATTTAGAGTCGCCATTAAGGGCAGCTATTTCTCCACGGGACATGTATTTCCCGTTTTCATAAATAAATATCAGTCTCTTTATATCTCTTAAAGAGTCATCTATAGATGTTAAGTCTCTTTGAAAAGTTTCTTTATCCTTTACTTTGTAGTAGGGGTGGGAACCTCTGTATTTTACACATTCAAAATGCCCTCGGTTGTATAGCTGCTGGCCGAAACTTCCAAGTTCTGCAGAATAAACGGTTTCTCCCTCCAATAAACGAAGGAGGGAGTTTAATACTTTCTTATTATATCTCATTTATTAAATCACTTTGAAATGTTAGTAACTGTACGTTAGTATGACCCTCACTATCCTTAAATAATTCGTAATTGCGTCGGAACGCAACAGGATCAGCTGTAAGAGTTGAGCCTAAAACCATATAAATTCCTTTATCTGTACAGAAATCAAGAACTTCTCTCATATAACCTGGGGAAATAGTAAGAGACTCATCCATCATACAATGAATAAAACAGTCATCTTTTGTCTTAGCAGCAATCTTGCTTATGTTTATGAGCATAACATTTAGAAAAAGCTTAACCATGATGGATGTTCCGTTACTGCCGGTGGTTTTCGGTATATCGGAAAGCCAAGGAGTTGAATTACCATTCTCCGTAATTTTAAACTTTATCGTAAACATATCTTCAAGGGAAAACTTATCATCTGAGACTACCTGAGGTACAGGAGGTAAATTATCTATTAACTCAAATAATAGTTCCTCTACCTGCTTTGCCAGCTTTTCGTTCTCTTTTTGTGATACATTCCAGAGAGAAACATCTGGCAAAGATAATTTATCACTGTTATCTCGTACAAACTCAGAAATTTTGTTCATACAAGTATATAAATTATCAGTGTTTTGAACATATTTCAATCTAATTTCCTGTATTACAGCAGGAAGGTGAACAGAAGAAAAAGTTTTGTCGATATTATTTATTATACTCTCTATTCTCTTTAATTTTGGGGAAAGTCTTTCTAATTCCAGCCTTATCCATTGCATTGTTCTAAGATATTTATCCTTCTCTCCCTGAAGGGTTCTCTCTATAACGCGCTCAGATATAATTCTGTCAAGAATTTTGGCGTAATTAAGAAATTCCAGATCGTCTTCTGGGTCTTCAGGAAGGTCAAACGACCTTTTGTTGTTAAACTTTCTGGAAAAAGACTTAATATTTTGGCTTAGCGAAAATAAATAATTATAGGTATTACTAACGTCATTTGTATAATTTTGAATTAAGGTGACTATAGGAAGAGAGGTTTCTTTTCCCTCTATTATTCCGTTCAAAGACATCTTCTCTTCAAGACTTGTTTTGTTCTTTTCATATTCAACCAATCCGTTTTTAAGAGCAGCTATCTGTCCTTTTGTTTCGGTTGCCTCTTTTTCTGCTACTGTTTTCAAGTTTTTCTTAGCAGAAATCTTTTCACGATAATCTTTCTCTACAATTAACGCTTTCTTTTTAAGAGACATTTCTTTATCTTTGATTTCAGTCTCTTTATCAAGATATAAAGCTTTCTCATTGGAATAAACAGCCAAACGTCTTTCGTCGGCAGATAATCCTTCTATTTGATGTTGTAGGTCTTTGACCTCTCTTTCTAAATCAGATAGATAATTTACATCTACTCCAATACCCAATAATTCTTTGTTTTTCTTTTCAATATACTCCTTTCTCTGAGCTTCGATAGAAACTTCAAAGTCGTGGAGTTCTTTCTCTTTCTTTTTTATGAGAGAAGAAAGAGAGACACGTAATTCTTTGTTTTTTGAATTATATTTTTCTTTGATAGTTTTTATAAAAGAAGAATTATCCTTCTGAAGCTGCTGTTTGTGGTGCTCCAGACTCTTTTTTTGAGTTTCGCAGTCTTCTAACTGTTTGTTCAACTTGTTCAGTTCTACTTCTTTGTCCTTTAAAGCTGAAGTCTGCTTTTCAACTATCAACTTTTCGACATTAGATATACTCTTTGAGAGAGAGTCTTTGTCGAGATTTAGTTTTGCCTGGAGTTTTTTGAGATCGTTATATTTTTTGTTATATTCTTCTTTGGTAGAAAGAATTGAAGCGTCTCTCTTTTTTATATCTTCTTGAATTTCTTTTTCAAGGGAAGAGTTGAGAGACAACAACCTTACCCTTTCTTTATTCAGACTTTCAGGGGTAAGGGTATCAGTGTCTATCTTATCCACGTCAAGGTGGATACCAAAGATGGTATTACCATTGGCGATATCCTCTATTTTCGGATTAAGGTCGGATTTATATAACAAATTTGTCGAAATCACTTTTCCTATTGTGGCCCTCCAGCCTTTTTTGTTGTTCTGGTGGCAGCGATATAGAGAAGTATCATAACCGGATAATTTTTTGTTTATATCTTCTATTTTTATATTATTGTCCGCAATGATTTTTTTCTTCTGTTCAATAAGAGCTACAGAGGAAGCTTTTATTTTATCTTCTTCTGACATGTACTTCTTCCTGATATCCTTCAAAGCATCCTCTAATTTTTGAATATTATAGGATATTGTAGTTAACGATTGGTGATGGGAAGCTTTTTCTTTGTTCAGATTTTCTATTTCTTCTTGATAGAAAACTTTCGCCTCTATCCTGCCAATATTCTTTGACAGGAAAGTACGATTATCCTCTATTTTCTTTAAAGCTTTCTCAGTGTCGGTTATATCAGCTATGAAAGAAGACTGTAGTCTTTCTTCCTCTCTCTCTTGGTCTTGATTATTCTTTTGACATTTTTGTTCACATGACTCTTTTTCCCTCTCTATAAAAGAATTTATTTCTTCTCTGGTCTTTAGTTTTGCTGCGTCCAGATTGAGAAATATAGAGGAATAACTATCCTCTAATTTCTGATTTTTATTCTTCAGGGTCGCAAGGGAAGATTGTTTTGTCTGAAGAAGGTTGGTGAGTGTAGGTTTTTCTGAAACTTTTTTGATAGTTTCGTCAATATCCGAATATTCTTTTTTTATAGTTTCAATGTGAGAAATACGATCAGCAATAGCTCCCTGCTCCATCGTAATGGAGTTAAGCTCTTGTTCTTTCCTTGAATAAATATCTGAGACTTCTTTATCAAGCTGTTCAATTTTAGACAGCTGGATTTTAAGGTTATCTTCTAACAACGGAATTTGTTTTTTTGAGTTATCAAGGGCATACTTTAATTCACAGAGAGAATTAAACATTCTGTCCGTGCCTTCTTTATGGTTATAATACAACTTGACAATATCTTCGGCTTGACGCTTTATTTCGTTGTTTTCCGGGGATATTATCTGTTGCCAGAGCTTCATGTCTGCGAAATCTTTTTTAGCGTCGGAAATTTGATTTCGTAAGACTGAGAGGTTAATGGATGTTAGGTCATCGGTAGAATTTTCCTCAAACTCCGATTTGGCTGAAAGAGAATACACTATGTTTTTCTTCAATCCTTCCACGTTGAAGACATGTGTGTTGAGAAAAATATTTCGTATAGATTTGGTAAGGTTTTCATAACCCTTACATTCGGTAAGCATATACTTCTTATACTTACGTTCTGGGTGGCAGCCCCATAGTATCTGCTTGTATTCAAAATTTCTCTGAATACAGGTTCTGTCAATGCTATCATCTATATTTTTTATTATCTCACTCCAGGATGAAGGTGCAACTCCGGTAGCCGTATTATAGACCCATGTCTGATTATACGGAGCATCAATAAATCCGTATTGGATAATACTGTTGGAATAAGTCAAAATGACGCAAAAAGAACTGTCATTATTCTTCACCTCATAAATTATGTGTGAATTAGAGAAGGGAAAATAATGCTCATGGAAAGGCTTTTGGTTACTATCTATATCTATACCAAGGTTCCTCTGATCGGCGGTAAAGAAATAGAGAATGGCTCTCATTATAGAAGTTTTTCCTGTACCGGAAACGCCTGCTATGTTTGTATTTCCGTTCAATTCTACTTCTTCGTATCTCATTGACGCGGAATTTATAAAGACAATTTTATTCAGATATCTCATGTTTTGGTTCCTCCTGTTCGTTATAAATTATAGTTGCATTAAATAAATCCTCTAAATAATTGTAAGCTGATGTTACAATATAAGACTCAATATCTGAGTTGTTGTCTTTTTCTATTATACCATCAGTTTTTAATATTCCAATTATGTTCGTTACAATATCTTTATAGTTATCTCTACGGGAAAACTCCTGTATCTTTGCTTTTAAGTCGGGATAAGTTGCTGCAGCTTCCAATAAGTTTGCTTTTGTGAAGGACAAACCTTGACAAAACTCAGAGTTAAAAGATTTCAGCATATCACAAATTACTATGTATTTCTTAACTGTGGAACGGGAAGCTTCTAAGTTTTCGGAAGAAACTTCACGGCTGAAGATATAATATTCTCTTCCGTGTATAAGATTGTAGCCTATCTCACCGAAAAATGCCCTTAATTCTTCCTCATTATCATGTATCGTTTTGTATAATTCTCTCTGATGGAGATCGACGGAGTCTGTACAAATAAATTTCCCTTTGGAAAGTTTTTCCCAGATTTCCTTTTTTAAATTTTTATTCAACATAATGTTATCAATTATTTTTGTTTGACATAAACTTCAGGATAAGCAATGCCATGTTGAACGACAAACTTACCAAATTCGCATTCTTGAATGTTCTGATTTACAATCTTACAGAATAAGTTTAACTCCTCTTCCCATGTACCATGTTCAGTAAACTCATGTTCATTTATGTAGGTCATAAGGTCAAAGGAGGTTCCCTTAAACTTATTCCATATTTTTACTGGGTCTATAGCTTTAATCTGTTTGGTTTTTGGTTTAAGAACTTCTTCTGAAAATGGGGGGGCTGATGTTTTTTTCTTTGAGTATAATCCCTCAGAAGATAGCATTTCCTTTATCTTCTCAGGAGGTATTTCTCCTTTTTTAATTGAATTTACAGACACTTTTAATGAAGGTTGTGGTTGTCTGTTGAGCCAAATAGGACATTCTTGTAACAGTATCTCTTTAATATTCGTCTCTCCATCCAAAACCTTCAGATCATAGAGATACTTTAATTTCCTTATTTTCCTGTTTACCTCTATAATACCACCTATCTTATTAAGATGCTTTATTGCATCCTGGTATATATTCGTGAGCCAATTATAACACTGGTTCAAGTTATACATGGTGTTATCGTAATAATCAGAAGAACTTATATCTGCAGATTTAAGAAAGAAAGCTTCATTCGTAAGTTTTTGGGTGCTTTCTTTAATAAGTTCAGATATCTTTTCAGTTTGGCTTTTATATATATCTAAAAGCTTTAATTTCTTTTCAATGTCATGTTCCTGGCGATATGTCTCCTGAACTTCGTTTTTTAGTGCTGAAGCCTGATGATTTGCCTGGTTAACGAGGTCTCTCATATTTTTATAAATGTCACGCAGGCAGGCATTCTTTTTGTTTGGGTTTTTCTCTAATCTGTAAATCTCTATAGATTGATATAACCTGTCACTACAATCCATAATAACACCTACAGAAATATTATTGACCGCTTGACATTCCTCAAAGTATTTCTTATGAGGGTTACTTATATAGAGCGTTTCAGCGCGATTATCTAAGGCTAATACTCCATAATCGAGCAAATCATTAACAGTTTCCTGGTTAAAATCTGGATCTTTCTCCAAATCTTCAAGGTCTATGTCACGAGAAGTTCCATTACAGAATATTTTGGATAATATATCACTACCCTTATATAATACCCTTAGTTGATGTGCTATGTCTTTCCAATCTTTTATATGCTCCATGAAAACATTTTTTGATGAATTAAGAAGTCTTACCTCCTAAACTTACACGTTAGTTCCTTAATCTCTCCGAACTTCCTGCATACCTCAGGACGCTGCTCATATATATTGCACTTATAGTCCTGAGTCAGGAACGGGCATTTATTCTTCTGCCAGTCATAGTCCGTTATTGCTATCTTTGCATGGAGAGTATGTTGTATGTCGATTACAGGGTTCACTATCTTATCGGCAAACCTCTCCAGCTCCTGATGCACAAACGGAATGTTATAGCAACAGCAGGCATGGCATATATTCAGTTTACACTTCATTGTGCCACCTCCTTATAGTTTACCATGCTGCCGTCAGGTGCCAGCATCTTATACCGTCTCAGTATCTCACGCTGTGGTGCTGAGAAACCACCAGAGGCAAGCATTTTCTCCCATCGGGTGCATAGCACATACTCTATTGTACCAGGATACAGTCTTCCGGAAGAGTGCAGCTCGTCAGATGTTATCTTCACCAACCTCTCGAATATCGCTAACTTCTGGCGTTTGCCAGGAGCTATGTATGCTCTCTTCTGTGTCTCTGACCTGAGGAAGTGCTGTGTATTCTTATACTCATCCTCGAAGAGGGTACATCCCATGTGTCGAAGCTTCGTTGCCGTTACCTTCTCACTTGGATCTGTCATAACCCTTTTGATATAACGGAGCATAGCCTGAGTCAGCTCTTTCTTTTCCGGAAATCTATGGTGTTTCTTCCAGAATGCGGTAATATACATCATCGGTGTTGGGTCGATGCCTATTTTTCTGAGGCGAGGATAAAGAGAAGGCTTCCGTAGAAACTCCAGCATATAGTCATTCAGAAACGCACGGAAGATATATGGAGCATTATTCAATGATCCATGTTTCGCGTAATGCCTTTCCAAATGAGAAATCAGTTTCTCCTGTTGTCTTTTCTTCTCTTTATTGTTCATACTTCCTC
>JAEEGL013846413.1_pt1 | contig 10161 bp, 8 predicted proteins | sample 9134231 | NCBI WGS metagenome assembly JAEEGL01 (sample SAMN16246548, study PRJNA631951) | gut metagenome | biome: gut microbiome; feature: rumen; material: fiber-attached | host: Bos | place: Iran: Karaj | collected 2018-10
CGCTTGTCTGCCGCCGCCTCGCCCGGGAATTCGAAGGGAGGACCTTCGCACCTTGACGACGGAGCGTCCTTAACATAATCCGAATTGTGTAATCAGACGCCTGGAAGGCCGTTTCTGCGGGCTTCTGACCCATCAATAACTGATACCCTCCGGGCGGGTGACGAGGGTGCCGGCGGCTGTTACACAATTCCGATGGGATTATGTTATGGAAAGCGGGATACGGGGTACGACGCTCGCGCTGGCACTGCGGCTCCCGGGTGATTATTCTCTCCCCGTGGGGAGCCGGAGGGGCATAAACCAGCACGGTGAGTTGGCAGTTGTGGAGCAAGCGCAGCGAGCGGAACAACTGACTACTGACCGTGACCGCTTTTCCTTTAAAGTGCGGGAGCCTTGCGGCGAGGGCCAATGGAGCGTTGGGGCGGCCGTGAGTCTGTGGCCGACTTGTTCGGTCACAGTCTCACAGCGAAGGGTGGCAATGGAGGTTGCTGGTCTGGCTGTTTGGGCGGAGGCTGTGCCGGAGACCAAACTGACAGACGAGCAAGTACCGCTTTCCTTATCGGCCTGAACAATGGTAGTACGTTGCCTTCTGTTGCCATCGACCCATAAGAAGAATTCCGCAAATTACGCTGCTGCGGAATCTACGGAATCTACGGAATTGCTATATCGGCTTTCTCCTACTCATCAAGGAATGAGACTATGGGAACCGTCTTCACTTCTTTGTCGTGCATATACCGGTATATCCCTACTTGTCGAGCCACCTTTCCCTCCGGAACCTTAATCACCAGATCGTCATAATAGGAGACTTCCTTGTTGGCCGGGAAATAGATGACTGGATAAGTGTGTTCGTGGATACTCTTGACATCTACGTTCTCAGAACTGAATGCTAAGGCACCACCATCTGAATATACCTGGAATATCTGAAATGACTTCAATGGCATAATTTGGCCTGGTTCAGGGAGCATTGTTACGCCTAATTTGCCATCGACCGTTCCTCGATTGGTCTTTCCGTTCTCTATCATCAGTTGTCCCCGAAATGTGATGCAAGCGCCAAATGTGCCGATAAGCAGAACGGTAACGACATAGAAGACCCAGCCAGGTGTATAAATATCGAAGACCAATTCGAGAATAATGTACACTGCCCAAAATGCAAGTAGTGAGAACAGGCATACTCGCTGCAGAATGGTCCAGAATTTATATTTCTTTTCTATCGTCATATCGGGATTAGTTATGAGTAATGGTCCTAAATTATCAACCGAATTCTGCCCTCGGACTTGACGAAGGTGTCGGGATGTGACATTATCACGGCATAGACTTGTTTGTCGGTGACTGGGGCCTTATCCCAGCGCACATAGAGACCTTTGGCATTGATTTCACGAGCGATCTGCTCTGTTTTCATGCCGTGGCCGGAACTTGCCAGCAGGTACACTATGGCCTCTTCGAGTTTCATCCGTCAGATGATTACCTTGTTGAACTGGGAGAACTCCTGGATGTAAATGGAAACCTCCGGGCCACGAGGGTCTTCGGCAAGGCGGCCTCTGGCAACACGCTCTCCTATCTGTGGATTGACCATAAGCGCCTCGGCAGCGATGCGCAGCCCTTGCTTGGCGGCATCCATACTGTCAAACAGGCCGTGGAATGTAGTGAGAAGATTCCGGTTGGAGCCAGGAACTTTTTCAACTTCTACAAGAAGGTAGGTTCTCATATGCGTAGGGCTTCGTTATTATCAGTCTCCAAAAATGATGAATGCAAGTACAACCAGCGCTAGGAAGATGATGACCCAGAGGCGGAATCGGCCATCTTCAGACAAGCGATACTTCCGGGAGGTAGGAGCCGGGGCTGGTGCAGAAGACACCGCCGCCACGGATTCTTCGCTGGGTAAATAATGCTCACGGACGGTCTTCAAGAGTTCGGTGGCCTGGGTAATCAGTTTCTCACACTCGACCACTTCGTCTTCCAGTTCCTCGCTGTCCTCGAAATCACCCGCGTACTCCTGCTCCCTCTCCTCATCATCGTCAATGGCCTCAACGGGCAGATTAGATATGAGACGGTTGACATCGGCCTGAATCTCATTTAACCTGCTTTCCAGGTCCAGAACGTCAAAGGAGGGATCGAGAAGATAGTCCTTCTCGGTCATTGCCTGCAGGAACTCGATTCCGAGGCGTACAGCGGCTGATTCGTTTTCGTACATACCTACAGTTTCTGGATATAGCGCTTCTGGTATTCCTTGACGTACAATTTGAGCATATCGCCTTCAAGAATCTTGATGTCGGCGGCAAGGCCAAGGACGAAGCGGCCGACTCCTTCCATGCTGTGAATTGTGGTTTTGAGGAGCCATTTGCTGCCGTCACGTTTGAGGTCTTTTTCGGCCAGCGGGAATTCCTCTACCAAGAGACTCTTGGCCCGGGTGTTCAGTTGAAGGGTTATGGGAACGTTAAGGGGGCCGGTCATCCGGAATACGTCTGGTTTCAGTGCCTTATGCTTGGCTTTGAAAGCCCAGTCGTTGTCAGTCTCCTCAACGCTGTGGATTCGCATCACCTTGAACATCCGGTTCTCGCCTTTATCGACATCATAGGCCCAGATGTCAATCATATTGGCGGTGAATTCTATCGGCTCTACAAGGCGGTCTTTGGCTTCATCGCTGTGGGCAGATTCGTATTGGACCAAGATGACTTGCTTGCGGTGCTTGATGGCGGCAGCAAGGGCCTCTACGTTGGCAGCATTGGCCGGATTGTCGATGAAGTTAGCGATGCTCGTGCTGTCGTAAACACTGGCTAATTTCCGCTGTAAATCCCGTTTGAGGGCATTGTTGTTATCGATTCCTTCAATGAGGCGGGCGGTGATGTATGCCTCTTCCTCCGTGAAGTAAATCAGCTTGTTGAAATCGGTGAGGCCACGGCCCATCTTCCCCATTGCGAAGACGTTTCCGTAGAGTTTATTCACCACGAAGCCAGCCTCCCGAATATCGTCTATGTAGCGATAAATGGTACGCGGCGTGGTGCCCATTTCAACGGCAAGTTGGTCTATTGTCCGGCTGACATTGCCGGTCAATAGTTTCATCAGGCGAAGAATCTTGACAATCTTGGTCTGGTCCATAGTCGTAGGGGTTAGAGACCCTTGACGGCAATGTGAGGCATCTGGGTCTTGAACTCAGGATCGATGTGGTGGCACTGTGTTTTGATGATGCCACGGCGATAAATAGCGGGCTGGAGGCAGTAGGTGTCGAAGTCGCGCAGGTCAACATCGGCCACGGTCTTCCAGTGCGGGAAGAAGAGTTTCATGGCCGCTGTGGCGATGCGCTTGACGGCCTTGAAGTCACGCATATCGGCATTTGCTTCGTACTCCACGAGTTGGTCGAAAAGCATACCGTAGACGTTTTCTGTACGGAGGGCGTGCATAACCTCGGAGAAGTACTCCACGTTGATGGTCCAGCCCTTATAAATCATATTCTTTGAGATACGAGGTAGGTACCAACCTTCAATGAAGCAGTGGAAGCGGTCCAGGAGGGCGGATTCACGGAAACTGTTGGGCAGAGAGTCGAAATACCGGTAGTTGATAGGTTTCTTGTTCTGATCCAGCGGAATGTTACCCATGAGCATCAGGCCGCACTCGGAGGTGATTTCCTTGTTATCAATGGTGGTCTTACCAGCTTCGAGATAAGCCTTCAGTGCAGCCTGGATTTCGGCCGGCTCCTGGAAGACGATAGTCTGAATTTCATCGAAGGCGGTATAGTCGTGGTTGCAGAGAATACCCAGTTGTTCTTTGGACTTATCGTAGAGCAGTTTCGCACGGGTCACCTTTCCACCGCTAATAATCCATCCATATTTGGAGAGGTTGCCGAAGACGTAGGATTTGCCAGTTCCCTTCGGAGCCAGCTCAATAACATTAAGGCGAGGCTCGATGAAGATGAAGAGACGGGTCAAGAACTCTATCTTCTGCTGCATGCTGGCGAAGGTGTCGGCATCGTACTCCATAGCAGAGATAAGAACGTCTATCCACTCCTCCGTGGTGAACGAGCGGCGTGCTTCCCTAAGGTAGTCCACGTCCACGGATTTGTAGGGTTTGAACGGCTTGAAATCGACCATTTCTACGTGGTTTTTCTTGCCATCTTCGTCCGGCATCAAGCAGAGTTTGATAATACCCCATTTCTCGCCATCAACGAGTTCACCCTTATTCTGTTCATAGATGTACGGCGGAATCTGGCCCTCATTCAGCTTGATGCCGAGGTCAGGAATAGAGAAGCGACGGATACTCTTCACCAGGTCGATGTAGATGGTAAAGCGAGTGAGCAGGGTTATCTCTTCCCCCATTCCCAGGCGGTCCTTCACGGAAGCTGGGTCTTGCGGGATCACCTTATTCAGGAAGGTGGTGAGGCCACCACGGTCCACCGCACCTTCTGCGTTGATGAAACGCTTTAGGAGGTAGTCCTTGACGAAGGCCGGGAGGTTACGACCCGCAAACAAGCTGTCTGTGGAGTTCGGGTCTTTATAGATGGCCATCGGGGCAAAGTAAGTGCGAATCTTACTGCTGATATTCTCGTTCATTATGCTCTGTTAAAATATATCGTCAAACAAATCGTTCTCTTCAGTGCCAAGTTTGGCTTTGAAATGGAATGTGTGGGCGTAATCGTCTATCCAGAGTTCAAGTTGCTCCACTCCGTTTACAAGGTCGATTGCATCTGTGACATATAAGGAATCGCCCTCCAGGTGCAGGTTATACCGCTTTCCATTGTACATTACGTAAGGAACATCAATATTGGATAGTCCCTTAATCACGAAATGCATTACCGGATTGGAGGCTGACACCTCAAGGTCCTTCTGCTGGATAGAGCAACTGGTGCGTTCTGCAAAGTCGGAGACGATAAAGACAGGGATCAGGACTTCTTCCGGTGTGCAACCGCCATGACAGCCTGAGCCGTTGTCAATCTTGCTCGTCAGCGACTCGTGACGGAGGGCGCAGATAGTATTCTGGTCGTCCAGAATCTTGTATTTTTCGTCGCTAACAGCCTTGCCGGAGTTCCAGGTAGCATAACGCCCACCGTGGTGGCCTTTGATTCCAGAGAGGTTGAGGCCGGGACGGAGTTGGGACATATATGAGATACCGTGGTCGGAAACAATCGCAATCTTCTTTCCGGGATTTTCGTCCAAGATGCGATTAATGACCTCACGCACTTTGGCCATGTCATCTATGATGTAGGACGGGTATGGACGCACCTTATGAGAGTCACCGTCAAGGTCGCCGTATTTGTCCAGCGGGCCACCAGCGAGTTTCTGTAGTTCAATCTTGTTGATGTCCGTCACGGTAGGAAGCGTTGCCCGGGCGATAAATACCTCGTTGAGGAAGAAGTTGTCTTGGTTGCGCTCACGGATGATTTCAGCGACGAACGGAACCCATTCAAGGCCCAGACCATCAATCCAGAAATACACCTGAATATCCGTACGCATATTGAAGTTGGTACGAACTGTTTTGAATGTATTATACCAGGTGTTGAAGGTCACCTCGTTTGCATTCTTTTCGAGAATGGCAGATTCAATCTCAGGTGTGAAGGTATTCGCCAGTTTGGCTTTCTTGTACTGGTCAATATAGCCAAGACACCAAGCCTGGGCAGCATCCCGAGTGCCGAAGGTGGGCTGCATGTAGTTGTAGAGATCAGGATAAACCTTGCGGACATCATCTGCTTCTACCTTGCCTGCAGCAAACCATTGGATAATTTCGGCCTTTTCTACCTCTGTGGCTAAGGTGAGATACTGGAAGGCGTATTTCGCTCCCATCTTCTCCTCCACATCGTGAATCTTTTGCATAAGGAGTTCCTGAACATTGTCCGGGACCGTGATGTTCTGCTGTACCGCAGCCTTCAGGCCGGCGTTGCGCTCTTCCAGTTCATCGACGGAGTGTCCATCGTCAAAGATGGTGAGCAGCAGATGCTGGACGAATTCCGGATTACTGTAGTTGTTACACTCCCGAAGTACGGAGCAAATATAACCCTTGTTGCAGAAACGATGTGTGTAGTAAGCGCTAAGCAGCCAACGGCTGTAGGAATCCTTCTCACCGAACCATATCTTGTAGAAGACATCAAAGTTGGCCAGTTCATGAATCCCGAAGCGGGAGTTGAAGAAGGCTGTAAGATTGAAGTTGTTAATGTCGATTTCGGTGGCCAGCTTCCGCCAGAAGACTTCTTCCACTGCCTCATATTCGATAACATCTAAAGGCAGGCCAAGACCCTTCACAAGGAAGTCATGGACATTAGCGCAGGTGGTATAGTCAAAAGCGTTGTCCGGCTGAGCATATTCAGCGTTTGCAAAAATGGAACGCGAGGTGCAGATGATGGTCTGCGTGACATCGCCGTCTCTCCAGACATTGACCCACTCCGTGACGTTTTTGACCACGGTGTACTTGGAGTCCAAGTTCTTGATGCCATAGGTGGTGCCATCGGTAAGAATCAGGTGATAGTTCAACTGATGGTCAGCCGACTTGAGGTACCAAATGGTGGACTGGGAGTCCTCATTGAACTTTGACATCTTCCCGTACAAACCTACGATTGGAATGTACACACGCCGGTGTTCATCATAGTTCCGCTGGGAGGATTCAACCGACTTAATGGTTGAGATGAGAGAGTTAAACTCGCTGCTGGTCTTGTTGTTATAGAACCTGGCCAATTCGGAGAAAGGTGCAATTACGCTATCGACATCACAATCTCTCGCGTAGTCACGAATCTTCGTTGCCAGGTCACTATGCGTGACTATGACATCCGGGTATTCGGGGTTCAGCCACAAGTCAATGCTCTGGAAGAAGACATTGGCCTGACGGGACACAAACTCATAACAATCCCGGAAGTTGTCGAAGAGAACGAAGCGAATCGGATACCGGTTAGCCGTATATGAGACTGGACCGGTAGCGTTCTTGTCCTTTTCGACGGCCTGCATCAAGGCCTCCATGTTGTCGAATGTCTGGAACATACGTGCTTATTCGTCAAGAATTGTATTGAGAATCTGGTCGTAACCGAGGTCAATCAGCTTCTGGAGTATGGCCTTTGCTTCACCTACCTCAACGATGCCGTCAACCTTGGTACGAGCCTTAGATTTCTTCTCGGCTGAGAAACCACCCGCAGGAGGATTACCACCCGGAGTGACTGAACTTCCTCCACCAGGAATGTCGGGAAGATCGACCGGACGAGTTGGACGTGTGGTAAGACGCCAGTCCTTGAGGGCATTAATAACCTCATCCTCGTTCCAGGTACCGACCTCAGACTGCAGATGGCCGGAGATGTATCCAACTGCTGCGTCGAATTCGTCGGCATTCAGCCCCACGGTCTCAACTGTCTGCAGGAAAGCAAGGAAGCCTTCACGGAAGTTTGCATCGTTGCCGATGAGATTTTTGAATTCAAACTCGTACATCTTGAGGCCGTCAAGGGCATCGGTCATCAGGTTGGGATTGGACGAACCAATCTCCACGCAGATGGCGTTGATGTTATCCACGAGCGTTCTGACCTCTTCCTTCGCCTTGTCTTCTGCTACATATTTCAGCGACCAAAGCGGGTATTTCTTGCCGGGGATATAGGAATGCGTCATAACCCAGCGAGCGTTTTTGAGGCTGCTGATTTCGGTAATATCTTTATAGGCGGTAAGGTTGAAGGTCTTGATGAAGGCCTTACACAGCCTGCCCTCCTCCGGCGTCTCAAAGCGGAAGGTTACCTTCGGGTTGGCCTTGCCATCCTCCCAAGCCTTGAAGACTTCAACCACGTCCTCTACGACGTGCTGGGCTTCACGCGGCTTACCGTTAAGGTCGAATATCTTGCCGATGTACGGACGCATAGCGAAGGCCAGCATGCCCATCCCTGAATAAGTCTGGAAGAGACCATACGGAGGTCTGGTAAGGTCGATAAACTTCTCAGCCAGGTTGAATGTGTTAGACTTGTCGGCGTGCTTAATCTTGTTCTCAACGAACTTGCAGACCTGATACAGCGGGTGCTCAGGATCGACATCGGTCTTCCAGGTAAGGTCTTCGTTTACGCTGTCCTGGAGGAGATAAGGCACGTGCATAGCAGGACCTTTACAGTGGTCACTGATGTCTGTCTTGGTGTTGAATGATATGACGCTCTTGACGGTATCCTTGACCAGTGCTTTCTTCCAGTAAGTCTTGGAGAACTTAATCTTGATGATGTCCAGGGATTCCGGACCTGCAGAGAAGATGGCCGGGGCAATCTCAGAATTGACCACGGTAGGCATCTTCATAGCGGATGCGGTCATAGGCTGGCCCTTTACGTAGGTCTCAAATACGCCACGACGGATCTCTTTAATCCATTCCTTGAGCATATCAGAGGCGCACTTGGCGTGTGACTGCTGCTGGTCGGCGAAGCCGTGCTGCTGGGCACATTTAGCGTTGGCCTGGTACTCGATGAAGCGCTGGTAGTTGAGGTCGGTGAGCGTGGTGTCAAACACTACGAAGGTTGTGGTCTGGAAACGCTCCTCATTGCAGTTGCGGAGGCAGATGTCCTTCAAGGTATTCAATTCCTCTGCATTGCGAGCGACCATCATCGCAAAGAACAGTTCATAGTCCTTGGCCTGCTTACGGCCGTTCTCCACTTTGTTGAGAAGGGTGTATTCGTTGACTTCAGTGGAATAGAATTGGAAACTGTACGGACGGGCCACGTTAGCCAGATACCGGTCGAAGTCCTCTCGGGCAGCAGAACCAAAGTTGATGACCTGTGCCGTGGTCTTGAATTCGGTGAACATCAACTGCTGCTTGATTTCCTCGATCTCCTTCGGAGGAAGAGCCGAGAACTGGATGGAGTACATTCCACCCGGAGCACGCTGGATGATGCTGTTGTCGTTGAGCCAGGTCAGAATGTCATCTACCTGGTATTCGATGGACGTACCAACGAACAGGGACTTGATGTTGTCCTCGCTCGGTGTTACGGATTCGTTGTTGGCAATGTTGTTGAGGGCATTCAACAAGAGGATGCCCTTGAAAACAGCAAGGTGGGCAGCGCTCTCATGTTCTACGCGCAGGCGGTAAGAGTTGAAGCGCTCTGTAACGGCACCGAACTTGGCCACGTTGTCGTTGAATTCCGTAACTACGTAATCCCAGAGGTAGTCAGCCGTAATGGTCTCCCGATTCATGAAGTAATCCTCGTTGTCGAGGAAAGCCTTGACCGCTTCGTTCTCACCCAGGAACTGGAACACGCTTCGAGATGATGAACCAGCTTCACGAGCGTAGTATGTGGCCAGATTTGCTGTGGCCGGATGCAACGGGAACAAGTTCTTGATGTCTGCGATGGTTTCTGCCTGGTTGGCGGAACCTGCCGTATAAGCATTCAGGATAGGAGCACACTTGTCGAAGAAGGAACTGCTGACCATCCGGAGTTCGTCTTCGCTGCCCACGAGTTTGAACTTGCGGGACATAATCTTGAAAGCGGAAACCGGCTCCATATTGTACTTCATATAGAGATAGCGGCCCTTTGTTTTGTCACGCTCCTCTGCCTTCAAAGAGTTGAGGGCTGACGGGTGTGAAATGAAGAACAGGTAGGAATTGTGCTCTGCATTCATAGTCTCGTCTGCCAGTCGCTGAAGATCGACCAGCAGGCTGAGACCAATGTCGGATTTCATTACGTCCGTGAACTCATCCCAGATGACCAGAAGGCCATCATAGTCTGTGCTTTGGGAAAGTTTCTGCTCCACCTCGAAGAACCAGGAGCTGAGTTTCTCGCTCTCCAGGCGAATGTCGATGCCGGCATCACGCAATACGTCCTTCACCTTACCGAGGGTGCCAGAGTCCTGGGCAATCAGGTTGGACAAGAGTTTGTCAACGGTGGGCGTAAAGGAGGACAACTTAGGATTCTGTTGCAGGATGAGTTCCCACATCGCCCTATTGTTCTGGATGTGCGCCACATAGTTGTCAAAGTCGGTCTTGACATCCAGTTCCAGGCCTGCTTTTGCCAGCGCCAACTTGATTTCTCGCTGCATCTGCAGGGACAGGTCATCCTTGTGGGCGATGTTGTTCTGACCATACAACGTGACCGGGAATAGGCGCTTCTGCTTGCGCAGGTCGAAGAGAGACTGCCGCAGGGCGTCATACTTGGGATTTGCATACTCCTCATTCACGTAGTCCGCAATCTGGGCAACCTCATCGCAAAGGAGGTGCTCGATTACGGCTGCGGCGTGGGAC
>JAEEGL013890364.1_pt1 | contig 10161 bp, 3 predicted proteins | sample 9134231 | NCBI WGS metagenome assembly JAEEGL01 (sample SAMN16246548, study PRJNA631951) | gut metagenome | biome: gut microbiome; feature: rumen; material: fiber-attached | host: Bos | place: Iran: Karaj | collected 2018-10
ATACAGGCCGACCACGTTGGTGCTGCTCACGGAGGCGTTGAGGACGCTTGTCACCTTGCCGTCGTCGTCGATCTTGGAGGCGGCAATACCCGTGGTGCCCGCGGAGCGGACCAGGCTGTACTTGATCTGATAGATCGTATCCGTGGAGCGCAGGGCCAGACGGTTCTCGGGGAAGGGGGTCTCGGTAATGTAGGGGTTGCCGGTAACGTACTTGGTGGACCCGCTGCGGGTGTAGGTCATATAGTTGGTATTGGTGGTGCCGGTGTAGGCGGTGCGGGTCTCGCCGTAGACGGTTTCGTCCACGTAGGACATATTGTCGAACATAGAGGGATCGGTCCAGGAACCGTAGAAGCCCAGGATGGGGATGGAGTGCAGATCGTTCTGCACGGCGCCGTCCCTGGTCTCGCTGTCGGAGCGCACATAGGTGAAACCCTCAAGGTAGGCGCCGCCGGGATAGCTATTGTTCAGGTTCGCCTTTACGGCATCGGGCAGGGTGATGCGCACTGCGCAGTAACGGCTGGAATGGGCGGGAACCACGCCGCTGGGGAGCTCGCCCTCCTGCTCCTCCAGATAGCCCAGCAGAAGATAGGCGTCCAGAGAGCTGTACATCTCGTCCCCGTCCAGGTCGGCAACGGCCAGATCCAGCTCGCTCTCCTCCTTCTCGCCGCTCACATAGTCCAGGATGGCGGTGGCGTCCTCGCTGTCGGTCCGGCCGTCCCTGTTGACGTCATGGAGATTGGGAATAGTGGTCCCGTTCATGGGCGCCCACCAGCAGGTGGCGCTGGCGCCCAGCATGTCGGTGCCGCGGGACATGAATTCGCCGTCCAGGGCCTGGGTGAAGACGTCGGTGCTCACGTTATAGTGCACGTCCTCATCGGTCAGGTTGAAGACGGTAAAGCCGAAGCTGTAATCGCCCTTACGGGCAGGATCGTCGCCCAGCTCCACCTTCACCTTGCCGTCGGCCGCCGCGCCGGTCTTGCCGGTAAGGCCGCTGTTGGAGGGATCCATCATGATGACGGAGCCGGAGTTGATGGCGTCATAGACGTTCACAAGGCCCGCGCCCTGCTGCAGGATCGGCAGATACGCGCCATAGGGCGCCATGGCCGTGGCCGTGGACATCATCAGGCTCTGGGCGATGGCGCGGGTGCTGTAGCCCTTCAGGTCGTCGTTATGATCGGCAGGATTATCCTCCCGCAGATACTCGGCCAAAACGGCGCTGAGACCGGCGATGTGCGGGGCCGCCATGGAGGTGCCGCTCATCAGCTCATACTGATCGCTGCCGCCGGCCGTGCCGCTGCTGGTCTTGTTGGTACCGAAAACGGAATAAATATTCCCGCCGGGAGCCGTGATCTCCGGCTTCATGATCAGCGAGCCGGGCACGCCCCAGGAGCTGAAGTTCGAGATCTGGGCGTTCTCTCTGCTGGCGGAAGCCTCGGAAGTGACCACATCGCTCACCGTCACCGTTCCGGTGTAGTAGGTATAGCTGCCGGTGGTATGACTCGTGCCGTTTGCCTTGATGGTATCCGCATCCAGCTGGGTGATGGACACCATGGGGAAGGAGCCGGTGAAGTCGTCCAGAGACATGTTGATGGTGCCGGGCTGATTGTTCGCCACGATCAAAGCCTTGGGCTTATAGCTGACGGCGTTATTGCCTTTATCGGCAAAATTGATCTCGCCGCGGTTCACGATCACGACCTTGCCGTTGAGGCTCAGCGCGCTGTTCACGGCGGAATAGTCCGCCGCTTCGCCGACAGCATCGATGTAGACATAGCTGTAGCTTCCGGCGATGCCGGGCATGGAGCCGGCTCCATCGGTATAGAAGACGTTCTGGCTGCCGTTGAAGGTCAGCGGCGCGCCCACCGCGCCCACATTATCGGCCGAGGCCACACAGAGGCTGTTCACAAAGCTGCCGGGGTTACCGCCGGTGTGCATGCTCACATCCTCGCGGTACAGGCTGCCCATAGCCAGCTCGGCAGCCAGATCGGAGGCGTTGCCCGCGGAAATGGATACCACCATATCGGGGTTCTTGGACGGGTCTGCCAGGTTGTTCAGGATCTCCTGATAGCCGCCGGCAAAGGTGAAGCCGGGGGCTCCGGAACCCAGAGACAGATTGCAGGCATCCGCGCCCAGCACGATGGCGTCCTCGATGGCCGCCATATAGTCCGAATCATAGGCGCCGCCGCCCCTGGTGGCACCGAAGACCTTCATGACGAGCAGCTGGGCGTCGGGCGCCATGCCGACGGCAAAGACGGACGAGGCGGCGTCATTCCAGCCGCTGCCATTTTTGATGTAGCGGTTGGCGGCGGCGATGCCGGCCACATGGGAGCCGTGCTCGCCCTGGGTGTCACCGAGATGGTCGATGGTCGTATTGCCGTCGATGTAGTTGAAGCCGTATACGATCTTGGACCGCCCGCCGTTGAGCTGGCTGGCGGTGAGGGAGCTCACTCTCTGCTTTGCGTTCAGCTGGCTCAGGACCGCGTTGATATCGCTGACCGTCATCAGCTCATCGGCAGTGCCGGTCTCCTCAATGGCATGGTTGAAGCCCGCGTCCGCAAAGGACTGGTGGGTGGTGTCGATGCCCGTATCGATGATGGCGATCCTGCTGCCGGCACCGGTATAGTGGACAGCCCAGGCGTCGGTGGCGCCAACCATGTATTCGCTGGTGTTGGCGGTATTGGGCTCCGCGGTCTCCCCGTCGTCCATGGGCAGGTAGCGGTTCTCCCGCACCACACTGCGCACGCCCGGGATGGCCTGGACCTTCACCATCTCAGCCAGGCTCAGATCCGCGGAAATGGCGTTGGCAGCCAGGGTCAGGTTCCAATACACGTTCAGTTCATGACCGATGACGCCCTCGATCCGGGCGGTCATGGCCTGCTGACCGGCCAGCAGCCCGTCGCGGTAGCCGATCGCCGCGCCGTTGGTGCCCACGCCCTTGGCCGAATATCCCGCGGCCAGGGTCGAAGGAGCATCCAGGAAGATGGAAGCGCGAACCACGGTGTTCAGATCTTCCCCGTCCATGGGGACGATCTCGCCCAGGTCCCGATCCTCTTCCAGGCCAAGCTTCGGGACCTGAAGGTCATCGGGATCGAGATCCTTCATTTCCAGAGCCTGTCCTTCCGGCTCATTCTCCTGCGCAGCCGCGGGAGTCTCCTCCCCGGTCTCCGCAAGGGTCTCCTCCCCGGTCTGCGCGGGGCTGTTCTCCGCGTCCTCTTCCTGCGCAAAACCGGTCACGCCCAGAGACAGGATCATGGCCAGGGTCAGCAGCAGCGAAAGAAAACGTTTCCAGCTGTTGTTCATATTCTTCCTCCCTTGACAAGCCGGCGTCTCCGCCGGCTTCATGTTCGAGATGGGGCGGTACGCGCGTTTTCTCCGTGTCGAAAAACGGGCGTACGCACAGTAAAAAGTTCCCCTTAACCTTGAATTATATCGGAAAGTCAAGGGTTTCGCAAGTGTTTTTTCCTCCTCTTTTTGGCGAAAACGCCCTGTTTCCCCTTCCTGTTTTTGGGCAAAAAGGCAGTTTTCCCCCTGTCCCCCCTCTTTATGAAAAGACGAGATCCTACCGGGAAAGATCCGGTAACCGTATCACAAAATACGGAGCGGAGAGAAATCCTTCCCACCGCTCCGTTTTGCTTGAGGGACAGGGCAGAGACCTCAGGCCCGCTCGAGGGCCAGTCTGCTGCCCCGTTCGCCGCTCTCCACCCGGATCTTCTGGGGGATGCACTCCTCCAGCTGCTCCACATGGGAGATGATGCCCACCAGTCTCTTTCCCTCCGACAGCTGACCCAGAACCTCCAGGGCCTTGTCCAGCACGCCTCCGCTGAGCGAGCCGAAGCCCTCGTCGATGAAGAGCGCGTCCAGGCTCCTGCCGCCGGAGCGGTTCTGCACCACATCCGCAAGGCCCAGGGCCAGGGAGAGCGAGGTGAAAAAGCCCTCGCCGCCGGAGAGGCTCTCCGAGCCCCGCAGCTGTCCCGTGCTCAGATCCAGCACCTGGATCTCCAGCCCGGCCTTGGCGTTGCGCCGGTCGGAGGCGCTGCGGTGGATCAATTGGTAGCGTCCGCCGCTCATGGTGTCCATGCGCCGGTTCGCCACCTCCAGGATCTCCCGGAACACCGCGCCCATGGCATAGCGGTCAAAGCTCAATCTGCCTCCCTCGCCGTTCATGCCCGCGGCAAGACTGCCCAGGCGCTCCAGCCGCCTCCAGCTCCGGTTGCTGCGGGCCAGGGCCTCTCTGGCCGCGCTTGCCCGCTCCAGCACCTGCCGATGGTTCAGCAGCAGGGTCTCCATCCGGGTCATTTCTTCCCCGCAGCGGGAGAGCGCCTCGTTTTCCTCCTGCAGCTCCCCGGTGATCCGCGGAAGATCCGCCGGTTCCTTTCCCCGCAGGCTCTCCCGCTGCTGCAGCAGCTCGTTTCCCTTGTGCAGCAGGGCGGCTTCCCAATCGCCGATGCTCTTCTGCTCCTCCAGAAGCCAAGCGGCCGGGTCCTTCTCTCCCGCGGGAGAGAGCGCCTCCCTGGCCTCGGCATCGTCACGGAAGCCAGCGCGGACCAGGGCCTCGCCCAGCTTCTCCTCCGCGAGGAGGGCTTCCCGCTCCCGATCCTCCGCAAGTCTTTTCTTCTCCTGCAGGCTGCCGAGGGCGGTATCGTGGCGGGTGCGCGCCTGCTCCAGCCGGGTGCGGCTCTGCTCCAGGGCGGTCTGCAGCGCATTCTGCTCCCGCAGCATGGCGCTTTGGGCCTCCTCCGCCTCCTGCGCAGTGCTGTACAGCAGTCCCGCCCCCTTCTCCCGCTCCAGGGTCTTCAGGCTCTCTTCCGCGGCGCGCAGCTCCTGCAGACGGGAGAGGAGCTTTTCCCGCTCCTCCGAGATGCTTTTGAGCTGCCGCTCCCACTCGCCGCGGCTCTGCCGCAGGGTTTGCCGCTCCTGTTCCAGGGCTTTTGCCTCCTCCAGGGCCGTTTCGGCGGCGGCCTTCTGCCCGATCCCGGCCGCAAGCTCCGCTTCCAGCCTGCCGTCAGTCAGCTTTTCCCAGCTGTCGCTGTCCGGAAGCAGCTTCGCTCCCGCCGCTGCCGCCGCCTCCCGGCGGCTTTGGAGCCTGGCGGCAAGGGCCTCCCGGCGCTTATCCTGCTGGCTTCTGGCCCTCTCCGCCCGATCCAGTCGGGTTTTGGCCCGATCCACCTGCTCCTGGGTGGGCGCGTGTTCGCCGCCCCGGGCAAAGAAGACCTCCTGAGACGCCTGCAGACTGCTGCCGCAGACCGGGCAGGCCGCGCGGCCCTTTTCGGCGATCTCCCGCCGCAGCCGGGCGGCCATGATCCCCGCCTGTCCGGCCAGAAGGGCCTGATAGAGGCGGTGGTGCTCCCGCTCCGCCTCCAGAGCCTCCCCTGCCAGGCGGGAGAGGGTCTCTTCCTCCTCCGAGAGCGTTTCTTCGTCCCGGCGCAGCGCGGCGCACTCCGTCTGCAGGGCGCGCAGCGCCTCTTCCCGGGCCCGGCACTGCTCCCAGCGGCCCTGCCGCTGCAGCACCAAAGCCTCGGCGCCGTCCAGCTCCTCCAGGCGCAGCAGGAGCTTGCCCAGCTTCTGCTCCGTCTCCTCCCGGCGGCGGGAGAGCATCTGTTCCCGGCCTTCGGCCTCGCTCCGCTCCGCCTGCAGGAGGCGCAGCCGGGTCCTGGTCTCCGCCAGCTCCCGCAGCCTCTTCAGCTGTTCCTCCGAGCCGCGCAGCTGCAGTTCCAGTTCCCGCAGCCTTTCCTCTCTCTTTCCGTTCTCCGCCGCCTGGACCTGGGCCTGGGCCAGCTCCTGCTCCCGGCGGCGTTCCTCCAGAAGCTGCAGCTGCAGCTCCTCCGCGCTCCGCCTGCGGGCCTGCTCCGCCCGCTCCCGGCCTTCCAGGAAGGGGCTGACCCGGTGCAGTGCCAGATCCGCCCGCTCCAGGCGCTTTTGCCGGAGCTGCATCTCCGTCCGGCGGCCCTCCAGGGCAGCCAGCTCCCGCTCCAGCCGCTGCAGAGCCGCGAAGCGTTCGTTCAGCTCCAGCGCGGCTCCCTTTTGTCGGTCCAATTCGCTGATGCGCTGCCGCAGCTGCTCCTGCCGGGCCTTCAGTGCGTCCAGGCCGCCCTGCTCCCGCTCTGTCAGCGCGGTGAGGTTCTCCAGAAGCGCGGGGTGCCCGGGCAAAAAGCCCTCCGTGCCTTCCTCCCCCGGATCCTCCGGAGCCCGGAAGACGCTGCCCATCAAAAGCTGCAGCTCCTCCTGCCGCTTGCCGCGTCTTCGGGCAAGCTCGTCCCGCGCCCCGCTGAGCAGATTCTGGTAGCGCACATACTCGCTGTTGTCAAAGAGCTTTCCCAGGATCTCGTTTTTCTTGTCGCTGTCCGCTTTCAGGAATTCCCGGAACTCGCCCTGGGCCAGCATCACGATCTTGCGGAACTGCTCCGCGTTCAGGCCCAGCAGCTCCTCGATCCGTTTGGTCACCTTGTCCGCGCCCTCGGTGGGTTCCCGATCCGGCTCCTCCAGCAGGGCGCTGATCTGCTGGTCGCCGAAGCCGCCCTCTGTTCCCCGCTTCCGGGGAAAATGGATGCTGCGATGGACGGTATACTCCTTGCCGCCCTCCTCGAAGCGCAGCTTCACCACCGTGTCCGTGCTCTTGTCCACATAGTCGCTGTGGAGCATGGCGGGGCTCCGGTCCTTGCCGCTGGCCCTGCCGTAGAGGGCGAAGACCACCGCGTCAAAGATCGTGGTCTTCCCCGCGCCGGTGTCCCCGGCAACCAGGTAGAGCCCTTGCCGAAGCTCCGAAAAGGGGACGCATGCCTTCTCGGCATAGGAGCCGAAGGCCGTCATTTCCAATTCCAGCGGTCTCATGCCTCCACCTCCTGTTCCTCCAAAAAGGCCAGCAGAGCGTCAATGTCCCGCTGTTCGTCGCTGCCGCTGCTCTCCCGGCAGCGAAGCCGCTCTCCCGCAAAACGCAGCAGAGCAAGATCCTCCTCCGCGGGCTCCTCTCCGCCGCAGCGCTCGGTATAAAAGCGGGCAAAAAGCTCCTCCACGCTCTGCTCTCTCTGTTGAGACACCGCGGCGCTCTCTCCGCCGAAGGGGCTGTATTCGCTGGTGATCTCCAGCACCCGGCTGTCCCTTGCCCGGGCCAGCTCCCGGAAGAAATCGCCGATCTCCGGGGTCACCCGGCTGTCCGTCAGCACGACGCGCAGGAACTCTCCCCGGCTGTCCCGGGCGGTCTCCGTCTCCCGCAGCTCTTCCCAGCCGCCCCTGGCCTCCCGCAGCGGGTGCAGGGCCGGGATCTGCAGCCGCCGGATCTCCGCCTCCTCGCCCGGGGCGCGCAGCTCCACCAGCACCGGCCCCTTGGGAGGCTGATTGGTCTCATGAAAGTGATAGCAGAGCGGAGAGCCCGCATACCGGATGCTCTCTTTCCCCACAGGGCAGGCCGCGTGGATATGGCCCAGGGCCACATAGGAAAAGCCCGCAAAGGCCGAGGCATCCACCTGTCCCAGTCCGCCGACCATGGTTTCCGAGCCGCCCCGCTCCGCCTCCTGGCCGTTTGCCGTGACATTCTGATGGGCGATCAGCACGTTTCTCTCGGTAAAATCCACGTCCTGGGCCTGCAGCAGCCGGCGCACCGCCGTGTCATAGTCCCGGATCGTGTCGTCCTCCAAAGCCTGGGCCGCCAGCGCCGGGAACACATAGGGCATCAGCCAAAAACGCACCGGGCCCCATTCGTCCCGCAGGGTCACGCAGGGGAGCTTTCCCCCCTTGGGCAGGGTCCCCGCGATATGCACGCCCTCTCTGCCCAGAAGCTCATGCAAAAAGCCCAGTCTCTGACCGGAGTCGTGGTTGCCCGCGGTGAGCAGCACGGGGATCTGCAGCTCCGCCAGGGACGACAGAAATTGGTTCAGCAGCTCCACCGCGTCGCCGGAGGGGGCGCTCCGGTCGTAGACGTCCCCGGCGATCAGCACCGCGTCCGGCCGCAGCTCGCGGCACAGCGCCAGAAAACGCCGGATCCAGTCAGCCTGGTCTCCGCTCTCCAGGAGCGATATGCCGTGGAGGATCTTTCCCAGGTGCAGATCCGCCAGGTGCAGAAATCTCATACTCGTTCCCCCCGTTTTTCTTTTTTTCTTCAGTATACCACGCCTGAGCGGGTCAAGTCCAATGAATCCTGAGGACTGAAAAAACAATTCAAGGTGTCGCTTCGCGATTTGCAAATCCATCCCCGCAGGGGACCCCACAACTTTTCACGTTTCACTCTTCACCCTTCCCTTTTCAAAGCGCCGTTTCTGTGCTACAATAAGAAAAAAGCACAAAGGAGCGACGCCCATGAAACAGCAGACGCCTTCTCTGGATCAGTGGCTGCGGGAGGCCAAGGCGGAGGAAAACGCACCCCTCTGCGGCATGTATCTGGCCCACAACGGCACCGTCCGGCAGACCGCCCGGGCCCTGGTCCGCAGCCGCGCGGAGGATACCGCCCCCGTCTCCGGGATGCACTTTTCCTGGGATCGAGACAAGGTCGGAAAAGCGCTGGAGGAGGCCAGAGCCCTCCCCGGGATCTACCACGTCCGCCTCTGGCTCAACGAAGGAGAGCTGGAGCTGGGGGACGATATCATGCTGGTGCTCGTGGGCGGCGACATCCGTCCCCGGGTCATCGACGCGCTCCAGTTCCTGGTGGGCAAGATCAAGAACGAGTGCGTCGTCGAGAAGGAGATCTATTGATTCCTCTGAAAGGAAAAAGCAGCGATGGAAAACCGTGATTTTCCATCGCTGCTTTTATCGTATTCTACTCAAAACTCAAAACTGTTTCACAGCGCCGCGTTCTCCCGGACGACCGCGGCGTTTTTGCGGTCCTTCCGGTAGAACACCGGGATCCGGCCCAGGGGGGCCTCCACCCGGAGCTTTTTGCCGCCCTTGTAGGTCTTGCCGCTCCAGAGATGCACCCATTTCCCCTTGGGGAGCCACACGGTCCGGCTCTTCGCATGCTCCCGGATCACCGGGCAGACAAAGAGCTCGTCTCCCAGGAAATACGAGTACATGTCCCGGCTCTTGCTCTCGTCCATCTCCTCCCAGAAATCCGGCCGTATGGCGGGCAGGCCCTCCCTGGCCAGCTCCACGCAGCGGCTGAGATAGGGCTTCAGGGCCTTGTGGATCTTCGTCAGCCGCACCGTCCGGGGGATGAGCTCCTCGGTATAGGGCTGGGCGTTGGCCCAGGGACGGATGGCCTCATGGCTGCGCATCATGAGGGAAAAGGCGCACATCTCCATCCAGCGGGTGAAGAGCTCCGGGCTCCGCTTGAGCTTGCCGAAGGAGAAGAAGCCGCCCACATCGCAGTGGACCAGGGTCACCCCGGAAAAGCCCAGGGAGAAGCTGGCCGGCATCACGCAGGGCAGACCGTAGTCCTTTGTGGTGTCGGTATGCTGGTCGCCGTTCCACATCACCGGGGCGTACTGCTGGATCCCCAGGTAGCCGGAGCGGGTGAAGAAGAAGGCTTCGTTCTCCTTCCCGGCCTCCTCAATGGCCTCCCGGTTGATCCTGGCCCAGAGCACCGGCCAGAGATTGTGGAGCTTGGCGGGGTCTCCGTCGTGGAGCACACAGTCGATGGGCAGATACTCGCCAAAGTCCGCCATCCAGCCGGAGACGCCCAGATCCAGCATGTTCCGCCGGATCAGCACGTCCTTGATATAGCGCACCGCCTCGGGATTCGTCAGATCCAGCATGCCCGCGTCAAAGGTGGTGGATTTGATATGGTAGATGCTGCCGTCCCGCCGGGTGATGAGATAGCCCTTGTCCCGGCAGAAGGTGTAGAGGCGGCTGTCTTTCACGAGATAGGGATTGATATAGGCCAGAAACTTCACGCCTCTGGCATTCAGCTCCCGGATCATGCCCTTCAGATCGGGATAGAGCTTTTCATCCGCCTCCCAGTTCCACCAGACCTGGTAGCCCATGACGGTGCGGTTGCAGCCGGACCAGTCCTGGCTCCAGACCCCGCAGACCTTTGCCCCGGCGTCGAGCATGGCAAAGGTCTTGTCCAGCACCGCCTGCGTTCCGCCCTGGACGCCGAGGATCATCCCGTCAAAGCACCAGTCCGGCAGATACTGCCGGTTTGGGATCTGCCGGGCGAGGAGCCCTGCAAGCTCCCGGAAGCTCTTCCCCTGCTGCAGGGTCAGCGAGCGCGGGCAGCGGTCATAGACGAAGGTATAG
>JAEEGL014297552.1_pt1 | contig 10161 bp, 8 predicted proteins | sample 9134231 | NCBI WGS metagenome assembly JAEEGL01 (sample SAMN16246548, study PRJNA631951) | gut metagenome | biome: gut microbiome; feature: rumen; material: fiber-attached | host: Bos | place: Iran: Karaj | collected 2018-10
CGTGAAACTGAACATCATCGTCGATGGCTCCACCTCCATCCAAAACACCATCAACAGCCTGCGCGATACCATCTTCATCACCTTCCTTTTGGTGATGTTGGTCGTGTTCGTGTTCCTCGGTCGTTGGCGTGCCACTTTCATCATCGTTTTGGCCATCCCGATTTCGCTGTTGGCCTCGTTGATTTACCTGTTTGCCACGGGCAACACCTTGAATATCATCTCCATGTCGTCACTGACCATCGCTATCGATATGGTTGTGGACGACGCCATTGTGGTGTTGGAAAACATCACGACGCACATCGAGCGCGGTTCGAAACCCAAGGAGGCCGCAGTTCATGCCACCCAAGAGGTGCAACTTTCGGTTATCGCCTCCACTTTGACCATGCTCGCCGTGTTCCTGCCCTTGACCATGATTAAAGGCACTACGGGCGTGATGTTCAAGCAGTTGGGTTGGATTGTGTCTATCATTATGATTGTTTCCACTATTGGTGCCTTGACTTTGGTGCCAATGATGTGTTCAAGAATGTTGGTGATGAACCCCCACCAAAGCAAGTTCCACAAGGCCATTTTCCGCCCCATCAACAAGGCTTTGGACAGCATCAGCAACGGCTATGCTAAGCTTATCAATTGGTGCGTCAACCATCGTAAAGTGGTCATTTTCGGCATGTTGGGACTGTTTGTCATTTCTGTTGTTTTCCTTGCCCCGACCTTGAAGACCGAGATGATGCCCAAGATGGACGAAGGCCGCTTGAGCATCAACATCGAGCTGCCGACGGGCACGGGACAAAACGTGACGGGTGCCCTTGCCAAGAGCCTCGCCGAGGACTTCATGGCCATCCCCGAAGTGAAGATTTGTAACTACAGTTTCGGCCAAGCCGACTCCGATAATGCCTTTGCCTCGATGCGAAACAACGGCACGCACATCATGTCGTTCAACCTGCGTTTGGGCACGAAAACCGAGCGCCGCAAGGCGGGCTTGCGCAAGACCAGCGAAGTGGCCGACGAGATTCGCGCCAAACTCAACGCCATGCCCGAAATCAAGAAGGCCAACGTCAATGAAGGCGGTGGCGGCATGGGCGGTATGAGCACCGTGCAGGTGGAGGTTTACGGCTACGATTTCAACACAACCGACCGCGTGGCCAACGACATCGCGCAAAAACTCCGCGACCGTGGCATCCTGCAAGTCATTGTGGGTCGCGACGAGTACACGCCTGAGTATCAAGTGGATTTCGACCGTGAAAAGCTGGCTTTGAACGGTCTAAACAGCACCACGGCGGCCACCTACGTCAAGAACCGCATCAACGGCTCGGTAGGTTCCTATTATCGCGAAGACGGCGAGGAGTACGACATCCGCGTGCGCTACGCCCCCGAGTTCCGCCAAAGCGTGGAAGACATCGAAGACATCAAGATTTACAACAGCTACGGGCAGCCCATCCGCGTCGGCGACCTCGGCGAAGTGGTCGAATCATTGACCCCGCCCCAAATCCAACGCAAGGATCGTGAGCGCATGGTCAGCGTTACCGCCGTCGTCGGCAAGGGCATGGTGCTGAGTGATGTGGTCAAGATTTGCGAGGAAGTCATCGCCGACACCGAAATCCCCGCCGAAATCATGACCAAAATCGCTGGCGACTACGAAACCCAACAAGAGATGTTTGGCGACCTGCTCACCCTGCTCGTACTCATCATCATCTTGGTTTACATTGTGATGGCCTCGCAGTTCGAGAACCTGATGAAGCCTTTCGTCATCATGTTCTCCGTGCCGTTCACCTTCACCGGCGTTTTGCTCGGCCTGTGGGCCACCAACACCGCCTTGGGCGCAATGGCCTTCGTCGGCATCCTGATTCTGATGGGTATCGTCGTGAAAAACGGTATCGTCCTCATCGACTACATCACCCTGCTCGAAGAGCGCGGCATCGAGGTAAAAGAAGCCACCGTAAAGGCCGCCCGCTCGCGTCTGCGCCCCATTTTGATGACCACCCTGACGACCGTTTTGGGTATGATTCCCATGGCCATCGGTCGCGGCGAAGGAGCCGAGATGTGGAACGCCTTGGGCATCACCGTTGCCTGGGGCTTGACGGTTTCGACGTTGATTACGTTGTTGCTGATTCCAGCTTTGTACTGTTCACTTGAAACCCGTGCCGTGCGTCGTAAAAGACGTAAAGCCGAAGAAGCTCTTACTAAAACCGAAAACATCCGATAACCATGAAAGCTATCCTAATCACATACAACCAAGCCTACTACGACGAAATCGCCAAAGTGCTGAACGACAACGGCGTCAAGGGTTTTACGGAATGGAATGAAATCAAAGGCCACGGCAGCAACACAGGCGAGCCGCACTACGGCACACACGCCTGGCCGACCTTGAACAACGCCATCATCAGCATCGTCGATGACGACAAAGTCGATGCCATCCTCAACCAACTGCACGAGAAAGACCTCAAAACCCCGGATTTGGGACTGAGGGCTTTTTCGTGGAATGTGGAGAAGATGATTTGACGGCAGCGATATGTCTATGCAAGCCGTCGCCTTCAGTTTCATCATCATCGGCTTGGTTCAAGACCACACTCGATACCAGCGGGGATGTGTTCTTTAATCTTTGTTTTTCCGCACCACAATTGATGCTTTCTTTCGATACGGCTTGCAATAGTTTGTATACAACTCCTCATTTTCCAAACGGAACAAATCACTGTCGAATTTCAAGATTGTCTTTGGGGGGAAATAATTGATGGTGAATCTTTTAGAACAGACTGTTGTTTCGCCACGGACTTTCATTTGTTGCATCAACTCTTGTCGGAGCGCAGCAATTTTATTCTCAATCCCGCTCTTCAAATCAATCAAGCGTGACAATTCCTCATCGTATTTGTCAAACCAATTACTCTCTTCTTGTTCAGAAACCAACTTTTTCAGACGAGAACGGATGGCACCTTCGTTTCGGCCAAATTCTTCCATCAATTCTGACGTTGATAATCCCTTGGAATATAACTTGATCAGCATTTCATCATCTTCTTGAGTCCATTTTGCATAAGCATTAGAATATAGCCGCTTTTGCTCTTCCATATAACTCATTACATTATCTTGCTGGGAATCCACAAACCTCGGATTGTCAGTTGTTGTTGAAACGGAATAGTTCAACACTGCAGCCACCAATTTGAAATGGAATCCTTCAAACTCCATTCCCAATGACAAGGTGAGATAAACATTCTGCAAATCCGAAAATCTTTCGGGGTCTTTCTTGAAAGCATCCAAGAAAAAAGGGTCAGTAATTGGGATTTCAATAATCCTCCTCTAATTGCAATTGTGGTTTATATCCTATTTCCTTGTTCTTCAATCGATAAGCGTCTATTCGCTGTTCTTCTTTGGTGTAAGTGCCAAAAAGCAAGTCAACTTCGGGAAGATGGTGTTTCCTCGAATGTAAATAACCTTCGATCATTTCCTTCTCTAATATGTCGTGGGAAGCCAATTTACCATCTTTCATTATGTGTTGAACATCAAGACCTTGGTCGTAGAAATAGCGGGAAACCAGCGAGAATCTGTGACATTCCAACGGATTGGCCTCCGAGCACATCAATGCGATTTGAAATCCCTTTTCCAATCCATTCGTCAATCTTGCAACTCCTTGTTTGAAGTTGGGAGTCGCTATCGCCCGTTCAAAATCCACTTGACCATTTTCTTCATCAATACAGTCGAATCGTCTCGCTCCAAACTCTTCGCCGAAAAACAGGTAATGCACACCGTGGCTTTTCAAAAACCACTTCAGATTCTCTTGATTGAATTGGGGTGAATACTTGCTGGCTGGAACACTTCTCACATCCACAACACAATTAATTCCATACATTCTTAATAGCCCAAGAAAATCCTCAAGCGACTGATTGGAATGACCTATGCTATATAATCTACAATATCCCATTTTTGTATCGAAACCGAATGCAAAAATAAACAAAAAACTTAGTTTGAAGCCTGTTCAAATTGCAAAATTCAAACAATCTTCCTCAAAACCAATTCTGGCAGCAATACCGCACATTCTTCCTTTTCCTCTTTGCCTCTCCAAGCCGGAATGTAGTTCACCATTTTTAGCTGAACAAAGAACTTAATTCAACCAAAACAAAGGTATTTGATCGGCCAACAATGCCATTCTCTCAGATTTTACTATCTTTGCACCGAATTTCAGACAAGAAAACATGTTTGAGGACGAAGATTTCGAAGATTATTTTGAAGAAGAACAAGACCGAAAGGCCGCCATCGAGAAGTACGAATCCATGCTGAAGGCGCACAACTCGGCTTATTTCGACAGCGAGGAGTTTGAGTATATCATCGACCATTACACGCAAAACAACCAACTGAAACGCTCGCGACAAGCTTTGGAGATGGCTATGGCACAACACCCCGAAAGCAGTGTGCTGAAAGTCAAATATGCGAGGCAATACCTGCTCGAGAATGATGCCCAACGCGCCTTTGAAATCATGCAGCACATCGAGCGCGACGATGACGACCCCGACTATTTCCTCACCTTAGGCTCGTGCCTCGCCATGCTTGGCAAGTCGAAACAGGCCTTGGAGAACTATTTCACCGCCTTGCCCTATTTTGACGAGGACGAGAAACACGACCTCTACAACGCCATCGCCTACGAATACCAACGCCTCCAAAAATACGACCTCGCCATCGAGTTCTACAACAAGGCCCTGCCCCTCGCCGACGATGCCAGCACCATCTACCACGAAATACGTTGCTGCTACTTCGGCGCCGGCCGCAAGGAAGAGGCAATGGCCTTTTTCCAACGCCTCATCGACCAGAACCCTTACAACAGCATGGCTTGGACCGGCGTGGGCGACTGCTACCGCATGATGGGGCAATACGAGGAGGCCATCGACCCCTACGAATATGCCCTCAGCATCGACCCCGAAGACCTTTGGACCAACATGCACCTCGCCGACATTTACTACGACTTGGAACGCTACAAGGAGGCCATAGACACCCTCGAAGAAGCCCTGCGCAACGGAGTGGAAACCTCGATGATTCACACCACCATCGGCGACTGCTATTATCGCCTGAACGACCTCCAAACCGCCGAAGAACACTTCCACAAGGCTTTGGAAATCAACGAAATGATTGGTTCTGGATGGGCTGGTTTGGGCTATGTGTACAGCGACCGTGGCGACAGTCGCAAGGCCATCAGATTCTTCGAGAAAGCCTCAAGTTTAGAGCCTTGGGAAACTGATTACCTCTACTCCATCGCCGCCGACTACCGCAAACTGAACGACTTCGACTCGTCCATGGAATATTTGCGGAAAATCCAGGAAATGACCCCCGCCGATGCTGACGCCTATTATTACATCGCCGACCTCTACGGCGAGATGGACCAAATCGACGAGGCCATCAATACCATCAAGTTCGGGCTGCTGCAAACCGACAACGACTCAGCGCTCCTTTATCTTTTGGCCTATGCCTATTTCGTGAAAGGCTGTCACAATCAAGGGCTTGAAGCCCTCGACCAAGCCTTGGAAGCTGACTTCTTGGTCTATCAGGACTTCCTCGACTTTGACAAGGAACTGCTGGCAAACGACACCGACATCCTCGAACTGATTGCGAAACACAAAAACAAACGAGAAAACCCTAACACATGAAAAACTACCTATACATTTTCCTCATCGCCATGGTGCCGCTCATCGAACTCAGGGGCGCCATTCCCGTGGCCTACGGCATCCACACGGCCAATCCCGACTTCAGCCTGATTTGGTCGTACATCATCATCGCCATCGGCAACATGCTGCCCGTGCCGTTCATCTTTTTCTTCGCCCGCAAAGTGTTGGAATGGGGCAAGGACATCAACGTAGGATTCATCAAGAAATTCTGCAATTGGTGCTTGGAAAAAGGCGAAAAAGGCGGCCAAAAACTGCAAGCCAAGGCGGGTCGCGGCCTGTATTTTGCCTTGCTGCTTTTCGTCGGCATCCCCTTGCCGGGAACTGGGGCTTGGACAGGCACTCTCGCCGCCAGCTTCTTGGACATGGACTTCAAGAAAAGCGTGATTGCCGTCATGGGAGGCGTGATACTTGCCAGCGTGATTGTGGGTGTGGTCTGCACTTTGGGCTTCGGGGCTGTTTTCGGAATCAAATAATTGGGAATCAAATAATTGGGAATCAAATAATTGAAAATGAAACGCTACGGACTCATCGGACATCCTTTGAAGCACTCACAATCGAGGTTTTACTTCAACGAGAAGTTTGAACATGAAGGTTTGGACTGCCGTTACCAACATTTTGACCTCAAGTCGATCGAAGAAATCCACGAGGTGATGGAAACCTACCCTGACCTTTGCGGATTCAATGTGACGATACCTTATAAAGAAGCCATCATCCCATTGTTGGACGAAATTGACCCAACAGCTAAGGAAATTGGGGCAGTGAATGTAGTGACCATCCAGAACGGGAGGTTAAAAGGCTACAACACTGATGTTTACGGTTTCTCCCAATTGTTGGAACGAGCCTTGAAAGGCAAAGAAGTGGAACATGCATTGGTGTTAGGCACCGGAGGTGCGTCAAAGGCGGTGCGTTATGTGCTGAAGCAGAAAAATATACCTTTTTCAGCGGTCAGCCGAAGCCCTGAAAAAGGCGATTACACCTACGAAACCTTGACCGATGAAATTCTGCGCCAGAATCACCTTATTATTAATACGACACCTTTGGGAATGGCACCCAAATTTGACGACTTCCCCGACTTGCATTATCAAGCTTTGAGCAACAAGCACATCCTTATCGACTTGATTTACAATCCGAAAGAAACGGCGTTCATGGAATTGGGAAGGACTTGGGGGGCAAAGGTTTACAACGGCTGGCAAATGTTTGAGGAACAAGCGAAAAAGACTTGGGAGATTTTTCAACTATGACGAGAAATAAGATTAAGAAACAACCTGAATATCTGGAAGATGTACACATTGTCGACGCAGGTTCAGAGGGCATGTCGGTGGCCAAGCCCGAAGGCCGCGTGGTCTTCATTCCCTTTGGCGTACCCGGCGATGTAGTTGACATTGAGGTCTACAAGCGCAAGAAAAGCTTCTTTGAAGGCAAGATTTTGAATTTCAAGAAGATGTCGGAAAAACGCGCTGAGCCTGTTTGCCAACATTTTGGCCTGTGTGGTGGCTGCAAATGGCAACACATGGCCTACACATGGCAGACCTATTACAAGCAAAAGCAGGTGAAGGACAATTTCGAGCGCATCGGAAAGGTTGAATATCCCGAAATCCGCCCGATTTTGGGTTGCGAGAAGCAGTTTTTCTACCGCAACAAACTGGAATACACATTCTCGAACCGCAAATGGCTCACCGATGGTGCACCTTCAGGCACCCACAACGAGGACGCCTGCAAGGGCTTGGGCTTCCATCTGCCCCAACTTTTCGACCGCGTGGTCGACATTGAGCAATGCCACCTTCAAGCTGACCCTTCAAATGATATTCGTTTGTTTGTCAGGCGTTTCACGATGGAAAGGAAACTTCCTTACTACAACTTCCGCGCCCACGAGGGACTGATGCGCAACCTCGTCATACGTTGCAACTCGAAAGGTGAATTCATGGTGATTTTGGTCATCAGCGAAGAAAACAGCATCGTGCGCCACGAACTGATTCCCGCCTTGGAAATGGCTTTCCCACAAATCGTTTCCCTGCTTTTGGTCATCAATCCGAAACTCAACGACATCATCAACGACCTGCCGTTTGAGTGCTTGAAAGGCGAGCCATACCTCATTGAAACAATGGCCTCTCCCCGACCCGGATTTGACGATTTGAAGTTCCGTATCGGTCCTGTGTCGTTCTTCCAAACCAATGTGTATCAAGCAGAAAGGCTCTATCGCACTGCCTTCGATTTGGCTGATGTTCAAGGCGACGAACTGATGTACGACCTCTATACAGGCACGGGTACCATCGCGCAATATTTCTCGCGTTTCGTGAAGAAAGTGGTTGGCATTGAGTATGTTGAGGCAGCAATTAACGATGCGAAAGTGAACGCCGAAATCAATGGCATTGGCAATTGCACTTTTTTTGCGGGCGACATGGCGAAAGTTTTTACTGACGATTTCATTAAGACGAATGGCCGCCCCGACCTCATCGTCACCGACCCGCCGCGTGCTGGCATGGCCGAAAAGGTAGTGGAACAACTGCTGAAAATCAAGGCGAAAAAAATCGTTTATGTAAGTTGCAATCCAGCCACGCAAGCCCGTGATTTACAACTACTTGATTCGGCTTACAAAGTAATGGCAGTGCAACCCGTCGACATGTTCCCGCACACGCAACACGTGGAAAATGTGTGTTTGCTGGAATTGAGATATTGATGCCTATGCCCATCGAAAACTCAAATATCGCCTACCGCAAAACACCACCTATCATGCTGATTTCCATTGGAATAGTAACGTTCGGACTATTGCTTTTCGTGATGAACCTGTGCTTCGGCTCGGTATCGATTCCGATGAAAGAGATTTGGGCGGCGGTATTCGGCGGCGACACCTCCACCTATCGCACCATCATTTTGGACTACCGTCTGCCGCAAGCCATCACTGCGCTTTTGGCTGGCATAGGGCTTTCAGTTTCAGGCCTTTTGATGCAAACCCTGTTCCGCAATCCCTTGGCCGACCCTTCCCTTTTGGGCATCAGTAGCGGATCAAGCCTTGGAGTGGCTTTGGTCGTGTTGTTGGGTACGGCTACTGGACTGTCGGTCAGTACTTTGGCTTTGTGGTCCACTTTCGGTGTCACAGTGGCGGCTTTCTTGGGGGCTTTTGCGGTGCTTTTGCTTATCCTTGCACTGAGTTCGAGGCTGAGGAGCATGGTCAGCCTCGTGTTGGTGGGCATCATGATTGCCTACATCGCGAGTTCGGTCACTGATATTTTGAAGTTCTTCAGTCAAAAGGAAGGGCTTCATTCCTTCGTCATTTGGGGCTTGGGCAGTTTTTCCAACGTGAGCAAGGCACAACTGCCGTTTTTCGCAGCCACGGTAATTATAGGTGTAGTTGCCTCGTTCCTGTTATTCAAGACCTTGAACCTCTTGCTGTTGGGCGAGCGTTATGCCGAAAACCTTGGCGTGAACATCAAGCGGAGCAGTATGCTCATCATCTTGGTTTCGGGCTTCCTAACGGCCATTATTACAGCGTTTTGCGGGCCTATCGCCTTTTTGGGTTTGGCTGTGCCGCACATCGCGAGGTTCCTGTTCCGCAGCAGCGACCACAAACTGCTCATTCCTGCCACGGCCTTCCTCGGCATGGATTTGGCATTGTTCTGCAACCTCATAGCGCGGCTGCCATCGTTTGAAGGCAACCTGCCCATCAACTCCGTCACGGCATTGATTGGTGCGCCTATCGTGCTGTGGGTCATCTTTCACCGTCAACGATTCAGTCAAAATTGATTTGTGATGATAAACTACGGATTCAACGGATTTTACGGAAATTCTTCTCGAAATTTCGAGGACGCAAGCGTCCCATTTTTACGGATTCCTATCCCTTGTATCCAATCCGTTAAATCAGATGCTTGCATCCCAAATTCTCATCCGAGAAAATTCGTTTAATCCGCGCAATCCGTAGTTAAATAAATCCATGACCATGAGCGAAGTCCTCCAAACATATCACCTGTCCATCGGCTACAAAGGCCAAGCCCTGATGCCCGAAATCAACGTGAGCCTCAACGAAGGCGACATCGTGGCCTTGGCAGGTCCCAACGGTTCGGGCAAGACGACGCTGTTCAAGACGCTCTCGGCCAGCATCAAACCCGTTGGCGGCGAGGTCAAGTTGTTCGGGAAAGACTTGCGCGACTACTCCCCCACCGAGCGCAGTTCCCTTTTCAGCCTCGTGCTGACTGAGAAGCCCGACGACCTCTTCCTGAAGGTTTTCGACATCGTGGCGGCCGGTCGCTATCCACAACTTGGACTTCTGGCACGACTGAGAGACGAGGACGAACAAATCATTTATGACAGCTTGCAGACCGTCGGCATCGGCCACCTCACCAACCGCAACTTTGTTTCGTTGAGTGACGGCGAAAAACAAAAAGTAATGATTGCCAAGGCTTTGGTGCAGGACACGCCTCTCATCTTCATGGACGAGCCAGCAGCCTTCCTCGACTATCCGAGCAAAATCGAGTTGGTCAACATCATGCACAAACTCTCCCGTGAGAAAAAGAAAACCATCCTCTTC
>JAEEGL015898591.1_pt1 | contig 10161 bp, 8 predicted proteins | sample 9134231 | NCBI WGS metagenome assembly JAEEGL01 (sample SAMN16246548, study PRJNA631951) | gut metagenome | biome: gut microbiome; feature: rumen; material: fiber-attached | host: Bos | place: Iran: Karaj | collected 2018-10
CCGCGATTGTATTTTTCTTTATCATGTCAACCTCTTTCCCTGATCAAGCAAAGATTTACTGTTTTTTTCTCATCTAATGCATATGATACCATTTTTTACCCTCTTATTCAATTACATACCAGTCCAAACTGTGCTGAAAAAGAAAATCGAGTATCCATAATTCAAGCCTCAAGCCCGTTATGAATACTCGATATGGTCTGAGTGACTGGACTTGAACCAGCGGCCTCTACCACCCCAAGGTAGCGCGCTACCAACTGCGCCACACCCAGATGCGGACGGTATTATATCACTTTCCGCCCGTTTTGTAAAGTACTTTTTCTGCGTCGGGCACAAAAAATATGTTACTGCGGCTTATAGCCGTCCTTGAGTGTAACTGTACGGATGAAGACGCCGGGATTTTTCGGGTCCGGCGTAAAATACCCCGTCCGCACGAACTGGAACGCTTTACCAGGCTCTGCTCCGGCAAGCGAAGGCTCAATTTTTACGCCGGATATTTCCATGCGGGAATCCGGATTGAGATAATCGTCGTAGGTCTTCCCTTCCGGGATGTCTCCCGTGTTCGCAATCGTGAAGAGCTTGTCGTAAAGAACGACCGACGCCTCGGCGCAATGCGCAGCCGAGAGCCAGTGTATCGTGCCTTTGATCTTCCTGCCGTCGGCGGGATTGCCGTTGCCCGTCTCAATATCGGCGGTGCAGCGCAGTTCGGTCACTTTCCCTTCGGCGTCCTTTACCACCCCATCGAGACGGATGATGTAAGCACCCATCAGACGCACCTCACCTCCGGGCTTGAGTCGGAAGAATTTGGGCGGAGGAACCTCGGCAAAATCGTCGCGGTCGATATACAGCTCGCGTGTGAACGGGACAAGCCTAGTACCCGCCTGCTCGTCGTTCGGGTTGTTCCTGACCTCGAAATATTCCGTTTTGTCCTCCGGATAGTTCGTTATGACGACCTTTACCGGATCGAGAACCGCTATCCTGCGCTCGGCAGTCTGATTGAGTTCTTCCCTCACGCAATGGTCGAGAAGCTCTATGTCGACTATCGAAAATGTTTTGGCGATGCCCGCGCGGCGGACGAAATCGAAGATCGCGCTCGGCGTTACTCCGCGGCGGCGCAGGCCGCAAAGCGTGGGCAGGCGCGGGTCGTCCCATCCGTCGACGAGTTTTTCCTCGACAAGCTTTCTCAGATAGCGCTTGCTCATCACCGTGTACGTGACGTTCAGCCGGGCGAACTCTCTCTGCATCGGCTTGGGATCAAATCCGCCTATGCACTCGCCGACATTGTCCACCACCCACTCGTAGAGCGGTCTGTGGTTTTCAAACTCTATGGAGCAGAGCGAATAGGTTATCCCCTCGAGCGCGTCCTGAAGCGGATGGGCGTAATCGTACAGCGGATAAATGCACCATTTGTCTCCCTGTCTGTGATGGGGAGTGTGGACTATACGGTATATCGCCGGGTCGCGCATGTTTAGATTCGGCGACGACATATCGATCTTCGCCCTCAGAGTCTTCGCTCCGTCCGGAAACTCGCCGTTTTTCATGCGCTCGAAAAGGTCGAGATTCTCCTCAACCGTTCGGTTTCTGTACGGGCTTTCGCGCCCCGGTTCTGTAAGCGTACCGCGGTATTCGCGCATCTCGTCCGCGCTCAGGTCGCAGACATACGCTTTTCCCGCCTTGATAAGTTCGACGGCAAACTCATAGCATTTGTCAAAGTAATCGGACCCGTAGAAGATGCCTCCGTCCGGTTCCGCACCCAGCCATCGGAGATCCTCGAGAATCGAGTCGACGTATTCGACGTCCTCCTTCGCGGGGTTGGTGTCGTCGTAACGGAGATTGAATTTTCCGCCGTATTTCTTCGCCGTGGAATAATTGATATATATCGCCTTGGCCGAGCCTATGTGAAGGTATCCGTTCGGCTCCGGCGGGAAACGAGTGTGGACCGTGTCGTTAACGCCGGCCGCAAGCTCCGCATCGATTATGTCGTGTATGAAATTGCTTTCCTGTGAAAAATCGTAATCCATATCATTGCTCCAGCGAGGTAACTGCCTCGTCTATGCGGGAAAGAGTCCTTTCTCTGCCGAGAATGTGCATGACCGTATAAAGATCCGGCGAATTGAGCCGCCCCGTAACGGCGACGCGAAGGAAGGACGAAACATCGGCGACGCTCCCTTTGTACTTTTCAGGCGAAGCTTTGTAAAGCTTCATATCCGGGCAGAAACCGTATTTTTCCCCTATCGCCTTAACACCGGCAAACCACGCCGCGGAATCGTCCGCCTCGTTATAGAATGAACGGAAATCATTTAGCACGCCGAGAACGTCATTTTTTTCAAATACGTCTGGTATCGCGTCCCTCCGGTCGAAAAGCGCGTCGTAAAACAGGCTCATATAATCCTTTGCGTCACGCCAGGTCGCTATGTCCTTGCGCGGCTTTTTGCCGCCCCTGCCTATTGACAGAACACTTACGGCATAGTCGCGGTCCGCGGTAAGCAGGGCGTTAAACTCCGGATCGAATTTTGCGGTCCATGCCGCGAGCGCGTCGTAGACTTCATCTGCCGTCATCCTCGAGATGACGTTTTTTGAAACGTCCCCGAGCTTTGCGAGATCGAGCAGACATCCGGAGTTGGACATCTTCTTTATCGAGAAAGGAAAGTCGGTATAAGGGAGATCGGGATTCGCCAGCCGCCACTCGTCGAAATTTGAGTTAAGAAGCGTCATGACATATTCGCAGACGCATTCCGGAGCGTAACCCCCGCGCTCGTAGTCCTTCATATCAAGTCCGAGATCGCGCTTTGAAAGCTTCTTTTTATTGCCGTTTTCGTCGAGCTTCATGATCTGAGCGGTGTGGAGATATTTCGGCGGTTTGAAGCCGAGGTAACGGAAAAGCTGTATGTGCTTCGGCAGACTCGGAAGCCATTCCTCTCCGCGTATAACGTGAGTGGTTCTCATGAGGTGATCGTCCACGGCGTGGGCGAAATGGTATGTCGGAATCCCGTCAGATTTAAGAAGGACAAAATCCTCGTCGTTTTCCGGAAGATCAAGCGTTCCGCGGACAAGGTCGTTCACCTTTATCTTGCGTTCGCCGTCTCCGTCTGCAAGTATGCGAAGCGTGAAAAGATCGCCGTTCGCGAGGTGTTTTTCGACCTCTTCGATGGTTATTTCCCTGTTCTTTTTCTGCTCGTCAAAGCGCGATTCGTTCGCCGCGTCGTCCCACTGCTTTGATTTGACCTCCGCCTTTTTATCGGCTGCATTCAAAGCGTCAAGCTCATCTCTCGTCAGAAATACGGGGTATGCGTGACCTTCCTCGACAAGTTTTTTTGCGAAAACGCGGTAAATGTCGCGCCTGAGACTCTGCTTGTACGGACCGTAACTTCCAATATCGAAAGTCTGTCCGTCCTCTCCGACAGAAACGCCTTCGTCGAACTTCAATCCATAGTCTGAAAGAGTTTCCACAAGCTGCCCCGCAGCGCCTTCCACCTCGCGTCTCGCGTCGGTGTCTTCTATTCTGAGATAAAAAACCCCGTTCGACTGATGCGCGAGGCGCTCATCTATGAGTGCGCCGTATATCCCCCCGAGGTGAATGAAGCCAGTCGGGCTGGGGGCAAAACGCGTGACCTTGGCGCCTTCCGGAAGAACGCGCTCAGGATATCTTTTTTCGAGGTCCTCCGGCGTTTCCCTGACTTCGGGAAACAGGAGTCCGGCAAGTTTTTTACAGTCCATCTTTTCGTCCATATTCAGATTCAGACAGGATATCCGTCGGGATTTTTGCTTATCGCATTCCACGAGTCGCGGCACATGTCGTTAAGATCGTATTTTGCGTGCCAGCCGAGCATTTCGTTTGCCTTTGCGGGAGACGCATAGTTTTCGGCAATATCGCCGGGCCGGCGGCCGACGATCCTGTACGGTATCTTCACGCCGCTCTGCTTCTCGAACGCATTTATAACGTCGAGCACCGATGAGCCGACGCCGGTGCCGAGGTTGAACACCTCAACTCCACGGTGCGCCGCCGCGAACTCGACCGCCTTTACGTGACCTGCGGCAAGATCGCACACGTGAATGTAGTCCCTTACTCCGGTGCCGTCCTTTGTTGGATAATCGCTGCCGTATACCGAGAGAATCGGAAGCCGGCCGACGGCAACCTTCATTATGTACGGCATCAGATTGTTCGGTATGCCGTTCGGGTCTTCGCAGAGAAGTCCGCTTTCATGCGCGCCTATCGGATTGAAATACCTGAGGAGCACAACCGAAAGCTCAGGATCCGCGTTTGCGGCGTCCGTCAGTATCTGCTCGATCATATATTTTGTCCAGCCGTATGGGTTTGAACAACCTCCGGTGCGGCTGTCCTCTGTAATCGGAACGGAATCCGGGTCTCCGTAAACCGTGGCGGAGCTGCTGAAAATAATTATCCCGCAGCCGTATTTCTTCATTGTCTCAAGCGTCGTCAGGGCGCTGTCGATATTGTTTCTGTAATATTTCACCGGTATCCGGACCGATTCGCCGACCGCCTTGTATCCCGCGAAATGTATCACCGCGTCGGGGCGTTCAGCGTCAAACAGCGCGTCGGCGGCATCTCTGTCGCACATATCGACGCGATAGAACACGGGACGCTTTCCGGTAATGCGTTCTATCCTCGATAGAACCTCCGGTTTCGCGTTTGAAAGATCGTCGGCAATTACAACGTCATATCCGAGGTTTATAAGCTCGACAGCGGTGTGCGAGCCGATATATCCCGCCCCGCCGGTTAGAAGTATTTTCATAAGTTTCCCCTTTGCTTTACCGGGCCAGGCCGGTGTATTCTTCAAGGCACAGGCCGTTTTCGGACATTATGCGCGCATGATATCTTCCGACGTACCTGAACTGCCACGGCCGGAACTGAACGCCGGTCACGGAACTTTTCCCCTCCGGATATCTGATGATAAACCCGAATCTCCAGCAGTTCTCGCTCAGCCAGGCATATGCTTCGGTGTTTTTGAACGATACGTCGGCCGAGTTGCAGTTATGCATGTCTACCGTCAGCCCGAGGCAGTGCTCGTCCGTTTTGTCGGCGTCCGAGAGGCCGGCTACGGCGGCGAGATCGAGCTTTGTCTGCGGATTTACGGTGTTTATTCCGACAGCCTTCATTTCAAGCATCATGGCCTCATACGCCTTTGCCGCGTAAATAATCAGCGTGACGTCTCCGCGGCGTCCCTGCACAGAAGCTGTCTCGGACGGAATTCTGCTCTTTTTCGCGTCATACGGCCTTTTTTCACTGACTACCGTGAGGAACGCGTCTGAAAGCTCTCCCGACGGACTTATATATTCGGAGTAGTTTCTAATATCGATCAGAAAACCTTCTCCGTACGGCTTTTCGGGAGCGACCGGTTCCGTGACGTACGCTGTGTCCGTCGGGCGCGCGTTTCCCTTTGAAAACCCGCTGCTGAGCCGGCACACAAGGCAGAAAATTACGGCCGCTAGCGCAGCCGCAGCTGTTATCAGCGCTGCGGTAATAAGCGCAAGAACCGTTTTCGCGCGCTTTCGCCGCTTTTCACGCTCCGCGCGGGAACTATTCCCCGTAGTCGTAGACTTCCTGGTTTTCTGCTGCAATGATCTGCCGTTCATTTATCTCCTTCTGAAGATCCGGGTCAAGCGAATCGAATGAAATAGCTCCGGTTTCCGAAATAACGGAAAACGGGAACGACACCGGCGCCTCAGTACGCTCTGTCGTTATTCTGTGACGGCGTTCGTTGTATGAAAGTGTTATGCCGCTTATAAGCCTGTCGGCGAAATCGTACGGGATGTAAATCCGGCCGTCTGACGACCGGCAGACGCCGCCCATTTTGAGTTTTGAGCCGTTTGCCGTCACATCGGACGTTCCCGGTGTGAACTCAAGATACTGACCGCTGCTCTTTACGATGAAGCGTATGTTTTTGCCGTCGCCCGTAACCGCAAGATCACAGAATCCGGCGATTCCCGTCATATCGACGTAAAGTCTGCCGTCATCCCTGGCAACATACCACGCGACCGTGCGGCGCTCGGTATACCCGACGTCGGGACCGAACTGATACGTGAAGTTGTTCGTCTGTCCGGTGTCGTTTTTTGGGATGAAATACAGGAACAGTGCGGCGAAAACGCCTCCCGTAAGAATGACATAAGCCGCTATGGCCATAGCTATTCTCGTCCCTATATGATTGCTTCTTATCGCGGCGCGGCGTCTGCGGCGCTCGCGCTCTTCGGCTTTTCTTAGCCTTCTCGCCTGCTCTTCCGTTATATCGTCGGTGACGATCGCGGGGGCAAGGCCGCCTTTCGCTTTTGTCCTGAGCCTGCGCGCTCCGTCATCCTGAGCTTTGCCGGCCGGCTTCTTTTTCCGTGCTTTCTGCCCGCCCTCGGTTACCTTGAAGACCTGCCTGCCTGCCGTTCTCCGCACGGTGCCCGGTTCGCGGTCGGAACTGCCGGCCGCCTCGACCTGTGCGCGCCGCCGCGCAAGCGTCGTCTGCGACGACAGACTGTTAACGCTGCTTCTTGCCGCCGTACGCGGCTGATTTACCTTCTGTTCCGCCGGTTCGGTCTCCACAGCGGGACCCGAGTTTGCCGACGGCATAAGTCTGTTCTTTTTTGCCATCGGCACAAACCTCAGATAGCTTTAAGAAGTTCCGTGAAATACGGAAACACCTTGTTCGTGTCCCCGTTTTCGGGGCACTGGATCGAAAGTATGAGACCGCTCGACGGCTTGACCGCGGTCACCTGACCGTAGGCGCCGTCCGCGCGGAAGGCGCCGGCCTCTTTCGGATATATCCAGAACTGATAACCGTAACTCCCGCCGTCGTTAAACAGTCCCACCTTGGGGCTCGTCGCTTCTTTTACCCAGTCTCCGCTGACGATGCGCTTGCCGCGCCACGTTCCGCCGTTCAGATAAATCTGACCGAGCTTTAACTGGTCTCTGAGCCGCAGGTACATTCCCGTCGCAGACATCGTGTGTCCGCGCGGCGATGTCTCCCACACCGGATACACGATGCCGAGCGGTTCCAGGAGATATTCCCAGAGAAATGACTGAAGCGATCTGCCGGTCTTTTTTTCGAGCATGCACGTCGCGAGAAACGTGTCGGCGTTTGAATACTCGAATCTTGCGCCCGGCTTTTCCGGATGTTCGCGTGAGAACATGAATCCGATCCAGTCGAGTCCGGCCTCGCCGCGGGTGTTGCCCATGAGATACGGCCTGCCGAATCCCGACCTCATAGTGAGCAGATCTTTAAGCGTAATCGTGGCGATCGATTCCGCGACGCCGGAAACCATATATTCGGGAAAAACATCGGCAAGCTTTTCGTCAAGATCTATGATACCACGGTCTACGGCCATGCCGACAGCTGTCGAACCGAAACTTTTTGTGTGCGAGTATATGTTTCTCGGGCGGTCGAAAACGTATCTGTGCTCGGCGATGACGTTTTCACCGTCAGCCAGAGCGACGCCTTCGACAAGTCCGGTGCCCTCGAATCCGGCCGCGAACTCGGAAAACAGTTTTTCAGCATCACTCATTTTCGGTGACCTCCGCTGACGGCTCACGCTTCGCCGCCTTTTTTATCTGCGATACGGTCTTTATGCCTCCCCTGTAAAAATACATCAGGAACATGGCAAGAAGGATCGCGCCGATTATGTCGGTGAACCAGTGTATCCCCGACAGATATCTTGTCAGGACGGCCAGCCCGGCCAGAACGAGCAGCACAATCGTGATCTTTTTTCTCAGATCCCTGTCCTTCAAGGCGCGCCCTATGTAAACGACAGCTGTCAGGAAAACCGTAAGCGCGAGCATGGTGTGCGACGACGGATACGATATCTCAAGCTCGTCGCCGTTAAGCACCGGCCTGTAGTTTATCGGGATGTGGTCAAACGCCAGGTACAGAATGAGCATAAGCACGTAAACCGCGCCGAGCACAAGTATTCTGTGATCGACTTTCAGCAGACTTCTGCGCTTTATAAGCTGAATCACGCCCGTCACGGCGAAAAAGCCGGCGAGTATCAGCGCAAGCACGCCGAAAATCTCCGAAAGGACATAGAAGAATCCGCTGTAGCCAGGCGTCAGCGCGTGGTTCAGACCGGAAAATCCGAGCCGAGTTTCATTTGTACCTGTTTCACCGACGTCAACAATAAGGACAAGAAGGGTGAACAGCACAAACAGGCACAGGAAAAGTATCGCCGGTTTGAAATTGGACACGTATTTTTTCATTTTACGCTCCCGTGCGGCATATGCCGCGATTTTATTATATTATTATAATTCACAAACAGAAAAAAGTCAACCGGAAAAACGGCTGCTGACGCAAGATTCCTTTCCGATTGACAAATCACAGGATTTCTGCTACAATTTTCCCATCCTGCCGCCCGGTGAAAAACCGCGGCGGGAACGGAAAAACCACCTGCGCGGAGGAAAAAATGAAAACTGTTAACGGCAAATACACCGGAAAAAACTTCTGTAAAGGAAAAGTATTTGACTACTCGGTCGCAATTCCCGAATCGGACGGGCCGACCGCTCTGTGTTTCACGCACGACGGGCTTAACGACAGCATAGTCAAGGTGACGGAGGCGCTTGTTGAGCGCGGATTCGCGCCGGTCTGCACTTATATCGGAGTGACTCCGGGAGTTTTCCCTGAGCGCGACGGCACGGATTACGCCGTAAGACAGCAGAATTACGACCTTTTTGACAGAGAATACTCGGATTTTGTCGTTCTTGAAATAATTCCATATCTTATTTCCGAATACGGACTTAGTATTTCGGAAAAACCGGATCTCCACCTCATCTGCGGATGCTCCTCAGGCGGAAACCGCGCTCTGTGCGACGCCTGGTTTCACCCGGAGTTCTTTCACCTGATTTATCTGAGCTCCCCGGCCGTCGCCTCGATGTCCGGCGGCGACGGGCTGGTCGCACAGATGCGGCTCTTTGAAACTAGACCGTTCCGCATCTTCGTCGAATATTCCGAGGAAGAGCCTGATGAGAGCTTCGGAAGTCTCTACGCGGCTGACGTCACGCTCGTCAGGACACTAGCCTTTGCGGGATACGACTTCCGCTCTGCGTATCTGCCGGGGGAATGGCACGGAAGCCGGTACAGCAACACCGAATCGCTTTACTCTGTCCTTTCATGGCTCTGGGAGTTTCACAGCTCAAAGCCGATAACCCCGCCGAGGAACACCTATTCGCTCGACAAGCTCTTTAAGTTCGGCACGGGATGGGAAAAGACCGGCAGGACGAGGATGCCGTCTCAGAAAAACAACGTCAACGGAATCGGTGAGTATTATGTTTCCGGAAATGCGATATGGCTCAAAATGCCGGGTGGAGAGCGTGAAAAGGTCGCCGAAGGATTTAAGCGTCTGACGTCAGTAGCGGTATCAGTCGACGGAAAACGCCTCTACGCCGCAGATTCTCAGAAGCCGTGCCTGCTCACCTTCACGATAATGAGCGACGGGACGCTCGCGCCTCCGTACGTGAGCGGATGCCTGCATATGAAAAAGATCCCGGACGTTCCGGGCGCAGTGTCGCTCTGCACTTCGTCCGACACGATGACCTTTGCTCTTACGGAGCTCGGGATACAGTGCGCCGACGCGTACGGCCTCATCCGCGGGATCCTCGACCTTCCGTCGGAAGGTGCGACCGAGATCGCCTTCGGCGGGAGAAAGAACGAATATCTCCTTGTCAGATGCGCGGACGGGATATATCAGCGGAAAATGCTTGTAAAAGGCAGATAATTCAAATCAAATCGAAAGGACGGCCGAAGCCGTCCTTTCTTATCGGTTTTTTATAACGAGGATGACCGGTTAAATCAATACATCCCGTCCATGCCGCCGCCCATGCCGCCGGCCGGAGCCGCCGGTGCGGGCTCCTTGATCTCGGTGACGACTGCCTCAGTCGTGAGGATGCTCGAAGCAACAGAAGCCGCGTTCTCGAGCGCGGATCTCGTGACCTTCGTCGGGTCGACAATGCCCGCGTTGAACATGTCAACGTACTTTTCGGTCGCGGAATTGAAGCCGTAACCGGTCTTTCTGCTGCGCATGATCGTATCGACGATGACAGAGCCGTCAAGGCCGGAGTTCTCGGCTATCTGACGGATAGGAGACTCAAGCGCTTTGCGAACGATGCGCGCGCCTGTCTTTTCGTCGCCATCGAGCGTCGCTATAAGCTTGTCGACCTCGGGGATGACGTTCAGG
>JAEEGL017331587.1_pt1 | contig 10161 bp, 10 predicted proteins | sample 9134231 | NCBI WGS metagenome assembly JAEEGL01 (sample SAMN16246548, study PRJNA631951) | gut metagenome | biome: gut microbiome; feature: rumen; material: fiber-attached | host: Bos | place: Iran: Karaj | collected 2018-10
AGCTCCTTAATTATTCCTTGACTTTTCGGAAAATCTAATATTATAATAAGAGAGCTTATTTAGATGTGGAGGTGTATAACTATGAAAAGAACTTATCAACCAAATAATAGAAAAAGAGCTAAAAAACACGGATTCTTCGCTAGAAAAGAAAGTAATATTCTAAATTCAAGAAGAGCAAAAGGACGTAAAAGAATCGTAGTTAAATAATCAAATAAGCCACTTATTAGTGGTTTTTTATGTATAAAAAGGTGGTAAAGTATGAAAAGAAGAGAAATGATCAAAGACAGAAAAGTCTTCAATAATATCATTCAAACTGGATCTTTTTATAAAAATAAATTATTTGTTATATATATTAAGGAAAGAAAAAATGAAAATACCAAGTTTGGTATAGCAATAAGCAATAAGACAGGAAAAGCTCATATAAGAAACAAACTAAAAAGAAAAGTAAGAGCTATCATGGATAATAATAAAAAATTATTCAAAAATAATTATGATTATATTATAATGATTAGGAAGGCCTGCTTAGAAGCTTCATTCCAAGAAATGAATGATTCCTTAGTAAGTTTAATAAATGAAATAAAGGTGAAGTAATGAAGAAGAAAATCAAAATATCAATCATCGTACTATTATTACTTTTAACTGTAGGATGTACTAAGTACATAAAAGAAGATAAAAAGGTAATACAATACGAAAAAACTGGACAATCATTAACTTCAAATATATTATGTCAACCATCTGATGATGAATTATACAAAGAATATTTGAAATATGATGACAAACTAATAACAAAATTAGATGATTTACCAACTTGTAAAGAATTTAAACCAAGTGATATCAAATATAAAGGATTATGGGAATCATTATTTGTTAAACCATTAGCATACATAATCCTAAAATTTGGATACTTAGTAAAGAATATGGGTATCTCAGTAATGATAATAGGTTTATTAATTAGATTAGTAATGTTACCAATTCAAATTAAAACCGTTAAACAATCAGAGAATATGAAAAAAGCTCAACCAGAATTATCTAAGATTGAAAAGAAATATGCTAATAAAACAGATAATGAATCATTAATGGCTAAGAGTCAAGAAACAATGATGATCTATAAGAAATATGAATTAAACCCTGTTTCAGGTTGTCTATTATCATTTATTCAATTACCATTATTCTTCGCATTCTTAGAAGCAATTAATAGAGTACCTGCTATTTTTGAAGGAAGTTTCTTATCTATGAACTTAGGTATGACTCCAACAGCAGGAATAGCTCATCATAACTATATTTATATTATTTTAGTATTCTTAATCATTGTAACAACATATCTATCATTTAAGATATCAATGCAATCAAATCAATCTGATGAAATGGCACAACAAATGAAAATGATGTTTATCTTCATGATTATAATGATTTCAATAGCATCATTAAGTTTACCAACTGCTATTGCATTATATTGGATTGTTACAAACGGTTTTGCAGTTGTACAAAACATTATAATTAAGAAATTAATGGAAAAGAGGAAATAAATATGGAACTAAAAATCCACGAATATGAAGGCAAAACATTAGAAGAAGTAAAAGAAGAAGCTTTTGCTGATCTAAAAGTAACAGATAAAGAAGTCCTTTATAAATCAGAAGAAAAAAAGGGTAAATTATTCAAAGCTGGTTCTGTAGTATTAAAAGTAGCTACTATTAAAGATATAGCTGACTTTATTAAAGAGAACCTAAAAGAATTAATCAATAATATGGGAATTGAAGTTCAATTAGAATCAAATATTAGAGATGAACGAATCAATATTAAAATGTATTCTGATAACAATAACATATTAATTGGTAAGAATGGTCAAACATTAAATGCTATTCAAAAAGTATTAAGACAACAAGTATATAATCAAATTGGGAAATACCCATATATCCTACTAGATGTTGAAAATTATAAAGAAAAGAAAATGGGAAATTTAGAAAGAATGGCAAAAAGAACTGCTAAAGAAGTATTAAAAAGTCATGTTGATGTAACATTAGATGATATGAACTCATACGAAAGAAGAGTAGTTCATAACGCTTTAACTAAATTTAAAAATATTTCAACACTAAGTGAAGGTGAAGAACCACATAGACATATAGTAATAAGATATGTGGAAAATAATGATACTGAAGAAGAATAAAATTCTTCTTTTTTATTTCCCGGGAAATAATTTTGTGCTATAATACCGGCGAAGGAGGAATCTATATGAACGACACAATCTGCGCTATTTCCACGGCTCAAGGCGTTGGAGCAATAGCAATTATCAGAGTAAGTGGATCAGAGGCAATAGAAATAGTAAACAAAATCTTTAAAGGTAAAGATCTAACTAAAGTTGATTCACATACTATCAATTATGGCTATATTATTAATAATAATGAAATAATAGATGAAGTATTAGTATCAATAATGAAAGCTCCAAAGACATTTACTACTGAAGATACAGTAGAAATTAATACTCATGGTGGAATAGCTTGTACAAACAAAGTATTAGAACTTTTACTAGTTAATGGCTGTCGTTTAGCTGAACCAGGAGAATTCACTAAAAGAGCATTTCTAAATGGCCGTATTGACTTATTAGAAGCAGAAGCAGTCATGGATAAGATTAATGCCCAAACAGAGATTCAAAATAAACTAGCAATGAATCAATTAAGTGGTAAAGTATCTGATCTTATCAATGAATTAAGAAGTGATATGGTTCAAATTATATCTAATATAAACGTTAATATAGATTACCCAGAATATGATGACGTAGATATTATTACAGATGATATCTTAGTACCTAAAATAACTAAATTAAAAAATAAAATAGAAGAAATATTAAAAGAAAGTAAGAATGGTAAGATAATTAAAGAAGGTATTAAAACTTCAATCATAGGAAAACCAAATGTAGGGAAGAGTAGCCTTCTAAATGCATTATTAGAGGAAGAAAAAGCCATAGTTACTGACATTGCAGGAACAACCAGAGATATCGTAGAAGGAACTATTTCTATTGATGGAATAGTATTAAATATGATTGATACTGCAGGTATCAGGGAAACAAAAGATAAAGTAGAAGCTATAGGAGTAGAGAAATCTCTAAAGATGATAGAAGAATCAGATTTAGTATTATTCTTACTAAATAACAACGAAGAAATATCAAATGAAACAAAAGAAATCTTATCTAAACTAAAAGATAAGAATTACATAATTATAATCAATAAAACTGACTTACCTAAAAAGATAAATATCGATGAATTGGGTGTTGACAAGTCATTGATTATAAACATGAGTATTACAAATAATGAAGGAATTAATGAATTAAAAGAAAAAATCAAAGAATTATTCAATATTTCCCAAATAGAAACTAAAGATCCTACATATCTAAGTAATTCTAGAAGTATAGCTATTTTAACAACTTGTCTAAATAGAATTACAGATGTAGAAAAAAGCTTAAAAGAAAATAAGCCAATAGATATGATAGAACTTGATATTAAAGCAATTTGGGAAGAATTAGGCAAAATAAATGGAACAACATATGAAGATGAATTACTAGATGAAATGTTTAGTAGATTCTGCCTTGGGAAATAATTTGGGAAATAAAAGAGGTGTTGGGAATGTACGATATAATTGTTGTAGGTGGTGGCCATGCTGGCTGTGAAGCAGCATATGCCAGTGCTTATAAAGGACATAAAACATTGTTGATAACTAGTAACTTAAAAAATATAGCTGACATGCCTTGTAATCCCCATATTGGTGGATCTGCTAAAGGAATAGTAGTACGCGAAATCGACGCACTCGGCGGAATTATGGGCAAAATTGCTGATAAAACACATCTACAAATAAAGATGTTAAATAGCGCTAAAGGTCCAGCAGTTCAATCATTACGTGCTCAAGGAGATAAAATTGCATATCCAAAAGAAATGCTTAAAACATTACAATCTTTACCAAATCTACAAATCAAAGAAGGAATGGTAGAAGATTTGATAATTGAAGACGATACAGTAAAAGGTATAGTTTTAGAAGATGGAACAAAAATTATTTCCCAAGCTGTAATTCTTACAACAGGAACATATTTAAAAGCGGATATACTTGTGGGAAATACTCGTACAAGAAAAGGACCACATGGTGAAAGACCATCTAATTTCTTAAGTGATAAATTAAAAGAATATGGTTTTAAAATAATTAGATTAAAAACTGGAACACCACAAAGAATAGATCGTAAAACAATAGATTTTTCTAAAACAAAACCAGAATTAGGAGATGATCATTTCTTAACATTCAGTTTTGATCTAGAACCTTGTTATAAAATTGAAGAACAAGAACCATGTTATTTAACATATACAACTGAAGAAACTCATAGAATTATTAGAGAAAATTTAAATAAATCAAGTATGTATGGGGCTTTAGATGATATTGAAGGTATCGGACCAAGATACTGTCCTTCAATTGAAGATAAAGTAGTTAGATTTGCTGATAAAGAAAGACATCAATTATTCTTAGAACCAGAAAGTAGATATTATGATGATATCTATGTTCAAGGATTCTCTACATCAATGCCTCCAGAGGTACAAGAATTAATGGTACATTCACTACCAGGATTAGAGAATGCAAAGATACTAAAATATGGTTATGCAATCGAATATGATGCTATCTATCCTACACAATTAAAGGCAAATTTAGAAACAAAGATAATCAACAGTCTGTTTACTGCTGGTCAAATTAATGGAACAAGTGGATATGAAGAAGCCGCTTGCCAAGGCCTAATGGCGGGCATTAATGCATCATTAAAATTAGAAGGAAAAGAGCCATTAATCCTTAAAAGATCTGATGCGTATATAGGAGTGTTAATTGACGATTTAATTACAAAAGGAATTAGAGATCCATATCGTTTATTAACGAGTAGGGCAGAGTTCAGATTATTACTAAGAAGCGATAATGCTGACTTAAGATTAAGAGAATATGGTTATCAAGTAGGATTAATAAATGAAGAACAAATTAATAGATTAAATAATAAAAAAGAACAAATTGAAGCATTAAAAACCTACATGAAAAATACTAAAGTAAAAATAACTGAAGAAATAGAAGCAAAATTCAAAGAAAATGATTATCCAGTTCCAACAGCTTCTATGTCTTTAGAACAATTAATAAAAAGACCAGAATTAAGTATAGAATTCTTATCTAGTTTAGTAGATATACCTTTTGATGAAGAAATAAAAAAACAAGTAGAAGTAAATCTAAAATATGAAGGTTATATCAATAAAACATACAAAGAAGTAGAAAAGATGTTAAAACTAGAAAAGAAACAAATACCAAACGATATTGACTATGATAAGATTAAAAACATTGCTTCTGAAGCAAGACAAAAATTAAAAGAAGTAAGACCAACAACAATAGCACAAGCTATTCGAATCAGTGGTGTTAATCCATCAGATATATCAATATTATCTGTTTATTTAAAAAAGGAATATGGTAAAGATGAATAGAGAACAATTTGAACAAGAATTAGAAAAAATAGGTATTGAATTAACCGGACATGAATTAATTATGTTCAATGCTTATTGTGCCTTCTTACAAGAATATAATTCTCATACAAATTTAACAGCTATAACAGATGAAGAAGGTATCTTCTTAAAACATTTTTACGATTCAATTACTCTAACCAGAGTAATTGATTTAAATCAATACAATAGTTTAATAGATATTGGAACAGGTGCAGGATTCCCAGGTATGGTTTTAAAAATATTATATCCACATCTAAAACTAACTCTATTAGATTCAAATAATAAAAAGATTAAATTCTTACAAAAATTAGCTCAAAAATTAGAGCTAAAGGGAATAGAATTCTACAACGGTAGGGCAGAGGACTATGTTAAAACACATAGAGAATCTTTCGATATTGTTACTGCAAGAGCAGTATCTAATTTACCTGTATTAAGTGAACTATGTCTTCCACTAACTAAAGTTGATGGTTACTTTATTGCTTTAAAAGGTTCTAATGAAGAAGAAATCAAGGAATCTGACTATGCAATTAAAGAATTAGGTGGAAGCATAGAACAAATAGATCATTTTGAACTACCATATGAAGGTGGAACAAGAAATATTATTAAAATAAAAAAAATAAATTCAACAGATGAAAAATATCCACGTAGATATGACAAGATAGTTAAAAATCCGTTGAAAAGATAGCCAAAAATATGATATTATATTATATAGAATAGGAAAGTATAAGGGGCTGATTATATGAACTTAGAATCTGGCGTTATGCAAATACATGTTGAAGATATAATCCCAAATAGATTTCAACCACGTTTAAACTTTGATGAACAAGCTTTAAATGAATTGGCTGATTCTATTAGAGAACATGGTATTATTCAACCATTAGTATTAAGAAAATTAGGCGATAAATACGAGATAATCGCTGGTGAAAGAAGATACAAAGCCGCCCAAATGGTCGGTTTAACTACAGTTCCTGCTGTTATAGCAAATGTTGATGATAATACAGCTGCAGAAGCTGCTATTGTTGAAAATGTTCAACGTTCTAACTTAACAGCAATTGAAGAAGCTCGTTCATATAAAAACCTTTTAGACAAAGGCTATTTAACACAAGAACAATTAGCTAAAAAGATGGGTTTATCTCAACCAGCAGTAGCTAACAAACTTCGTTTATTACAATTAGATGAAGAAGTACAAGAAGCTTTACTTGAAGAAAAGATTTCTGAAAGACATGCCCGTACTTTACTATCTATCAAAGATAAAGAAGAACAAAAAGAATGGCTTCACAGAATAATCAATGAAAGATTAACTGTAAGACAATTAGATATGGAAATCAAAAAAGATCTAGAAGAAAAAGGACTTCTAGGAATCACTGATGATGAAAATGAAGAAGTACCATTAGTAGAAAGTGCTAGAAGCGTAGATGATATAAGAAATAGCGCAACAGATATTAATGGTGTAAAGGATAGAATGGCGGATGAGAATATGGTTAAACCTGAAGAAGTATCAGAAGAAGTAGAAACACTTGAACCACTTCCACCAGAACCTCCATTCAAAAAGGTTGAACCACAAGAACTTCCAGATGATGTTGAACCTTATAATCCAGATCGTTATAATCATCCTGAAAGATTTATTAATCAAGATGATGACAATAATGAATCATCTAATGGTGGATTTATTGATGCTTCAAGCATTAATAACAATGAATCACCAAGAGAAAATCATTTCATTAATGAACCAAGCGATGATAATTTTGTAACTGCAACAAGTGTTCCAGAATCAAATATAGTTACACCTGAATCATCTAGTTCATACATTCAACATGATGATTTTGTACCAAGTAATAATGACAATAATAAATTCTTCTCATACAATGGACCATCTGAGGAAGAAGACAATGGCGGACCTCAAATGGAATCATTTGGAGAACCATCTAAACCAGATAACTTCGAAGTTTATGATGACCCATCAGCTGGCAAATTCATAAATGCCAGTGATGAAAATCCATTTGATGAACCAGAAATGACACCAGCTGCACCAGAACCAATCAAAGAAGAACAAAACTTAAATACAGCATTTGATGTCAATCCAAATAACAAATTCTTTAAACCAGTATATGATACAAAGAATATGGAAAATATGGATATGAACGAAGAAAAAGATCGTATCGTCGATCCAATGGATTCAATTGAAAAAATAACTCCTGAATATAGAGAAAAACAGCAAGAAGAAAAAGCAGCTAGTTTAAAAGATGCTATCGAAGCAGTAAGAAAGACAATCGAAAAATTAGGAGACCAAGGCTTCTATATTAACGTAGAAGAAATAGATTTCGATACAAACTATCAAATTACAATTCAAATTGAAAAAGACGAATAGTTCGTCTTTTTTTAAACAAAAATACTTTTATAATGAAAAATAAATAACTATATGTTATAATCTACCAAAAAAGGAGGGATTATCATGCTTAAAAAGGCTAAATTTTCTTTAATAAAAGATGATAAAGAAGAAATTAAAGAAGATATTAAAATAATAGACAACAATAACGATTATTCTTTTAAAATAGCTAATAACAAGATAATCCTAAATGAACGTCTATTTGAGTTAGAAAATGAAGAATATAAACTAAAAATAGATTTAATAGAAAAAACTAGTTTTATTCATTTAAAAGAACATCAATTAGATTATGATATAAAAGTAGAAAAAATAGAATATAATAATAATGATAATAGAGTAGAATTCATCTATAAATTAGAAACAGATGATTCTGAAAACTTAATAATTATCGAAAAAGGAGAATAGATATGAGTATATTTATTAAAGATCAAGAAGAATACATAAAGAATATTTTAAAAGAACTAAATTACAATGTAGATGAAGTAACACTAAATATCTCTTCACGCCCTGAATTCGGTGATTATCAATATAATGGTGTTATGAATCTAGCTAAGGAATATCATAAAAATCCTAGAGAAATAGCAGAAGAAATAGTTAATAGAATTAAACAAGATAATATATTTAAGGATATAAATGTAGCAGGTCAAGGATTTATCAATATTACTTTCTCTGACAAGCAATTAATAGATCATGCTAATGAATTAAATAGTAATATTAACTTAAACTATGAAAATCCATCTCCAAAAACTATCTTTTTTGACTACGGAGGAGCTAATGTAGCTAAAGCTCTACATGTTGGTCATTTAAGAAGTGCAAACATCGGAGAAGCCTTAAAAAGACTTGCTAACGCAATGGGAAATAAAACAATAGCAGATACACATTTAGGTGATTGGGGTAGACCAATTGGTTTAGTTATGACTGAAATTAAACATAGAATGCCTGAATTACCTTACTTTGATGAAAATTATACTGACGAATACCCAACCGAATCACCAGTAACAAATGCTGATCTAATGGAAATATATCCTCTTGCATCAGCTAAAGCTAAAGAAGATGAAGAATACATGGAAGAAGCCCGTGTAATTACATCTAAATTCCAACAAGGAGATAGGGGATTAATGGCTTTATGGAAACATATAATGGATGTATCTAAAGCAGATATAAAAAGAGTATATGATAGATTAAATGTTACTTTTGAAACATGGGAAGGCGAATCAGATTGTTATAAATACATTCCTGAAATGATCGAATATTTAGAAAAAAAGAATTATATTGAAGATAGCCAAGGAGCAAAAGTAATTCACGTAGCAGAAGAAACTGATGATCATGAAGTACCACCAATACTATTAATAAAATCAAATGGAGCAGCTTCATATGAATCAACAGATTTAGCTGGTATTTGGGAAAGAATGCATCTATTTAATCCAGATGAATTATGGTATCTAACCGATGCTCGTCAAGCACTACATTTTGAACAAGTATTCAGAGCAGCAAAGAAAACAAATATAGTTAAAGAAGATACTAATCTAGAATTTATTCCATTCGGAACAATGAATGGAAAAGATGGTAAACCATTTAAAACTAGAGATGGTGGTGTAATGACACTTGAAGCTTTATTAGATATGGCTAAAGTAGAATGTGAAAAGAAAATTTTACCAAATATTACAGGTACTGAAAGAGAAGAAGTAGCAGAAAATGTAGCTATAGCAGCCGTTAAATATGCTGATCTTATACCTTATAGATTAACTGATTATATCTTTGATCCAGAAAAATTTAGTGATATTCAAGGTAAAACAGGTCCATATCTACTATATTCAGCTATAAGAATGAAATCATTACTAGGTAATGCTACTAAAGAAGGTATTACATTTAATAAAGTTAAAAAATTAACAAGTAATTATGATAGAGATATTATTATTAATTTATTAAGTATAAATAGTGTTATTAATAAATCATTTAATACAAGATCATTAAATGAAATAGCTGAATATTTATATAGAATAACTAATACATATAATAATTTCTATTCTCAAAATAGAATTCTTACAGAAGAAGACCAAGATACAAGAGAATCTTGGTTAATGCTAACAAAAATAGTACTAGATAACAATTTAAAACTCCTAGATATTTTAGGTGTTAAAGTACCAGATAGAATGTAATAGTAAAAAAAATTAAATTTAGGTATTGTCATATCAAATAATTTATGTATAATGGAGGTTAGTGAATTATTTGGAGGTAATGAACATGAAACTTAAAGACATGTCTTTTGAA
>JAEEGL010327192.1_pt1 | contig 10160 bp, 7 predicted proteins | sample 9134231 | NCBI WGS metagenome assembly JAEEGL01 (sample SAMN16246548, study PRJNA631951) | gut metagenome | biome: gut microbiome; feature: rumen; material: fiber-attached | host: Bos | place: Iran: Karaj | collected 2018-10
ACGCATCTGGTCTTCGCGATCACTGCGAACGGTCAATACCAGCAGCGGGATATTCGGTAAACGATGACGAATATTTTTCAGCAGATCATACCCGTTCATTCCTACGCCCTGCAGCTCCATCAGCACGGCATCCCAATGCTCTGCCGCAAGAGCATCCAGTCCCGCTTTGCCGTCACTCACCCGCATCGCTTTGTAGCCCCGACTATCGAGGTAATCGCTCAGTACTGTCGAGAGGGTGACATCGCCGTCTATGATCAGTATTCGTGCTGCCATGATTTTCAAAAATCGCTGCAAATTTACAAAAATTCTTGCATATATGCAAAAAAAATCGTAATTTTGCAGCGGAAAAAAGAAAAATGCCATGAGTAAAGTTCTTTTGATTTCAACGGGAGGCACCATTACCATGGTGCGTGATGCGGCTACACAAGCCCTTGTGCCGGCTGATATAGAGACTTTCAAAGCCTATATGCCGGAGCTTTTTGCAGGGAATATAAAGGTCGATATTCAGGCCTTCTCGCCGCTAATCGACTCTTCGGATGTCAACCCCGATTGTTGGGTACGCATGGCGCGAATGGTCTATGACCATTACGACGAGTACGACGGCTTCGTTATCTTGCATGGTACGGACACGATGTCCTATTCGGCATCGGCACTCAGTTTTATGCTGGAGAACCTGAGTAAACCGGTTGTTTTTACCGGTTCCCAACTGCCTGTCGGTGTGCTTCGGAGTGATGCGAAGGAGAATCTGCTGACAGCTATTGAGATAGCCGGTGCGAAGGACGAAGAAGGCAATGCGATCGTGCCCGAAGTGACCATCTATTTCGAGGATCGGCTGTTTAGGGCTAACCGCACCACCAAGCGCAATGCAGAACATTTTTCGGCGTTCAATAGTTATAATTATCCTGCGCTAGCCAAAGCCGGTGTGCATATTACGTACCAGCCCCATTTGGTGCATTACTCTGACCCCGAAGCGCCGCTGCGCCTGCACACGAGTTTCGATACCAATGTGGCCGTTTTGAAACTCTTCCCGGGTATCCAACAACCGGTCGTACGCGCGCTCTTGCGTACACGCGGTTTAAAAGGAGTCGTGTTGGAGACCTTCGGTGCAGGCAATGCCCCGACGGATAAATGGTTGTACAAAGAATTGAAGACGGCCGTGGACAACGGCATTATTATCGTCAATAAAACGCAATGCAATACCGGTTCTGTGGAGATGGGCTTATACGCCGTGTCGCTCAACCTGATGAAAGCCGGTGTGCTCTCCGGATACGATATCACCACCGAGGCGCTGCTGACAAAGATGATGCTTGTTTTAGGCGAGCAGCCGGAGAAAGCAAAGGAACTGATAATGAAAGATTTCTGTGGAGAAGTAACAATAGATTAGTGAATAGAGAATAGTTAATAGTGAATAGTATGAAAAATTTAGAACCTAAAGGTTTGTGGAGCAGCTTCTACAGCCTGACCCAGATTCCGCGTCCGAGCGGTAAACGCAAAGAGATCGCGGACTTCCTCTTTAACTACGGTAAATCGCTTGGTCTCGAGACCCTGCAAGATGAGATCGGTAACGTCCTCATCCGTAAGCCGGCAAGTCCGGGTATGGAGAACCATCCGGGTGTGATCCTGCAAGGACACATGGACATGGTGCCCCAGAAAAACAGCGACAAGGTCTTTGATTTTGAGAAAGACCCCATCGAGGCGTATGTAGAAGATAATGGTCAGTGGGTAACGGCCAACGGCACGACCCTCGGTGCGGACAACGGTATCGGTGTTGCCACCGCGATGTCCATCCTTGCCGACAAGAATGTGGTTCATCCGCCTTTGGAGGCACTCTTTACGATTGATGAAGAGACCGGTATGTACGGTGCGAATGACCTGAAGGCCGGTTGGCTCCAAGGCAAGTACCTGTTGAACCTCGATTCCGAGACCGAGGGCGAGTTGTATGTGGGTTGTGCCGGTGGTATCGACACGACGGCTACGTTTGACTATCAGCCTGTTGAGACCGAAGAAGGCGATATCGCACTGAAGGTTGAACTGAAGGGCTGTAAGGGTGGTCACTCGGGCTGCGATATCCATCTGCAGCGCGCGAATGCGATCAAGTTGTTATTCCGTTTCCTCAAGGATGCGGTGGCTAACTATGAGGCTCGTTTGGCATACGTAGAGGGTGGTTCGCTCCGCAACGCTATCCCGCGTGAGGCATCGGCAATCATCACCATCCCCGAAGACAGTTATCAGGACGTACAAGATCTCGTGGATCGTTACGAAGACCTGTGGCTGAAGGAGTTCGACGGCATAGAGACCGATCTGACCTTCAAGGCCAGTGAAGTTGAGTGCCCGAAGACCGAATTGCCGGAGGATGTACAGGACTTCCTGATTCACGCCATCACTCTCTGTCCGCATGGTGTTTACCGCTTCATCACGGAGATGCCGGACATCGTGGAGACGAGTAATAACGTAGCGATGATCAAGACCGAAGAGGGTAAAATCGAAGTGTGCTGTTTGACGCGTTCGAACGTGGAGAGCCGCAAAGAAGAGTTGGCATCTATTATACAGTCCGCTTTCTCGCTCGCCGGCGCAGATGTCAAGTTCTCCGGTGCATACCCGGGATGGCAACCGAACTTCAAGAGCAACTTACTGAAGGTCATGAAAGAAACGTACGAGAAAGAGTTTGGTAACTCTCCTCGTATCGTTACTATCCATGCCGGCCTCGAGTGCGGCATCATCGGTGCCAACTATCCGCAGATGGAGATGATCTCCTTCGGTCCGACTATCGAGCATCCGCACAGTCCGGACGAGCGCGTGAATATCGCTACCGTGCAGAAGTTCTATCGCTATGTATTAGCTGCTCTACAGCAGCTTTAGTGATCTCGTCGTCGCGCTCAAACAGGGGGAAGAAACCCTCGTCACCGAGTACGTCACGAACGATATAAGCATGCAGAAGTCGCGTCATTAACGGGCGCGATTTTTGTATCTCTGCCTCGTTTGGTTCCACACCTTTCTCTTTGGCAAACGCTACGAACTCGCGCAGTATGTTTTGCTTGATCAGATGCTGCTCCAGCGCCTGCCAATCGCTGAACTTACTTAGTTCTTTGCGATGTTTATCCGTGTATTGGTATGCGAACTGATAGGTGTAGGCGAGGTTGACGCAGCGGTTGTACCAAGGGGTGTTGAGGGTGGTGTCACGTCCAACGAAGACATCGGGCATGATACCTCCACCGCCGTACATCTTACGGCCGCCTTTGGTGTAGTAGGCTGTCGTATCCGCAAAATGGATACTGTCCGCGGAATAGAACTCGCCATGCTCCCAGCGCTCCATCAGATCGCGCTCGTAATCCTCCTGATCGCCCATCGTGTACGGTTTCTGGATACAGCGTCCGCTCGGTGTGTAATAACGCGCCACAGTCAGACGAACGGCACTGCCGTCCTCAAACGGCATCTGCTGTTGTACGAGACCCTTTCCGAACGAACGGCGACCAACAATCGTAGCCCGGTCGTTATCCTGCATTGCACCGGCGAAGATCTCGGAGGCTGAAGCAGAGAAATTGTCGATGAGAACCACTAATGGTACCTCTTTGAATCGACCGCTACCGTTTGCCTTTGCCTCATAGCGCGGGTACGCGCGACCTTGCGAATAAACGATCAGGTCACCGCGGTGCAGGAACTCATTGGCCATGTTGATCGCCTGCTCCATGTAACCGCCGCTGTTCTCACGTAAGTCCACGATATAACTGTCTGCGCCCTTCGCGTACAACTCTGCCAAGGCTGAAAGGAATTCTTTGTAGGTCGTCTCGCCGAACTTGTTCACACGGATAAAACCGATCTTCTTCCCTTCGCGCTCGATGATGAATTTCGCGTCTACGGAGTGTACGGGGATGTCGCCGCGGGTGACGGTGAAATAGAGCATCTCCGGCGTACCTGAACGCAGGACGCCCAGTTTGACCTGCGTGCCTTTCTCGCCGCGCAGGGTACGCATCACTTTCTCGTTGTTGATCTTCTTGCCTACGAATGCGGAGTCATCTACCGTAATCAGTTTATCGCCGGCCAACACACCCACGCCTTCACTCGGACCGCCCGAGATGACGGCTACGATACGCACCGTGTCTTGTTGGATCGTGAACTGCACACCGATGCCCGAGAAGGAGCCTGCCAGTTCGGAGTTCACCATCTCCAGATCTTCTTTTGGGATGTATGCACTATGCGGATCGAGTTTATGCACGAGTTCGGTCATCGCCTCGTCGGTGATGCTGTCGATATTTAGACTGTCCACATAGGCCTTCTCCATCAGATCCAGCAGACGGTCGATCTTCGATTGCTCTAACATCAACGTGCCGTTCTGAAAAACGAAACGTTGTGCCTGTGCGTTCTGACTAAGGGCCATGCCGATGATGATGCCCAGCGCCACGCCAATGACTGTCAAGGTCGGTAAGATATATTTCTTCATATTATTTATCCGGTAAGAATTCCACTTCAATGCCCGCGCGTTTGAGCAGTTCGACGCCGTCCATGAGACGGTATTCTTCGCCGTACACCACGCGCTTGATGCCCGATTGGATGATCAGTTTGGAGCACTCGAGGCAAGGCGAGGCGGTGACGTACAATGTCGCACCGTTCGAACTGTTATTGGAGCGCGCTACTTTCGTCAGCGCATTGGCTTCTGCATGGAGTACGTAAGGTTTGGAGACGTTGTTCTCGTCCTCGCAGATGTTCTCAAAACCCGAAGGGGTTCCGTTGTAACCATCGGAGATAATCATCTGGTCTTTGACCAGCAGTGCACCCACTTTGCGGCGAACGCAGTAACTGTTCTCCGACCACGTACGCGCCATGCGCATATAGAGGTAATCGCGTTTTTTCTGTTTCTCAGTCATATATAAAAATGTCTTTTTGTTTATCGTAAATAGGGCTGTCTATGCCGAGCAGATCCAGTACGGAGTGGTAAATCGCATAGGAGTTAGCCGGTTCTTCGGTCTCGCGTAGTTCGCGCCAGTCGCCGTTGAGCCACACAATGAGCGGTATCTCGTATTGTTCCTTCGGCGCCGTTACCATCGGTACGCCGTGCATGAATAATCCGTTCTCGCCGAGGCTCTCGCCGTGGTCACTCATGTAGATCATCGCCGTGCGACGACCGGGGATGGCCGCTAACGAATCGATGAGATTGTTCAGCAGCCAGTCGGTATAAACAATCGTGTTGTCGTAGGCATTGGTGAGTCCGGGGATGTTTTTTACGCCTTCTTCCACGTTATGTGCTACGGGTGTAAAGACCTCGAATTGCTCCGGGTACTGCGCTGTGTATTGTGCACCGTGACTCGTGTTCGTATGCAGCACAATGAAGACCCGCTCGGCCTTGGAGGACTCGATCCGTGCTTTGATGCCTGCGAAGAGGGCACCTTCATGACCGTCATCGGCTTCGGGGAACTGTTTCTTGAGTTCGTCCATTGTCACATATTCCTCGATATGTACGGGCGGTTCACCCCAGTTGTTCGTTCGCCAAACGACATCGACGCCATGTCGGTACAGGTAGTTCGGCAGTGCCTCTACCAGCGTACCTGAAGGAGTCGGTTGCATCATCGCCCGCACGGCTGCCGTCGTATAGGTAGCGCAGGCATTGGCGGGAAGCGCATGAATGTCCGTTCGGTGGGCGAGTAGGGGATTGGTCGGCCGGGGGTAGCCGTATAGTTCGAAGTTTGCTCTTCGGCCTGATTCGCCGATCACTAATACTACTGCCGTCGGTTCTTCCAACGGTCGTAAGGTAGCGTCGGGTAGTATCTCTTCCTGCTCGTTTGCGGCACGATGCTGCGCATAGAGACGCCCGCTGTTGACGATATACGACCAGGGCATGAGCAGTCCGCCTAATTCGGTGTCGTGCTTGCCAAACCACAGGAACTGGTTGAAGTTAGCGCCGGCTAACAGCAGACTGATACCGATGGCGGTGCCGCTCACGATACCGAAGCGTTTCCAGCTGCCGTAGTTCACGCGCTGCATCAGGATCCAGCAGGCAGGCAACATACCTCCGATGACGAGCCACAAGAGCATCATCGGGGTGAAGAATGATGATGCTTCTGACCAACGGGTGTTGTAGAAGTTCTCCATCATCGTGCCGTCCAGGATCGTGCGATAGACCACTACGAAATAGACGCCCGCGGCGTTGCATATCTGTGTCGCCGCTACCAGGATGCGACCAATCGAATGGCAGAGGAAAAGCAGCAGATAAACCACCCAGAAATTCAACGCCGCCATCACGATGCTTAACCCACCGACGAGCAGGATCTTTGCTCCGATTCCGGCATCGTTATTGGCTGCTACATACTGAAAAAACGGGATATTGTATGCCAACAACCCCCAGATGCTAACGATTGCAGCGAAAACTATGAGCGGCAGTTCTTTTTTCATTGTAACAGTTGCGTAGCAAACTCTTTGATATTGACTCCGTCAAACGTGCCGCTACTCATCATGAGTAAGGCCGTGTTCTCGTAGTTCAGTTCTTTCAGGCGTGCTTGCAGTGCCTCGGACTCGGTGAATACCTCTACATTTTTCGTGCCAAAAGCAGCTTTTACTTCTTCGGCCGTTATGGGTGTGAGGCGTTTATGCTCGATCACTTTCGGGTTGAAATAGACGTAGGCGATATCCGCTTCTTTCATGCAGTCCTTGTACTGCGGCAGGAAATCGGCCATGAGGCTGGAGAACGTATGCAGTTCCATACATGCCACGAGCTTTTTCTCCGGATAGCGCTCGCGAACGGCGTTAACCGTTGCTTTTAGTTTGCTCGGGCTGTGGGCAAAATCCTTGTAAGCCACACTCGTCTCGGTCTCGCAGATCTTCTCCAGACGATTGCTGGCACCGGTGAAGGTGCTAATCTCGCGGTAGAAATCATCGGGTGCTACGCCGATGCAGTGACACGCCAGCATCGCTGCCTGCAGGTTCTGCATGTTATGCCGTCCGAACACCTGCATCGGCACATTGCCTTCGTAGGCATCGTATGGGATACAGGTGATGTCTTTGCGGGCACCTTCGGCGATCTTACGCAGGTTTTCGTCGCCCTTGTAGTAGATGAAATTACCATCCGGTTCGAAGCTGTCCACGAACTTGCGGAAGGTATCTACGTACTCCGGGAAGGTGGGGAACACATTGATATGATCCCATGCGATACCGGTCAGGATAGCTACGTGCGGGTGGTACCAGAGGAACTTAGACCGCAGATCCAGTGGGCTGGTCAGGTACTCATCGCCCTCAAAGACAGCGTACTTGGCGGTGTCCGAAAGGCGCACCATGCGCTCGAAGCCTTCAATCTGTGCGCCTACCATGTAATCGGCTTCGATACCGAGGCGGTTGAGCACATAGAGGATCATGGAGGTGGTGGTTGTCTTACCGTGAGACCCGCCTACCACGATGCGGATCTTATCTTTCGTCTGTTCGTACAGGTACTCGGGGAAGGAGTATATCTTGATACCCAACTCACGGGCGCGTACCAGTTCGGGGTTGTCCTCACGGGCATGCATACCGAGGATGATTGCGTCCAAGTCCGGCGTGATACGCTCGGGATGCCATCCTATCTCGTCGGGCAGAAGACCTGCATCGCGAAGGTGAGACAGCGCGGGCTCGAATATTTCATCATCCGAGCCCGTTACCTGATATCCCGCCTTGGAGGCAACGGCCAATGCCAAGTTATGCATCGCCGCTCCACCAATAGCTATAAAATGGATCTTAGTCATAAACCAATCTTGGTTTATTTGAATAATTTATCGAAATCTTCTTGCGAAACTTTCTTCGGTTCGATCTTAGCAATACCCTTGATGGCCTCGAAGAGTTTGTCTTCTACGACGCGCTCTACAATACCGCGCAGTTGATCCTCGTTCTTGAGCATCTCTTTTGCGTAGTTGCTCAGGTGCTCATCCTCGATGTTCATCAGACCGTATTGCATGAACTGCATCTTGGCGATACGTTTTGCGAAAGCTTCTACCTCTTCGGGCTTCACATCAATATTGTGCTCCTTCATCAGCTGGTCTTTTGCCAGATGCCATTTGAGTTCATCGATCATCTTCGGGAAGTCCTTATCGAGTTCCTCTTTGGTCATCTTCTCGTTCGTGGCGAGTACCCAACGTTTGAGGAAATCCTCCGGAAAAGCTACTTTCTCCATCTTCTTCAGGATGGCTTCTTTCACGTCGATACCGAAGCGGTACTTGCTCTCTTCCGCGAGGCTACGCTCGATGTCCTCTTTGATGCGAGCGCGGAACTCTTTCAGGTTCTTCGGCGCCTTGTCACCATACACTTTCGCGAACAACTCCGCATCAACCTTGCAGGGTTTTACTTCTGCTTTGGTGCCTTTCTCTTCGTCAGCCGGGATGTACTCGCCGAAGCGGTTCGTGTAAGCCTCTATCTGTTTGTCGATCATCTCTTCGGTCGGCTCGATGGTGTACTCGGGCAGTTTGTTCTTCGCGCTCAGTTTGGCATCAAACTCCGGTGCTACAGCGATGTCGAAAGCGAAGGTGAACGTGTCCTCGTGATCGAGGTCGATGTTCTTGGTCTCTGCATCGTTCGGCAGCGGCTCACCCAGGATCTGCAGTTTGTTCTCTTCGATGTGCTTGTTCAGGTTCTCGCCTACGAGTTTGTTCAGCACGTCAGCCAGAATACCTTTACCGTACATCTTCTTCACCAAACCGGCAGGTACCATACCCGGACGGAAGCCCGGCATCTGTGCTTTCTGGCGCACTTGCTTCAACTGTTTGGCTACTTCTTCCTGATAATCAGCGGGTTCAATGGTGATCTTTACCACACCCATCAGGTCTTTCAATTCAGATTGTTCAATTTTCATTTTTATAGTTGTTTTAAATTATACTCTTCCTGCGCGTTTGCGCTCCAATTCGTCGAGAATGATCTTGCGGATACGCATTGCATGCGGTGTTACCTCTACGTACTCATCCTCTTTGATATATTCGAGGGCTTCTTCGAGGCTCATGCGTACGGGCGGTGGTAAAACGGCTTTGTCGTCTGCACTCTTCGAGCGCATGTTGGTCAGTTTTTTGGATTTCGTGACATTGATGACGATATCGCCTTCTTTCGCGTTCTCGCCTACGACTTGTCCGGCATAGACTTCTTCCTGCGGGTCGATGAAGAACCGTCCGCGGTCTTGCAGTTTGTCGAGAGCATACGCATAGGCCGTACCGGCCTCCATAGCTATGAGCGAACCGTTTGTACGTTTGACGATCTCGCCTTTCCACGGTTGGTACTCGAGGAAGCGGTGCGCCATGATGGCCTCGCCGGCGGATACGTTCATCACGTAGGTACGCATACCCATGATTCCGCGGCTCGGGATAGTGAACTCGAGGTGTACACGGTCGTTAACCATCTCCATCTTGGTCATCTCGCCCTTGTGGGTGGAGACGAACTCGATGATCTTACCCGAGCACTCTTCCGGTGTGTTGACTGTAAGCGATTCCACCGGTTCGCACTTGACGCCGTCGATCTCTTTGATGATGACCTGCGGTTGACCCACCTGCAACTCGTATCCTTCGCGACGCATGGTCTCGATGAGGACCGACAAGTGCAGTACACCGCGTCCGTAGACGCGCCAACTGCTCTCTTCTGCGCCTTTCTCTACGCGCAGCGCGAGGTTTTTCTCCAACTCTTTGTTCAAGCGGTCTTGAATATGACGACTCGTCACGTACTTACCGTCTTGACCGAAGAAAGGACTATCGTTGATGCAGAAGGTCATGGACATTGTCGGCTCATCGATCGCAATCGGCTTGAGCGGTTCCGGATTCTCTGCATCGCAGATGGTGTCGCCGATCTCAAAACCGTCAATACCGATCAGCGCACAGATGTCGCCGTTCTTTACCACATCGGTCTTTACGTGCCCCATGCCGGAGAAGGTATGCAGCTCTTTGATCTTGGTCTTCACCATCGTGCCGTCTTTCTTGGCGAGCGTTACGGTCTGTCCGTCTTTGAGTTCACCGCGGTGAACGCGTCCGATGGCTATACGGCCTACGTAGGAGTTGTAGTCGAGCGAAGTGATGAGCATCTGCGGCGTACCGGGGTTCTCCTGCGGCGTCGGGATGTACTCGATGATGGCGTCCATGAGGTCGGTGAGATCGGTGGTCGGTTTGCGCCAATCGGTACTCATCCAACCTTGTTTGGCGGAGCCGTACAGCGTCTGGAAATCCAACTGATCA
>JAEEGL010494134.1_pt1 | contig 10160 bp, 3 predicted proteins | sample 9134231 | NCBI WGS metagenome assembly JAEEGL01 (sample SAMN16246548, study PRJNA631951) | gut metagenome | biome: gut microbiome; feature: rumen; material: fiber-attached | host: Bos | place: Iran: Karaj | collected 2018-10
TATCAGGATGTGGAGTGGCTCAATCACAGCTTTACACTGATAGATACAGGAGGAATTGAGCCTGATTCCAAGGACATCATCCTTTCACAGATGAGGGAACAGGCACAGATTGCCATTGACACGGCAGACGTCATCATTTTCATGGTAGATGTCAAGCAGGGCCTTACGGATGCAGATTCCAAGGTTGCCGATATGCTCAGGCGAAGCGGCAAGCCTGTTGTACTTTGCGTCAACAAGGTGGACAATTTCAACAGGGATTCCCTTGATGTATATGAGTTCTACAATCTTGGAATCGGTGAGCCTTTCCCGATCTCAGCTGTCAACAAGCAGGGACTGGGCGATCTGCTTGAAGAAGTCGTAAGTCACTTCAAAAAAGACTCAACCAATGAGGAAGAAGATGATTCCATCAAGGTTGCCATTATCGGTAAGCCCAATGTGGGTAAGAGTTCCATAATCAACAAACTTATCGGCGAGAACAGGCTGATTGTATCTGATGTTGCGGGAACGACAAGAGACGCCATAGATACGGAAGTCAAGCACAACGGTAAAAAGTACGTGTTCATCGATACCGCCGGACTTCGCAGGAAGAACAAGGTCAAGGATGCACTTGAGCACTACATGATCGTCAGGACAGTCGGTGCGGTTGAGAGAGCCGATGTCTGTGTACTGGTCATCAATGCTGAGGATGGTGTCACGGATCAGGATGCCAAGATCGCTGGTATTGCTCATGAAAGCGGCAAGGCAGTCATAATTGCTGTCAACAAGTGGGATCTTATCGAGAAGGACAACCATTCGGTAAAAGAGTTCACTAAGGACATCAGGAATACTCTTGCCTTCATGAACTATGCAGAAATAATGTTTATTTCCGCTGAGACAGGGCAGAGGCTTGTCAAACTCTACGACATGATCGACGTCGTAAGTGAAAATCATGCTCTCAGAGTTGCAACGGGAGTGCTCAATGAGATCATGACACAGGCGGTAGTAATGCAGCAGCCGCCAAGTGACAAGGGCAAGATCCTGAAGCTCTTTTACATAACGCAGGCATCAGTCAAGCCGCCGACGTTTGTTATCTTCGTCAACGACAAGAACCTGATGCATTTCAGCTATACCAGATATATTGAGAATCAGATAAGGGAGGCCTTTGGATTTAAGGGCACACCTTTGAAATTTATAATTAGGGAGAGAAAAGAGGGGAAATGATCATGATTGAAAGAATTGTGAGCCTGCTGATCGGTTATGCTTTTGGACATATTCAGACAGCAGTAATGTATGGAAAGCTTAAGGGGGTTGACATCAGAAAGGTCGGTTCGGGAAATGCGGGAACCACCAATACGCTCAGGGTCCTTGGACCGAAGGCGGGATTTATAGTACTTCTGGGAGATATGCTCAAGTGCATGGCAGCGATTTTTATAAGCTACCTGCTCTTTGGAAGGCAGCATCCCGAACTTCAGATACTCTATATGACTTATACGGCTGCAGGTGCTGTTCTGGGACATGATTTCCCTCTGCACCTTCATTTTAAGGGCGGCAAGGGTATCGCCTGCACAGCCGGTTACACTATTCATCTGGGAATTGTGTACCATTGGAGCTTTATCCTTATGGGACTTATTTCTTTTTTCCTGCCGCTGAACATTTTCCACATCGTGTCAGTGTGCAGTCTGTGTTATTACACCGCACTTCTTATCATGGTGATAATATGCGGGCAGTGCGGAATCTTTTTTGGTAAGTTCGGAGCATTCCCTCCCCAGGGCGTACTGATCGAGGTATACATACTTCTTGCGCTCCTGACAGCACTTGCGTATTTCCAGCACAGAGGCAATATCAAAAAGCTTCTTCAGGGCAAAGAGAGAAAGACATATATTTTCAAGAAGAACAAAATAGACTAAATAATCCGGAGGATTAAATTGAGTAAGAAGATAGGAGTTATCGGTGCAGGAAGCTGGGGCATTGCCCTGGCTTATGTACTTTCCAAGAACGGCCACGATGTGACTGTGTGGTCCAGAAGTCAGGCATCTGTTGACAGGCTGACAGCATACAGGGGCAATGAGGACAAACTTCCCGGGGTTCATCTTCCTGAGAGCGTATCATATACCTGCGATATTGCATCTGCAGTACAGGGCAAAGAGATCCTGGTTCTTGTGGTTCCATCGGCTCACATGAGAGAAACAGTCAGACTGATCGCGTCCTATGTGGCTGAGGACGAAGACGGAATGCCTGTCATAGTCAACTGTACAAAAGGTATTGAAGAATCAACGCTTATGCTCATGTCAGATGTGATACTGGATGAGCTTCCTGGCAGAAATGTATGTGTGTTATCCGGCCCGTCCCACGCAGAAGAAGTCGGAAAGGACATGCCAACAACAATTGTCGTGGGAGCATTTGACCGTGATACAGCCAAGCTTGTACAGGACGTATTCATGAATGACACCTTCAGGGTTTATATCAGCCCTGATATGCTCGGAATAGAGATTGGCGCAGCTCTCAAGAACGTTATAGCACTGGCTGCCGGAATGGCAGACGGCTACGGCCTTGGGGACAACGCCAAAGCAGCCCTAATAACCCGCGGTATCGCTGAGATATCACGGCTTGGCATGGCTATGGGAGGTGAGTTTGAGACCTTCGCTGGCCTCTCCGGAATAGGCGATCTTGTTGTCACCTGTGCATCCATGCACTCCAGAAACCGCCGCGCTGGTATCCTTATCGGCCAGGGCAAGTCCATGCAGGAAGCAATGGATGAAGTCAAGATGGTCGTAGAAGGCGTTTTCAGCGCCAAGGCTGCCCTTGCCCTGTCAGAGCAGTATGAAGTCGACATGCCCATCGTTAAGGGAGTCAATGAGATTCTTTTTGAAGGTAAGGCAGTGGGCGACGGAATCAGGGAACTGATGATGAGGGAGAGGCGCAGAGAGAATTCATCGCTGGACTGGTGATAGTAACGCTGGAGCAGGTATTGACGAATTCAATAGCTTCAAGTAATATATGACTGATACAATCAAATTGAGAAATGCAGAGTAGACGTTAGAGCGTTAAGTGCCCGGTGAACAGGGAGTTGTCACTGGGACGAAGGGGTCACCCCGCGGTTTTAATGTCGCATCCCGCTGCTACATCGAACGATGAATTGTTACGCCTCCGATGTGGTTAAAGGAAACTGCAAAGGAGGTGTTTTTATGTCTAATGAACAGAGTGTTTTAACGGCAAATGAAAAAAGTGTAATGCAAAAAAGTCAGCTCTCATCTCTGTCACGGCTTAAGGAGACAAAAGTCCTGACTTTCTGCGGAATGATGGGAGCGCTGGCAGTGGTTCTAGGCTATGTTGCTACGATCAAGGTCGGGCAGTACATCAGGATTGGTTTCTCCGGGCTTCCCAATCAGGTAGTTGATTATCTCTTTGGCCCCTGGATCGGAGCCATATTCGGCGGTGCCATGGATGTTATCAAGTGGTTTGCCTCAGGTGATGGCAACTTTTTCCCCGGCTTTACCATAACAGCAATGCTGGGTGCCGTGATCTATGGCTTTTTCCTTTACAGGAAGCCGATTAAGATTGTAAACGTTGTGTTGTCTCAGCTTGTAGTCAAGATCGTGTGCAATATTGTACTAAACACGCTCTGGCTCAATATGCTGTATGGGCAGGCAATCGCAGCGATTCTTCCCGGTAGACTCTTATCTAATGCAGTTATGCTCCCCATCGACAGCTTCATTATGTATGCGATGCTGAAGGTTGTGAATAAGGTCATCAGACCGTACTTTGACTGATTGGTTTAAACCTACCGGCTATTGACAATTTAGGAGTTGCTAAAAAAATCTCATCTTTGACACCTAAAAAGCCGCAATCCCAGTATACACCTGAGGTTACGGCTTTATTTTTTTCTAGTGAAAAGCGTAATACTACGTAAACTTGTCTGAAGATGAGGGCAGAGGCTACGGCTTCTGCCTTTTTTAGTTAAAAAAACTAATTTGATGTAAGCTCGCCGTTAACTTATTTTATAAGTAAAGGCTGAATTAAAATTTCATAAAAGCTTTGTTAAATAGTACTTTTGTTACCCATGAGCCATGCGCCTGCATGTTAAAATAAAAGAACCAAACCGGTTGTTTTATGAGCGAGGAGAAGGCCTATGAGAAGCAAAAAACTTTTTAGGAACATATTGGCGATTGGACTGGCTGCAGCACTTTCAATTACATCAGTGCCGCTTAATGTCTCTGCGACAGAGAATATTGACGAAGCAGAGATATTAACTGCTGCGGAAGAAAATGCAGAGGACTTGGCCGTGGAAGAGGAACCGGTCTCTGAAGATGAGTCGATTTCTGAAGAAGAGTCTGTTTCTGAAGATGCTGAAAATTCTGAAATGATCGATGATGAAAGCGAAACCGATGTGGAGGAGGACCTTGACGCAGAAGGCGAAGAGGACCTGTATGAGCTTGAAGATTCGGAGATGCTTGAAGACGAAGAGATCATTGACGAGGATGACGATCAAAAGAGCAAGCTTCTTGATAGCGATTCTGCTCCTGTACTGACCGGAAAGAGCGTTTGGAGAACGAGTGCTACATCAGCCAGTGTCAAATTCCACACTGATAAGGCTGGAACTTATTACTATAAAGTTACAGATAGTGCAACTGCACCGACTGCTGAAGCTATAAGGGATAATAACACCGGCGTTGAAGCAGATGCGGCCGGAATGGTAAAAATTGAGGAGGTCAAAGGGCTTTCGAGCGGAGCACAGTATGTATATGTCGTTCTGGTTGATGAAGACGATCAGGAAAGTAATGTGCATACCATAGCTATGCCTTATGATAAATATTACTTTGATGATTTTGAGAGTTATGATATCGATGAAACTTATATTGCCGGAGAGAACAGTCCGCTTGCACCTATTTCTCAGAAGAGCGGCGGAACCGGCAATGCGGATCAAAAAGTTGTTGATGGCGGTTATTCAGGGAATGGGCTTCAGTTAAAGAGCACAGGGAATAACGCCTCTGATCAGATCATTTCCTTGGCGGATATGTCATTAGGCAGTGATGACTGTTTTGTACTTGAGGGGAAACTGCGCATAGATGGAAGCGGTACAGGTACAAACGGCGTTTTCAGATTGAGTCTGATGAATGGTACCGGGTACAGTGTAGCAAACGAAGCCGGTATTCATATAGAAGATTACAGAGTATACAGGCATTATCAGAGTAAAAATGAATACCAGTTCGGCACTGTAGATGCCGATAATTGGTATGCGGTAAAGATAGTAGCTATACCGAATGCTCGCAGCTATGCATTATATATAAATGATGAACTTATATGCAATGACGCATTAAGCCCTAATGTTCTTGATTATATTGGATTATCCTCATATAGAAGTGGACAGGTTTATTATGATGAACTTGAATTCTACACGGGAGACGCAATTACGGTTTCATTCGATTCCGATGGCGGCAGCGCTGTGGCTTCGCAGGTTATTCCTGTGGGTGGACTGGCTACTGAACCGGACGCTCCGTTGAAAGACGGATATAGCTTTAATGGATGGAAACTGGAAAGCAGTTTGTTTGATTTTGATGCGCCTGTTACTGAAAACATCGCACTGACTGCAGATTGGGAAGAAACAGATCCGGTAATATCAGGTAACAGGATCTGGAGAGAAAGTGCGACAAAGGCATCAATCAGATTTTATACGAATGCTTCCGGAACTGCATATTATTATGTCTCAGACAGTGAGACGGCTCCTTCGAAGGAAGAAATAATCAGTAACAAGACGGGCTCTGCAAATGTCGGAACTATGGGGCTGGTTACGTTAAATAATCTTGAGGGGCTTATTTCAGGGGAGAAATATGTTCATGTTGTCCTTAATTCTAAAACCAGTAAAGTGAGCAATATACTTACTTTCTACATGCCGTATGACGTATATTACTTTGATGATTTTGAAAGCTATCCTTTGGACACATATGTAGCACAGAGTGGCAATCCCGTGTCACCTCTGACTCAGGTATATAACGGCCTGAATGATATAGAGCAAAAAGTAACAGATAAAGGCGAATATGGGAGAATGCTTCAGATTAAAGCTGAGTGTTCCGACCAGGCTTCGAAAAGTGTACATTATGTAGATCTTCCTTCGGCGGTTCGTAACGTTAACCGTGACTGGGTAATTGAAGGAGATATTTGCCTTCCTGATAACGATACCGGGAAACAGCTTCTTTTCTATATGGGAAGATGGGATTCAGTAAGAAATGGTATCTCTGTTCGTGGGAATAAAGTGTATAACGGTTCTGAAAGTGAAGAACTTTGTGATATTACTGCCGGAACATGGCACCATGTAATGATCAAGGTATATCCCTCATCCAAAACCTATGATGTGGTAATGGATAACACTGCCATTGGGCTTGCGCTTGAAGGATCTATAGACTATGCGGATAAGATATGTATTTCCACCGGTGAAAGAGGCATCAGTGAAGATAGTCTTGTTGCGCAATTTGATAATCTGGAGTTTTACACTGTACAATCTGAGAGCGGCTGGGTAACTACATATGCTGAATTGCAGGCTGCGTTGGCAGATGATGAAACCCAGGAAGTTGTCGTAGCTAATGAAATACAGATTCCTAATGGAGCTGTTGTTGATGGACATGGAAAGACTGTCCGTGTTCCGATACCCTATGTTAACGAAGATGGATCAATTAATAATACAAGCGGCAACAGTGCAAGTAATTACTATATGCTGTATGCATACTGCACTTCGGCAGTTATACAGAATATGACTGTTATTGGAGGATCTCAGAGTGCCATCAGAGTTTATGGTAACGGTAATGGAAACACACTTACGGTCAGAAATGTTACGGCAACAAGATCCTCAACCGGTTTTGATTGTAATTATGAGCCGACAATGATTCTTGAGAATTGTATTGCTCATCATAATGCGGTAGGTGTCAGAGCTACAGGAAGTGCGACCATAATCATGGATTCCTGCAGTGTAAACAATAATTTTGAGTGTGGCACGTTGATAACTCCTATTGACACCTGGCGTACAAGTTGCCTGCGTGCAAATAATTGTGTGATTGCTGATAATGGCGGAAGCAGTTCTACTTGTTATGGAGCAGGTATTTCGCTTAAAGCAGCTACCGGTAACAGATGGGATCAGTATCCTGAAAATGTATATCTGACTAACTGCACAATAACAGGCAATGTACTTAAGACCAACAATACCGCAACTGAATATGCCGGAGGCATCGGATTATATTGGTCTGAACTTTATGCAGCAAACTGCGTTATTGTAGATAACATACGTATTAATGATGAGGGTATAGTTACAAAATCGGATATTGGCGTTGGTTTCAATAAAAGATATTCCGTACTTAATCTGAAATCGACCGTTTATGGATATCTTAATGAGGTGACAGACGAGGAATATGCGCCTGTTATTTCAGACGACTGCACTGTGGATACATCCTATAGTACAGCTTCGGCTTATGTGAGGAGTGCGGTAAGGATTCCGGATGGATATTCACCTGCGTTTAAACACCCTGCTACGCTTGCTAAAGATGATGACAGTGATGCTCTCTATGTGCCGATCAGTGGAAGTGGGCCTGCTGCAAGCGGTGGTGTTAAGACCTACTTTGACTATGCAGATGGAATGAAAATGGGCTACAGTGATGACGGCGGAGTGATAATCACTAAAATGGGAGGCCTTGGCCAGCCGGATTCCTCTCATGAAGTTACAAGCTATTACGGTGGAGCAGATCGAGAGGATGGAGTGATCGGCGCTTCTGCTTCAGACGGCATTGTACTTAAACCTGTTCTGTGGGGCAGAAGCGTCTGGCGCACAGATGCCACAACAGCAACGATCAGGTTCAGTTCTGACAGTGCTGGTACGTATTATTACAAGATATCAGATAGTGATGAAAAGCCAACAGCAGAGGAAATAAAGAGTGGCTATGACGGAAATGGTGAATCGGTTGATGGAATAATTACAGTTGCGCTTCCTGCTTCGAAGCTTGGAAGCGGAGCCAAATACGTGCATATAGTGGTTGAAAGCAGCCTGCTTAGTGATGTACATACCATAGCTATGCCATATGACTCGTATTACTTTGAAGACTTTGAATGCTATGAAGCAGGTGCATACATCAATCAGGACGAAGAAACATTTGCACCACTGAAGCAGACAAGCGAAGGAAGTGGTGACAATTATCAGAAGGTGCTATATATCAGCGGAGTTGGAAATCTGCTTCAGCTTCAGTCTTCACAAGAGAGTCCGTCTGTAATCAGTGAGCAGAGGATAGTCCTTCCTGAACAGATGAGAAGAACAGACAATGCGTGGATACTTGAAAGTGATTTTTGCGTTGTAAGTACCAGAGGTGGTGACCAGCTCATATTATCTTTTATAGATGATGATGCAGCAGTTAGTGATGGAATTTGGATTAACGGAGGCAGGATATATTCGGGAAATAAAGAATCCAATCTCGCAGGTAATGCTGTAGGAAACAGACGTCATGTGAAAATAAAGGTTTATGCATGGAAGAATACATATGATGTCATTGTAGATGATGTTGTCATTGGGCAGGGGCTGACAGGAAGCCCGACACAGATAAATGCCATAAGGCTTTCACCGGGAAACGAAGGAAATAGCTACAATTCTTATATCGCTCAATATGATAATCTGGAATATTACTCAATTCCTACATACACCGTGTCCTTTGACCCTGATGGTGCAGAAGCTATTGATCCTCAGACAATTATTTCAGGCGAATTGACTGAAAGACCTGCGGATCCCAAAAAAGAAGGTAACATTTTTAAGGGCTGGTTACTTGATAACGTGCCCTATGACTTTAATACGCCTGTAACCGGGAATATCAATCTGAAAGCTGCCTGGGATAATGTAGGTCCCGCTCTAAAAGGTAATAGTGTCTGGAGAACCGGTGCAACAACAGCAACGGTCAAGTTCTACTCATACACATCCGGAAACTATTACTACAAGGTTACTGACAGTGCTACAGCACCGGACGTTGAAGATATAGTCAATGAATCCACCGGTTCCGGAGCTGCAGTCTGGGGACTTAATAAGATTGCCAATGTTGCAGGACTCACTTCCGGAGTGAAATATGTTCATATTGTTGTTGATGATGACGAGACAATTAGTGATGTTCATACCATTGAGCTTCCGTATGATTTTTATTTCTCTGATGATTTTGAGAGCTACGAGGGTGGAGAATACATTAAACAAAGTGAAGAGCCTCTTTCACCAATCTCCGGTTACCACGATGGCGTAGGTTGGTCGGAACAGAAGGTTGTGAAAATTGATGAACTTGGCCAGACGCTTAGACTTAAAGGGGCAAGAGGCTGGGCGTCGGATCAACTTATTAATCTTTCATCGCTGTATAGACCAAACGATTCGATAATAGTGCTGGAAGGAAAATTCAATATTCTTGATGCCGGAACTGATGATGGCCTAAGGTTTGTCCTGATGAACGGAACCGGATATGGAACAGGTAGAGAAGCAGGACTCCATGTGGTTAATCACCAAATGTGCAAACATTATGATGATCGAGACTCCTACGACTTTGGCGAAGCAGATTATGATAAGTGGTATACGGTTAAGGTTGTATCAAGCCAGGGAAGCGGAAAGTATTCATTATTCATAAATGATGAACTTGTCGGCGAGGATATTCCAACCACTACAAATATAAATTATGTGGGTATCAGTGCATATTGGGTTTCTGAAGCTCTTATCGATGATCTTAAGGTATATGTGCTTGCACCTCATACAGTCACCTTCGATTCTAATGGTGGAAGCGCAGTTGCCTCTCAGAGTATTAAATACGGTTCAACTGCAACAAAACCAGAGGATCCTACTAAGGACGACTGTACTTTTAACGAATGGCTTTTTGACGGGCAGGCATTTGATTTTGATACTCCTTTGACCCAGGACATCACACTCGTTGCGGACTGGATTGTCGGCATTCATCCTGAGGTAGCTATCGAGGGATGGACCTATGGCGATACGGCAAAAGAGCCTTCTATTGTGGAGGGAACCAATCCGGGAGGCGGAGCAGTAGCCTATGAGTATAAGGAAAAAGATGCTGAAGATACTTTGTATTCAGAGCATATTCCGACTGAAGCAGGAACTTATACAGTAAGAGCAACTGTTGCCGCCGCTGGATCATACACTGCCGGTACCGGGACTACAGATTTCACAA
>JAEEGL011584657.1_pt1 | contig 10160 bp, 4 predicted proteins | sample 9134231 | NCBI WGS metagenome assembly JAEEGL01 (sample SAMN16246548, study PRJNA631951) | gut metagenome | biome: gut microbiome; feature: rumen; material: fiber-attached | host: Bos | place: Iran: Karaj | collected 2018-10
CCGTTAATGGCGCGGACCTTTGCAATTGCGTTTTCGCCACCGAGAGCAAGCATCACGGACGGGCCCTTGGTCATGTAGGCTTCGAGTTCCGGGAAGAACGGCTTTTCGACGTGTTCAGCGTAGAAACCGCGTGCATATTCGGAGGTCATCTGGTGCATCTTGACAGCGCAGACAGAGAGACCTGCAGCGATGTAACGGTCAATAATACGGCCAACCAAGCCAGACTTAACAGCATTCGGCTTGATCATTGCAAATGTCATTTCCATAGTAGTACCTTTTTTTGAAAGTTGTGAAAAATATAAGATTTTAGACGAAAGACGATAAATGCGTAAGGCGAATATCGCGGCAAAAAACTTGTTTTTTGACATGATTGAGCCTAGCATTTAGCACGAAGTGCAACGACGAAAGACGAAAGAATGTGTTGGTTTTAGACGAGAGACTAGAAAAATAATGTTTTCGACACATAGCTGCGTATTCATAGTTTTTTTCATACGCAAAGCGTCATTATTACTCTTTCGTCTCTAGTCTATAGGGCAAAGCCCGTTCTTTCGTCTAATTTATTCCTCTGCCGCAATCTTCTTCATCAGGTCATCGGCGAGTTTGCCGTTGCTCTTGATGTTTTGGACCAGCCAATCAACCGATTCCGTGAGGTCACTCTTCGGGTAAGTCTTCTTGAATTCTTCAAAGACCTTAAGAGCTTCATCATTCTTGTGGAGGTTTTCGTTCAAGATAAAGCCACGGCTGAACATCGCCTTTTCGGCATCCGGAGATTCCGGCCAAGTTCTATAGAAAACCCTATACTCGCGTTGAGCCTTGTCGAATTCTTCCCTATCGCTGTAGATATGAGCAAGTTCAAACGTAGCCTTTCTTGCAACAGAGTCGATATCGGCATAGCGGTCGCGAATTCCAGACCATGCAAGGTAAGCCTTATCAAGGTTCTTCGCCTGTGTGTAGAAAGAATCAGCAGACCTTACAGCAAGAGCAACGGACCATTCCTGCGGCAAGAGCGGAATGTTGTCTGCAAAGAGATCGACCTTAGCCGTACCCCAAGAGGTCACGACTTCCTTGTCCCAACGGGCATTACGGAACACCAAATAAGCTTGTTCAAAAACGCGAGCCTTAGCCTGTTCATACGTATCCGGCAAGTAATCTTCTTCGGCATAGTAGTACGTTCTCTTCATGATATTTTCAGGAATTTCAAACCAGTCGTTCAATTCGGAACGAGACTGTTCGTACGTCAACGTCGGGTGAGCCGGGTTGCCCATGCGTGCATAGAGAGCCTTGAGAGAATCCTCAGGAACAACGATATGTGTGAGAACCTTATTTCTGTAAACCGTGATAATGTAATCTACATCGCTTTGGCGCTTCATGGCTCTATATTCCCAAGAGTGGTCAAGACCAATTTCACGAGCTTCAGAAGCAAAAGCAAGCTGGAGAGCGAGAGCGTTTACAATTTGGTCATGAGTCTTGCGGGAACGAACCATCATAGCGTTATCGTTATACACAGCAAGCACATCCTTTTCACGGATAGCCGGTTCGCCACTTTTAGTCACAAGAACATAGGACGAATCAAGTTCGTAGTTCGCAGTCGTTGCAAGATCTCGTTCAATAGCCTTACGAACGCGATCAAACGGTTTCACTTCTGGCTGAACCTCAGAAACTCGATAGAACACATGGTAGCGTCCAGTCGATTTAGAACGGTGGATCGAGGAAACCGCACCATCAGTCAAAGAATCAAGATCGCTAAACATACTCCCGACCAAACCGATGCCATACGGGAGCGAGTGTCCTACGAGAACTTTACCCACAAATCCCTTGGCCTTCTTCGTCACAGGGTTTTCACTGAACTTGGAGGCAATTTTCATGAATGCCTTGAGGTCCACTTTTTTGCCTTTGAAACGCTTAGCCAAAGCAGCCGAGTCCGCAGATTCCACATGATAAACGACAAAGCCATTCGACATCATGTACGCATTCTTGTGTTTTTCATAGTATTCTTCTGCCGATGGCATCTTAATATCGCACTTCTCGATGTTGAATTTTTTCAGAAGAGCCGGTCCCGTTTCACGGACAATCCTTTGGCGATGGTCCGAAACAAAGCGTTCCTTGATATCATATGTAATCTGAACTTCGGACGAAGAATCGGCCAAATTCCTATGGTGGTAAGCATAAGACTTCAGAGAATCGTAGTTGGATTCGATATACTTGGCATCGGCAACCTTGTCACGCAAATTCATGTACGAGAGAGAATCCGCGAACTGGTCACGGTGTTTGTCGTAATAGAAAGCCAATTCGTCGTCGCTGTACATCAGTCGATCCATCGCATAGAGTCGCTGGTACACAAACGTAAGCTGGTAATTTTCTATAGCCGCATTATGAACGGCAAGCTGTTCCTTCAATTCCGGATACTTCTGCAGAGCGACCGTATAGAGCGCCTTACGGCTAAAAAGGGAACTCGAAGCTTTTCTCATCTGTTCCGTATTGGGTACGATATTCCCCACACGCATCATGAAGGCGTAATCTTCTTTAAAGATGGGTTCACCATTCACCCGTGCAACAAGAGTATCCTTGTCACCAATAGAATTACAGCCCGTAAATGCGAGGGCACAGAAGGAAACAACAGCAAATAAAGCCTTTTTCATAAAGTCCTCATGAATATGTGCGTGTGAATATAACAAAATTAGACGAAAGACGAGAGACGAAAGACGAGAGACGAAAGACGAAAGATAGAGTTTAGTAGACAGTAGGAAGTGGGAATAGGTAACATTTACTTTACCCAAAACAAATAATAATTTACAGATCTCGGGAGCAATCCTATCCAAGCGTAAGTTCCACAGAAGCAAGCGCTTAGGCCCCTCGACATATTCTATATTTATGGTACTTGAAAAGCATACTTTCAATCTTTTTTGTAAAAGCAGTCATCACGACCGCGATTGTAGGCGCAGTAGCACTTGGCGTCTGGTATGTTCATTTTGCCATCGAACAGATTCTTTCGACCCAGCACACCTTCGGCAACCTCACCATTACGCCTTACGGGCACAGGCAAAATAGCCTCCTGGAACACTTCTACGATTCAGTCCACGTTCAACAAGGTGAGTCCTCGTACATGATTCGCGGACCGCACCTGGACATCACGCCGTTCGGGGACAACAGAGGGATTTTTCTCGAAGCAAACGAGGTCTCAGCAAACTTTGTCACAGATACGACAAGCAAAAACAAGGACGCGAACCCGCCCCCACCGAAAAAACAGGAACCCATCGAATTTCCCGACAATATCAGAGTTCCTTTCCCTGTCAAAGTCCGCTTAGGAAAGCTCGATTTCAACATGGGAGATATGGGATGGAAAGCCCAAAACATAGAAGTGCAAAACATCGATGAAAAGGTGGTCACGTTAAATGCCGATAGCATCCAAGGCAGTTACATCAAGGATCCTGCGGCACTGCAACTCGAAGCTGACTTCACGAACAAAAGCCTTATTGTCAACGGGAAAATCAAGACGCAAAACGACTATGTGAATTTAAGCGCGTCGGCCCCCAAGAACGATCTCACACAATTAAAGGCCTCGACAAGCATAAGCGTCAAGGAGCCGCTCAAGTGGGTTCCGATGAAGCTTTCGAAAGCGATTCCATCAATCAGCAACCTGAACTTCAACGGCAACGTTTCAACATCGCTCACCAAAAAGTCTTTACAATACAACTTTACACTCAAGACTCATATCGGAGAGTACTGGCCGTTTTTGCCGCTCGACGCCACCATTAAAGTTCACGGGAATCCAAAGCAAACCAACATCGAAACTGTATTCAAGAACAATGAAGGCGGGTTTATCAACCTCGACGGCGTCATTGACGACAAGCTGGACTTCGACTTTTCGGGCGAAATTGCAAACATGAGCGCCATGTACGGCCCGCAAATGATGCCCATGGACATGGATATCCAGTCCATTACAAAAACAGGCGACAATATTGACGCCTCCATCGAGACTCGCGAAGGTTCTGTCGTCAAGGCTCACGTAAAAACAAAGGACAGTCTCAAAGTATTCTTTGCCGCCAACTTATCGGCCATGGAACCTTGGGCACTGGACTGGGTCAGGGGCAACGTCGAAATCGGGCGCAATCCCAAAATCATCGGTTCCTTCCAAAATAACAAGCTGCGCGCCTACGTTAAAATCGATTCGATTATCAACGCTTACCACATGAAGGCGGACTCGCTCCGATTGCAGCTCGTGCTTGACCTCGGCCGTAAATTCATCGATTTCCCGAAAGCAACCATCTACACACCGAACGAAGAATTTTCTATCACAGGCGATGTCGATTATCACGACCCAACCCTCCGCACTTCATGGCATCTCACACAAAAGAACGGAGGTTCGGCATCAACGACTGTACACGTGGGAGACTCGCTCCTTATTTGGGCAGAAGCAAACCACACCGAACTATCGACCATCCCATTCTCAGATATCGAGATCAACGACCAATTCAAAGGAACCGTTACAGGCTCCATCGCTTACAACCTTGATTCCAGAGTCGGTAATGCAGAACTCGATATCGATGGAACCGTTGATCCATTTATCGTTCACGGTCACACCAAGATTCGGGAAAGCGGCGATACGATTGTCATTGATACCGCGGTCTTTATGCACAACAGCAACACAGTCGCCATGGAAGGGGCATTTGTCCTCCCGAACGATTCGAATCCGAACTTTAAACCCACAGCCATGCTCCCCATCCAAGTTTTGCACGCCTGGGCCTCAGCAGAAGATTTCAACCTGCCAATTCTTTTGGAACCACTGGGAGACACAACTCTTGCATCGGGAAGTTTTAATGGTGAAATTTCATTCGAAGAACAAAATGGCCTGCTCGGCAACATTGATTTCAAGAACCTGAAATTCACGAACATTCCTCCAGAATTGCTGAAGATCCAACAAATGAATCTTTCGGCAAAGAAAAACAAGATTGAACTGCTCACCGACTTTGAAATTTTGAACGGCACCTGGACCGGTAACGCGAACATCGTTGTCGATGATATTTTCGAACCCACAAGAAAAGTAAGCCTTACTTACATAAGTCCCAATAGCGGATACATCAAGAGCGAAGGCGTCATGAACAACAATTTCGAATTCTTGGGAACAATCAATCTTGGAGGCATGTGGCTCATCCCAGAAACCCGTGCCGAAATAGAAAAGACGGATCTCAAGATCGATGTTCAAGCAGCTCTCCACGAAGGTTTGAAGGGAATCAACGCCAAGATTTGGTCGGACACCACACTCCTCAAATATTCAACGCTCCCGAACGACTTTCCAATCCGCATTAGAGGCGAACTCAAGGATGGCATGCTTGAAATGAACGAGATTTCAACGCAGAACGAATTTGGAGACTTACTCATTGCAACGTTGCTTTATGATTTGCAACAAATGCGTTTGGAAGCCATCGATATCAGCACCGAGAAGTACACTCTTGAAATGGACAGCCACACCATCACCTTGCGCAACGTCACAAGCCACTTGGAAGATGCAGAAGATCAAATGTCCATTGTCACAAGCATCCCATCAATTCAGTATAAGTTTAACGACGAGACCTTCGGCACAGCAAACTTGATTGGAAAGAGCGACATCACGCTCAACATTCCGCACACGCAAGAAAGACAAATCAAGAATAAGAGAATCAGCGGCAACTTCATCATCGACAAGCTTGTTTACCGAAAAGACTTGGATATCGAAATCACGCCAAGTTCTCTCGACAAAATTTTATCGATGCTCAATAACGCGATTGCAAATCTCCGCAACAAAGAAAAGACCGAAGCCAAGATTTCTGTTTCGAGCCCCATTGACTTATCGTTCCATGTTAGCGATTCTCAAAGCGATTCCGTCGAGATTATCACACCATTTGCATCGTTCCCGCTTTCGCTTGACATTTGGGTTTTGGGCACCACTAACAGGCCGCTCTTGCGCGGCGACGTTACCAATGCAGACAACGGATTTATTGGCGTTAAAGACATCTATGAATTTGATCTGAACTCTTTCAACATTTCGTGGAATGATGTTCCATGGCAGCACGGCATTATCGATGTTTCAAGTACGCAGGAACTCCCTTACTGTACAGAAACAGAAGACAAGGACAAAGAAACCTGCCCTGTCAACTTGGACATCCAGGGAACCATTACAAACCCGCAGCCCATTCCGACATCTAACTGCGGTACAGAATCCACTGCAGCGGACACGTACCGCAACATATTCTTGGGATGCGTCGCTACAGAATCCGGCGTTTCCGCTGACTGGAACAAACTCGCCGGTAAAGCCATCGGCAAGTTCATTTCTTCAACAGCAAACAAAACTTTGGGCGGTGATTACATTGGCGATATCGACATGAAGGTGATGCTGTTCGACAACTCCGGCAACGACAAGGATTCATCGTATGTTAAAGTTCCTATTTCGCTTGACCGCTGGGTGAAAAACCTGAGCCTTGTCTTCGGATATACACAAGACCAAAGCCAAAGCCCGACTTACGATCAGGCGTTACAATTCGGCGCAAGCTACACGCTCCCCGTATTCCAAGATAAGGAATACTCGCACAAGAACCATTTCTCGCCATCTCTTTCCTTGAACGGACAAATCGTCAGAAAACAATACCAGTTCAATTCCGGTGAAGACAATGACAGCCGCGTCGAAAAGAACATCGGTGTAAATTATACGTACAAATTCTGGAATCCCTGTATTCTCGGGATTGGCCATTGCGAAACGGTCCGCCCGCCAAGAGCGATGCTCCAGCCCAACGACCCTAACGCCGTTGATTCCACAAGCAACACCAACTCCAGAATCAAGCCCAGCATGACCAAGCCCACGGAGAAAGCAAAATGATTTTACTGATTTGCGCATTGTTGTTTTTTTCGTCGCTTGCTTTTGCGGATGATGATGACAAAAATCCTTGGTCTGTCAACATCAGCGGTAACAAGATATTCTCGAAATTCCAGCTAAACGAGCAGCTCGACATTCCCGACGAATTCGGACAGCTTGACACAATCAAGCAAGACTTCCTGATGCGACTTTCCTCGGAAAACGTACGAGCACTTTATTATTCCCGAGGCTATTACAGCCTCGACTTAAAATTGGTCATTCAACGAGAACCTTTATCTAACGGGAACATACAACGTAACTACTACATTTCTGTTAGCGAAGGCGTTTGCTATCGTTTCAACGATGCCAAAATCATTTCTTCAGGCGATGAACCCATCCCTATTGATTTAAGTTCTCTCAAAATAACAAAACACCAATATTACAATCAAGAAGACCTTTCAGAAGACCTTCAGGAAATTCAAAAAGCATACCGCAAACAAGGTAACTTACACGTTTATATATCCTCCGAAGAGCACGTCGATACAACAGCCAAATGCGTCAACGTGATTATCAACGTCAATCCGGGCCCGAAAGTTTTAATGGGAAATATTATCACCACGACACAACGCGTGATGAACAAGAACGAAAAAAAAACGGAACCGGAACAAGGACTTTCGGATACCGCATGGCTTTCTTCGCTTTGGCGGATTAAGAAAGGCGATGTTATTGACGGTAACCAGTATTTCAACTTCAAGAGCAAACTTTACTCGACCCAGCTATTTACCCAAGTCAAGCTTAACGACGAACTTCGCGAAGATGGACTTTCGGACGTTCACCTGGATGTTATCGAGCGTGTTCCGGGCGAAACTCGATATGGATTTTTCTTCGAAGAAGTTTACGGTTTTGGCGCATTGGCCTACGCAGACCACAAAAACTTCTTTGGAAAATTCAATGAATTTTCAGCAAACATACAAATAGCCCAGCACAAACAAGAAATCACGCTTGGTTACGCCAACCCGCTATTCCTTGGAACTTCGTTCACATTCATCCCTACAGCAATCCGTTTTGTTGACCGTCTCTCGTTCAACCACGAGAAAATCAACCCTCCCGCTTACCCGGACAGCGTAGAAGAGCGTTACGAAATCATCAACCGCGGCGACCTAACATTCGGCATTACGGACAACATCAAGTTCCGTAGTTCTATCGATACTCGTTACGTGAATAAAAACAACGACATGCTTTTCAAGTTCAAAGGCGAAATCGGATTGACATTCGACTACACCAACGACTATTTCAATCCGACAAAAGGGTTTCGCGTTATGCCTACAGTCGGTATTGGTACAAACTTCAACGTTAAATCCGATAACAGCGATAACAGCAACAATGAAGATGGACTCATTTATACATACAGCGAAGCAACTGTAAATATTTATGTTCCCTTATTCTGGACTCTATACGGAGCGCTCAGCGGAAGCGTCGGAGGTTTTTTCAGCAAGGCTATCGAAGATGACGCCCGCATGTTCTATCAAGGTGGATCCCGTTCTGTACGCGGTTACCGATTCCGCAGTGTCTTTGCCAGCTACACCACAAAAGATACAGTCACAGTCAAGGACAAAAACGGCGAAGAATCTTCAGAAATCAAAGACAATATCCATACCGCTCTAACACCAATGTATTTCCGCATTAATGAAGAACTCCGCTGGACTCTTCCGTGGAAATCCCTTAGAAGTTGGCAAATTGTGCAATTCTTTGATATGACAAAAGTTATGGATCTCAGAGACGATATTTATGAAAATGGACAAGAAGCAAGCCTTGGTTTAGGCATACGCTATCAATGGCAGTTCCTCACCTTCCGCCTCGATTATGCCATTGCAAAAGGACTCATGACCAACGAAAACTGTAGCGATAGCGAAAGCACAAACTGCAGAAACAATAGGAAGAAAAAAGGCTTTGATTGGAATAGAATCGCGTTCGACCTTTCGCAAGCGTTCTAGCGGCTCTGCCGCAGCAATGAGGAACAAGGCGTGAGGTCGCACCTTCGGTGCTTTGAGTGACGCTATACACCCAGTTATTACTGATAATTCACAGTAGCTCGATATATTTCACTAAGGTTTTTACCTTTAGCTGTAATTTGCGATGGTGCAATTCCCGCATCCGACAAGGCTTTTTCAATTTGATCGCGGGCTACAGGCGTTGCAAAATTCACTTCAAAATGCGTTGCAGATGCTATCGTTGCAGCGCCAGCTCCAGGATTCTTCCCCGCCTTGAGCACTTGTCCACAATCAATTATAGCATAGTCTGTAGCCCATTCATCCATTTCGGCAAGCACATGCGAGCAGACAATTGCCGTTCCGTGAGTTTCATGGCGCCATTCATCAAGCAAATGCCAAACAGCGTCCCTCGAAATCGGATCGAGATTTGCCACAGGTTCATCGAGAATTAAAAATTTTGGATTATGGAGTAATGCGCGGACAATTTGCACCTTTTGGCGATTACCCAACGAAAGAGTTTCCAAACGCTTGTCCAGTGGAGGCATATTCAAGCGTTCCACAAAAGACTGGCAGCGTTTAAATATTTCACCGTTCACGCTCCAATCTTCTTTTCCAAAGCCGTAAAACCCACTAAAAAATTGAAGGTATTCCTTAATGGTAAGTTTCGGATAAACTCCCGGATTTTCGAGCAAGACACCGTATTTTTTAGCGTTTAAAAAGCCCGCAGAATTGCGCAAGGATTCTTCAATTTTGATGGAGCCTTTAAATGCACCCAAGCGACCACAAAGGAGACGCAATAACGTCGTTTTTCCGGCACCATTCGGGCCAATCAACGCAAAAAAACTTCCCTGTGGAATCCATAGCGAAACATTCGACAATGCATCCGCAGTTGATTTCGGATAGCGGAATGTTACCGAAGAAAGTTCAATCACGCGCAAAAGTCCTTGACAGCTTGAGTCGGATTCTTGATAAGCTTAAGAGCATCCTTGGACTGGCGAACCGCTTCCATCTGCACGTTTTCGCTTGCACGCTGCAAATACTGGATGCAACGCCAATCCGTACGCACGGCAGCAAGCTGCACCTGTTCTGTACGGCGACGAATGCTCACGTATTCAAACGCATGAAAGTCTTGCTTGACAGCCGCCACAACAACTGCAGCCGTTGGATTTTCAATTTCCTGAATGTACTTCCAATCGCGTTCAATCGCTGCAATAAGTACTTTTTCTCCAGGGTTTCGAATAAACTTCAATGCATCTTCGCTCTGACGAACGGCCTCGGCCCAAAGTTCATCGGACGCGCCATCAATCTTACGGACAATGCGCCAGTCCTGCGACACAGCAGCC
>JAEEGL012154004.1_pt1 | contig 10160 bp, 9 predicted proteins | sample 9134231 | NCBI WGS metagenome assembly JAEEGL01 (sample SAMN16246548, study PRJNA631951) | gut metagenome | biome: gut microbiome; feature: rumen; material: fiber-attached | host: Bos | place: Iran: Karaj | collected 2018-10
GTCTTTATAGTAGGATTAGAAGAAGGATTATTTCCACATATGAATTCTTTATTAAATGATAGTGAACTTGAAGAAGAAAGACGTCTTATGTATGTTGCAATTACTAGAGCCAAAGATAAATTATTTTTAGTTAATGCTAGAAGTAGAATGTTGTTTGGACAAGAATCCAGTAATGTTGAAAGTAGATTCATAGGTGAAATAAATAAAAACTTATTAGATAAGAAATTTGAAGATAAGGAACAAGAAATAAAAATAAATGTTGAAGAGAAGTTTTACAAAGCTGAAGAAGTAGACTATAATAAAGGTGACTATGTATATCACGAGGTATTTGGTCAAGGAAAAGTAGTTGATATACAAGGAAGCCTAATATCGATAGCATTTAAACATCCATATGGTGTTAAAAAACTTATGAAGAATCATAAGAGTATTACAAAAATTGTTTAATTTATAGGAGGAAAAATGAAAAAAAATTTAACATTAGTTATTATGGCAGCAGGAATGGGGTCAAGATTTGGAGGACTTAAACAAATTGAACCAGTTGGTCCTAATGGGGAGTTTATTATTGACTATTCCATTTATGATGCTGTAAGAGCAGGATTTAATAAGGTTGTATTTATTATTAAAGAAGAAAATTATGAAATATTTAAAGAAACAATTGGAAAACGTGTAGAAAAGCAAATTAAAGTTGAATATGCTTTTCAAAGACAAACTGATATTCCTAAAGGATTTGATTTTGGAGATAGAACAAAACCATGGGGAACAAGTCATGCCATACTTTCATGTAAGGATAAAGTAAAAGGAGACTTTTTAGTACTTAATGCAGATGATTTCTATGGAAGCGATTCATTTATGCAAGCTAGTAAGTTCTTTAGTGAAGAGCATCCAAATGAATATGCAATTATTGGTTACAAGATTAAAAATACTTTAACAGAGAATGGTTCTGTTAAACGTGGAGTATGTGAAGCTAAAAAAGGATATTTAACTAAACTTATTGAAAGTTCTGTAGAAGAAAAAGATGGGCATATAATTGCAAGTCCACTTGATGGAAGAAAATCATTTGAGATAAATGGAGATGACCCAGTATCAATGAATATGTTCTGTTTTAGAGATAACATATTTAAGTATTTAGATGATCATCTGTTAGAATTCTTTGAAAAGAACAAAAATGATTTATCTAAGTGTGAATATTTAATACCAGATACAGTTTATAATATGATTACTGATGGTATTGTAAAAGTAGAAGTAATTCCTACTACTGCAAAATGGCAAGGAATTACATACAAAGAAGATAAAGCTAAGTTAGTTAAAGATATAGAAAAATTAATTAAGAAGGGAGAATATCCACAAAACTTGTGGAAATAAGTTATTATGAAGAATTCAAGAAACATAGCAATTATTGTTTCTGCAGTGTTAATAGCTTTTGGTATAGTGGTGATATTTGCAGGAATTAGAATGTTTGAAAAAAAGAGTAATGGAAATGAACCTGGAAAAGATGAGCCATATACTCATAACGATGTAGTATTAGATAATTTTACTTATTCTATTTTAAAATTAGAAGCATCAAATAAGAATTTAGTATATTCTCCACTTTCAGTTAAATATGCATTATCTATGTTAAGTGAAGGAGCATCTGGTAATACTAAAGATGAAATAGATAATTTAATTAAAGATACAGGTTTAACTAAGTATGAAAACATTGAAAATGTTTTATCACTTGCAAATTCAGTATTTATAAGAGATTCTTATAAAGAAAAAGTACACGAAGAATATATAAATGAATTAAAAGATAAATTTAATGCTGAAGTAATATATGATCCATTTAAAACTGCAGCTAATGTTAATAAATGGATAGAAGATAAAACATTTAAAATTATAAAAAATATGCTTCGAGATGATCAAGTAAAAGATCCAGATGTAAAAATGCTTTTAATAAATGCATTAGCAATAGATATGGAATGGTTATATCAATTTGATAATCAAAATACAACAAATGAAACATTTACAAAAGAAGATAATACTACTATGAATGTAGCTATGATGCATGATTCCTCTGAATTAGATAAGTTCTATAAAGATGAGGAATTCTCTGTATTATCAATGCCATTTAGAAATTATAATGGAACTGATTTAGAATTTATTGCTATTATGCCTAATAATGATAATCTAAATAAAATAATAACTAGTGATAATATGAGTGAAACAATAAATGGTTTAATTGATAAAATGAACACTCCAAATAATCAAAAATTAATTATAAGTATTCCAAGATTTGAATATGAATTCAAAACAAGTTTAGTTAATGATTTAATGGTAATGGGTATTAAACAAGCATTTACTGGTCAAGCAGATTTTACTAAAATGGCAGATACTGAATTATTTGTAAGTGAAGTATTACATAAAGCTAATATAAAATGTTCTGAAAGAGGAGTTAAGGCAGCAGCAGCAACAGTTATTATGATGAAAGATAATGCTATGGAGCCACCAATGCAAGAACAAGAAAGAATAGAGTTAAAATTTGATAAGCCATTTATGTATGTTATTAGAGATACAAATACTAAAGAAGTATGGTTTGTTGGAACAGTTTATGAACCATTAGAATGGGATAAAGTAAAAGACGATTATAAGATAAGATAACTTATAGTTGCCTTTTTTTTATTATGTAATTATAATAGCTATCTGAGGTGTTGGGGTTTATGGAAAAAGCTAAAAAAGTACTAGAGTACTATGTATTAACTAATAAATTAAAAGATGTTATTAGAACTGGTTGGCAAAACTGGGGTGTAGATAGAGATAGAGTAGAAAGTGTAGCAGAACATGTTTATGGAGTATCTCAACTTGCCCTCATTATGTGGAGTGAATATGGATATGATATAGATATCAATAAAGTCGCTTTAATGATTGCAGTTCATGAATTAGAAGAAACAGTAATTGGGGATTTAACACAGTTTCAAATATCTAAAGAAGAAAAAAATAGAATAGGTCATGAAGCAGTTAATAAAATACTTTCAGAATTTAATATGGGTGATACAATTAAAAACTTAATAATGGAATTTGATGAAAGAAAAACTAAAGAAGCTAAATTTGCATATATGTGTGATAAATTAGAATGTGATATTCAATGCAAACTATATGATGAAGAAGTATGTGTTGACTTAGATTTACAGCAAAATAATAAAACATTTTATGATCCAAATGTTCAAAAACTATTAAATGAAGGTAAATGCTGGAGTGAAATGTGGATGGAATTTGGTAGAAATAGATATTCTTATGATGAGAATTTTAGGGAAGTATCCGAGTATGCAGAAAAAAATGATATTAAGACTTTAGGTCTATTTTATAGAAGAATAAATAATTAAAACTGGAGTAAATATCCAGTTTTTTTGATATAATATTATTAGGTGATACATATGGAAGAAAGATACTTAGAACTAATAAAAATAATTAATGAAGCAGACTATAATTATCATACTTTAGATAAACCTACTATAACAGATCAAGAATATGATAGTTATTTAAGAGAGTTATATAATATAGAAGAAGCACATCCTGAAATAGTAAGAAGTGATTCACCAAGTCATAGAGCTGGTGGACAAGTACTTGATGAATTTAAAAAAATAACTCATGAGATTCCTATGCTTTCATTAAGTAATGTTTTTAATGAAGAAGAAATAAGATTATTTGATGAAAGAATTAGAAAAGAAGGCATTGATCCAAAGTATGTTGCTGAATTAAAAATAGATGGTTTAAGTGTATCACTTAATTATAAGAATGGAAAACTATTTAGTGCAGCAACACGTGGTGATGGAATAGTAGGAGAAGATATCACTAATAATGTTAAGACTATTAAGACAGTTCCTTTAACTATTAATAAACCAATAGATATTGAAGTTAGAGGAGAAATATATATAAGTAAAAAAAGATTTGAAGAAATAAATAAAGATAGAGCAGCAAAAGGACTAGAATTATATCAAAACTGTAGAAATTTAGCAGCAGGATCTATTCGCCAATTAGATTCAAGTGTAGCTGCATCAAGAAAATTAGATTGTTTTATCTATCATTTACCTAATCCTACTGATTATGGTATTAAGACACATTATGAAGCACTTATGTTTATGGAAGAGTTAGGTTTTAAAGTAAATCCAAACAATAAAATTGTAAACAATATAGATGAGTTATTAAAGTATATTGAAGAAAAACAAGAAAAAAGAGAATCATTACCATATGATATAGATGGAATAGTAATAAAATTAAATAATCTTGCTGAACAAAGAATAATGGGATATACAGCTAAATATCCAAGATGGGCAACTGCATATAAATTTCCTGCTAAAGAAGTACTTACAAAACTAGAAGATATTATCTTTACAGTAGGAAGAACTGGCCAAATTACTCCAAATGCAGTGTTGTCACCAGTACTTGTTCAAGGATCAACAATTAGAAGAGCAACACTTCATAATGAAGATTATGTCAAAGAAAAAGACCTAAAAATAGGTGATATTGTTTCTATAAGAAAAGCAGGAGATGTTATTCCTGAAGTAGTAGAGAGAATAAAAGATAGAAGAGATGGTACTGAAAAAGATTTTGTTATGATAGATAAATGTCCTATATGTGGTACTAAACTTGTAAAAAAAGAAGGACAAGTAGACTATTTCTGCTTGAATCCATTATGTGATAAAAGAAATATCGAATCATTAATTCATTTTGTAGATAGACATGCAATGAATATATCTGGACTTGGTGAAAGAATAATTGAAGACTTCTATAATATGGGATTCATTAAGAAAATAACAGATATATATCATTTAAAAAAACATGCTGAAGATTTAGTTGAACTTGAAGGATTTGGAAATAAGAGTGTTAATAACTTAATTGAAGCAATAGAAGAATCTAAGAAAAATTCTCTTGAAAAGTTGTTATTTGCATTAGGAATAGAACAAGTAGGTGAAAAGACTGCAAAAGTTTTAGCTCGTAGATTTGAAACAATGGATAATCTTATGAGTACTGATGTAGAAACGTTAACAAATATCCAAGATATAGGTGAAATAATCGCTAAAAGTATAGTAGAATACTTCTCTAATGAAGAGAATAAGACTCTTATAGACGAATTAAAAACTCTAGGAGTAAATATGGTTTATACTGGAGAAAAAATAGAAGAAAAAGAAGAATTCTCTAATAAAACATTTGTAATTACAGGAACCCTTACAAATTACACAAGAGATGAAGTAAAAAGAATTATTGAATCATTTGGAGGTAGAACTTCTGAATCCGTTAGTAAAAAGACAGATGTTGTAATAGTAGGAGATAATCCTGGAAGTAAGTATGATAAAGCTCAAAAATTAGGTATTACAATATGGAATGATGAAGAAGTAAATGAAATATTAGAAAAATATAAGTAGGTATTCAATACCTACTTATTATTTAATAAATTATTTGATTTTAAATAAGAACTGTAATTTATTTTTTTAAAACCTTGTACTGGATATGTTCGCATATCTTGATTTCTTTTTGTAATTATATCAATTGAATTTAAACAAGCTTCACTTTTAATTCCTTCAATTGGTTCTCCTTGACCAAATGTAGCATATTTTTGAATCTTTAATAATCCCATAGCTCTTAATGTTAAAAATAAGTCTTGATATAGTTTTCCATCTCCATCATAGTATTCTTTAAAAACTTCTTCTGCAAAATCAGAATTAAGAGCTTTAATAATCATTCTTGTTAATATACTTTCATTTGTAGAAGATGCCCCATAACAACCTCTTAAAGTTTTACCAAAAGATATAGTTGGTTCTTGAAATAATCCATAAAAATCAAAATTAGTTGTTACATTAAGTACTTCTAATTCACCACCCTGTCTATTGGCAGCATCTATTCTTGTTTCATAAGACGGTCTTCTTTTTTTAGAAGATTTATAAGTAAGTTGTTCAGCAAGTTCTTGTACTAAAGCTTCTTCAATCATTGCAAAACCATGATATATTGTATATTTATAATCAGTATCAGGATTTTCTATTCCTTTACTTTTTAATATTTCTTCTACTGTTTTAAGATATCTTTCAATTTCAGGATAATTTCTAGATACATTCAATATTTTATGACCCATTTCATGGAACATATATAACTTAGTTATTTCTCTAGACGTAAGATCTGGACTATTACTATGTTTTTTCATGTCTACATTTATTTGAATTATATCTCCAATACTTTTACCATATAATCCCTTTTCAGGAAGAGGCTCTATAGATCTAAAACCATAATTTTTATCTTTTAAAGATGATATAATTCTACCAATATTATTTCTAGTAATATAACCTGCTTTTATGCTTTGATAAAAGAATTCTTCTACATCATAAATAAGTTCTTTTAAATCTTTTCTAATATCTTTATTTCTAGCATAAGAGCAATACATTAATCTTAAAAGATAGTCTTCAACTTCTGGATAATATCTCCAATCATATTTAAGACTAAAATCATGAAAATTATTTAATCTTTTAAAGTCACTCAAAAATTCTTTTATAACTCTATTATTGCATTCCCAATAAATCTCTTTTTTATCCATTTTATCACCGATTATATTGTATCATAAAATAGGCTCATAAAATATCTTTTTTTTAAAAAAGACATATTATACATTGAAGGAGGATAACAATGTATAATCAAGATTTTAATCAAAATATATATGGTGAAGATGTAAATGTTGACATTGATATGAATGTTGACAATAGTTATAATCAACCAATGAATGGAATGTCATATCAAGGAAGTATGAATGCTCCAATTGTAGAACCTATGCAAGAAAGAATTGTTAATAGAACAATAATGCATGAAGTTCCACATATATGTCCAATAAGAACTAAAATCATTAATAATCATGTTTTTAAACATACATATAGTCCTGAATATTCTTGTTGTGAAGAAAATGTGTGTACAAATGTCCAATGTGGTTCTTGTTGTTGCTTTAATAACAGATAGTCTCGCAAGAGACTTTTTTTGTTGATTTTTATGGACTTTTTAATACTTTTATGATAAAATAGCACACATCTAAGGGGGATAAAATATGGAACTTAAAGATGTTAATTTAGTAGTAGAAGACCCTAATAAAGATTATTTTGTTGGATTATCATCATATTCAATGGGTTTTGGATTTGAAAACTTCTATACAGATGGTTTTGTAAGATTAGTTGATGAAGAACCAACATATGGATTACATGGATCTATAATTAGAGTTGAAGATGCAACATATGTTGCAAGAGCAAAACATTTTGATATGTATAAAAGAGATATTAATGAGATGAACAACCATAGTTTCTCTATTATTAGTGCTGATCCAGCAGAAGTAATAGAAAAGGAAGGGCTTGATAAGATTTTTAATTCTAATTATGGATATCCAAGTCATCTTTCAACAGCAACGGTTTATTCTAAAAAAACACCAGATAAAAGTATGAAAACAGATGATTTTATGAAATTATATTAAAAACTACTAAATACTATTTATTTAGTCGTTTTTATTGTAATAAGCCTTAAAATATGATATAATTAACCGGAAATGGCGCATTATTCTAGTCAATATAGTATTATGAAGACGAGGGTAAAATATCGTTAAAAGGCATATCTATGAAACGTTTGGTGCTTGCTTCTTACGCCCAGTATGGGGTGGGTGCTGAATTTGAAGAGTTTATGGACGATCGTAACGGCATACGGCAACCGGACCATTTATTCGTGGAGACCTATACTTGTGAAATAAGGTAAAATTTATTTTACGACTTAGGCTTGAACCTATCTTGTGGCTAAAGCTATGGATAGAGTAGCCTGGCTTGCGTGGTATTAGGGGATAGAGACAGCTTGGTGTTAGGTGTACATCTTTTACTAAAGTATTGCTACTTGAAACTATTACTGCAAAAAAGCATTAGTAATATTTCTATTGTTGAGGAAAACTCCTAGGATGTAGATTAACATAGGATTGCAGTGTGAACTAAGTGGTTATCAAGTAGTAGATTAGGTGACTATCTAATTAATCTTTTAAATGGGAACTGCTTAATTGGTAACGATTAAGTAAGATTAAGGGAAATCCAACTTGACCTGAAGGCACAAAGTTTACTATGTTAATTGCCATTTCTATTATATTTAGAGGAAAATATGAAGAATAAGAAATATAACGAAAATTATTCTAAAAAAGTAAATAAGAAACCTTTAAAAGAAAAGAAAAAAGTTGATAAGAAATGGGTTATAACAATATCGATTCTTTCATTTTTAATTTCACTTTTATTTTCTTTTATAGGAGAAACAATTATACCTAATTCTCATGTATTTATAAGTATTGTTTTATTATTTGTATTTATTTTTTTAGGAATTATTTTTGATATGATTGGTATTGCAGTTACAGTTGCTGATATAAGTACTTTTAACTCGATGTCTACTAAGAGAGTTAGAGGGGCAAAACTTGGAGTTAGATTAATTAAGAATGCTCACAAAGTATCAAGTTTCTGTAATGATGTAATTGGTGATATATGTGGAATAATAAGTGGATGTACTGGTATAAGTATTGCAATAGTTATTTCTAACAGATTAAATTGTTCATTACTATTAGTAACCTTATTAATAACTGCATTTATAGCAGCAATTACAATAGGGGGTAAAGCTTTAGGAAAAAGTTTTGCAATGAATAATAGTAATTCTATTTTATATAGATTTGTTATGTTCTTATCATTTTTTTATAGAAAGTAGTGATATTATGAAAAAAACTAAAAGAAAATTAAGATATGATACCCTAGCAATAATGGCATTTATAATTCTATTAGGAGTTGTCGCTTTTATTTCTCGTGATATGTTCTTTGGTGAGAGCAAAAAAGATAACAAAGAAAATGTAGAAAAAAAAGAAGACGTAGTTGAACAAGATTCTGTTGTAGAGGAACCAATTGTCGAAGAACCAGTTGTTGAAGAAACAGAGTTATCACTTATTATGGTTGGAGACTGTTTAATACATGGAGCTATATATATTGATGCTAGAGAAGCAGATGGAACATATAACTTCTACAAGATGATAGATAAAATTAAACCAATAATTAAAAAATATGATTTAGCATTTTATAATCAAGAATCATTGTTAGGAGGAACAGAACTTGGACTATCTTCATATCCAAGATTTAATGCCCCACAAGAAGTTGGAGATGCATTTATAGATGCAGGATTTAATTTAGTTTCACTTGCTAATAACCATTCACTTGATATGGGAGAAAAAGGACTTCGTTCATCTTTAGCATATTGGAAAAAGAAAAGTAAAAAAGGAATTATGACTGCAGGAAGTTATTCTAGTTTTGAAGATAGAGATAAAGATGTAATAATGGAAAAAAATGGAATTAAATATGCTCTATTATCTTATACAACTACAACTAATGGGTTAAGTAGACCACAAGGAAAAGAATACTTAGTTAATGTTTATGATAAAGCACAAGTAAAAAAAGATGTTGAAAGATTAAGAAGTAAAGTTGATTTACTTATGGTTGCAATGCATTGGGGAGAAGAATATACTCATACACCAAATGCTAATCAAGAAGAAATTGCTAAATATCTTTCTAAATTAGGAGTAGATATTATAATAGGACATCATCCACATGTTATACAACCAGTTGATTTTATAGGTAATACTATGGTAATATATTCACTTGGTAATTTTATTGCATCTCAACAAGGTGCTATCGCAAAACATACTGGACTTATGATGTCAGTAACAGTTCATAAAAAAACTGTTGATGGTAAGTCAACAATTACATTAGAAAAGCCAACAGCGCAATTATCATATGTATATTCTATACCTGCAGGAAGTAATTCAAGGTATGGATATGAAATGTACACATATGATAAATTAAATAATAGTTTATTAAATAATTATAAAGAACATTATAAAAAATATATGGACATAGTTACAAGTAGATATAAGAAAATATCATATAAATCTTTATAATTGTTTGAAAAAAAACATAATAAATGATATATTACTATAAGGTAGGTGGTTAGTGTGAAACAACAATATATTAAGCTTTTTAGTTTTTTACTAGGGATTAGTTTTATATTAAGTGCAGTAATATTTGTATACGTAAAAGACTATAAAGATGAAAAACAAGAGAAAGTAAAAAGTGAATCGATTATCGCAGACGAAATAGGTA
>JAEEGL012571994.1_pt1 | contig 10160 bp, 10 predicted proteins | sample 9134231 | NCBI WGS metagenome assembly JAEEGL01 (sample SAMN16246548, study PRJNA631951) | gut metagenome | biome: gut microbiome; feature: rumen; material: fiber-attached | host: Bos | place: Iran: Karaj | collected 2018-10
AGACCACCAGGGCGATGAGCTTGGTGCGGGGGTCCAGCCGGTGTACGACGGTGTTTCCGGGGAAGTACTGCCCCAGGGTGATGTCCTTCAGCATGGGGCACCTCCCCGCTTTTTCAAAAGCACCTTCGCCAGATACGGAGGGGTATAGATGGAATCGGGCAGATCCACGCCGCGGCGGCGCAGTTCTTCCGCCAGCGCTGCCGCGCCGGGGATGTCCAGCCCCATCTCCCGCAGCTCCCTGGGCCGGGAAAAGATCTCCTCCGGGGCGCCGTCCAGGGCGACGGTCCCTTTGAGCATCACGATGAGCCGCTCCGCCTCCCGGGCCGCCACGTTCATGTCGTGGGTCACCAGGATGACGGTGCTGCCGGTGGAGGTGTGGTAATCGGAGATGTTCTTCAGGATCTCCCGGCAGCCCGCCGGGTCCAGCCCGGCCATAGGCTCGTCCAGCACCAGCACGTCCGGATCCATGGCCATGACCCCGGCGATGGCGATCCGACGCTTCTGCCCGCCGGAGAGCTCCAGCGGGGAGTCCTCGAACAGGGACTCGTCCACGCCGGCGAAACGGGCGCCCCGGCGGACGTGCTCGTCCACCTCGGCCTCCGAGAGCCCCATGTTCCGGGGACCGAAGGCGATGTCCCTGTACACGGTCTCCTCGAACAGCTGATACTCCGGGTACTGGAACACCAGCCCCACCCGATAGCGGATGGCGTGGAGCGCCTCCTTGGAGCGATGGATATCCTCGCCGTCAAAGAGGACCTTTCCCTCCCGGGGGGCAAGCAGTCCGTTGAGATGCTGGATCAGGGTGCTCTTGCCGCTGCCGGTGTGACCGATAAGGGCCACGTACTGGCCGGCGGGGATCTCCAGGTTTATGTTGTCGAGAGCGACTTTTTCAAAGGGTGTGCCCTGGCTGTACACATACCGCAGGGCTTCCAGACGGATGTCAGGCATGGATCATAATCCTTTTTTCAATCATTTGAACAGAGGAGCCAGAAGCTCGGCGCAGTCCTCCGGGGTGAGGGCGGTCAGGGGCACGTCCAGCCCGGCGCGGCGCAGCTCCCACAGGGTCTCCGTGGCGGCGGGGACGTCCAGTCCCAGGGAGCGCATGGTCTCCACCTGCGCGAAGACCTCCGTGGGCGTTCCGTCCAGGGCCAGTTCTCCGCCGGAGACCACCAGCACCCGGTCGGCCCCCACGCACTCGTCCATGTGGTGGGTAATGAGGATCACGGTGACGCCGGTCTCCCGCCGGAGGGCTTCGATGGTGGAGAGAACCTCGTGCCGCCCGGCCGGGTCCAGCATGGCGGTGGGCTCGTCCAGCACCAGGATCTCCGGCTGCATGGCCAGCACCCCGGCGATGGCGATGCGCTGCTTCTGTCCGCCGGAGAGCAAGTGGGGCGCGTGAAGGCGGAACTTATACATCCCCACGCGGCGCAGGGCCTCGTCCACCCGGCGCCGGATCTCCTCAGAGGGCAGACCCAGGTTTTCCGGGGCGAAGGCCACATCGTCCTCCACCACGCTGGCCACGATCTGGTTGTCTGGGTTCTGGAACACCATGCCCACCACACGGCGGACAGGGATCAGGTTTTCCGGGTCCCTTGTATCCATCCCCTTGACCAGCACACGGCCTTCCGTGGGAGTGAGAATGGCGTTGCACAGCTTGGCAAAGGTGGATTTTCCGGAACCGTTGTGACCGAGCACGGCGATAAAGGACCCGGCGTTCACGGACAGATCGATATTTTTCAGTACCGGCTCGGGGTAATCCGGATACCGGAAGGATACGTTTTCCAGCTTGATGACTTCCATATTATGCCTCCCAGCGGCAGCTGGCTCCACAGGGGAGGGCAAGGCCGCTTTGTGTGACCGGCAGCCCCAGCTCCTCGGCTTTTGAGGAGCCGCCCAGGCGGGCGGTGAAAACACTGTCGGTGATATAGGTGAGCACCGAGGGGGCAAGTCCCGTGGTGTAGGAGTTGATAAGTACGAACAGGGGCTCATCGGACAGTACGCCGCTGCAGAGCTGAACGAAATCCCAGAGATTGTCCTCCAGCTTCCAGACCTCGCCCCCGGGACCGCGTCCGTAGGAGGGAGGGTCCATGATAATGGCGTCGTAGCGCCTTCCCCGGCGGATCTCCCGCTCCACGAATTTGGCGCAGTCGTCCACGATCCAGCGCACGTTCCCGTCGGCCACGCCGGAAAGAGCGGCGTTGTCTTTTGCCCATGCCACCATTCCCTTTGCGGCATCCACATGGCAGACGGCGGCTCCGGCGGCCAGACACGCCACGGTGGCGCCGCCGGTATAGGCGAAGAGGTTCAGCACATTGACGCTGCGGCCGGAGGCGCGGATCTTCCGGCTCATCCAGTCCCAGTTGACCGCCTGCTCTGGAAACAGTCCCGTGTGCTTGAAGTTCATGGGCTTGACGTGGAAACGCAGGCTGCCGTAGGAGATGTCCCATTCCGACGGAAGAGTGCCCTTGTCCCACGCCCCGCCGCCGGTGCGGCTGCGGCTGTAGCGCCCCTCCGGACGTGTCCAGCCCGGGGCTGTCCGCGGCGTCTTCCATATAGCCTGCGGGTCCGGCCGTACCAGGATATGGCTGCCCCAGCGCTCCAGGCGTTCCCCCTGGGACGCGTCCAGAAGCTCATAATCCCGCCATTTGTCGGCTGTCCACATGAGGCAGATCCTCCCGCGTATATTACTCCAATTTAACCAATTAAATATATCACAAAGAACCATCGACTGCAAGCAGAAAAAAAGTAAACATAGTATATATTATGTAAAGTAAAAACCGCGGAATTTGAACTTGCATAAAACGGCAAGAAAAACTATAATAAACCATGTATCACGCTTGGGAGGTTTTTTCCCTCATGAATTCTGGTGACAACAGCTACCGTTCTTCCAAACCAGCGTCCCGTCCGCCCCAGTTCGACTCTGCGGACGATACGCCGCTTTTTACGGACATATTCTCCTCACCTTCCCGCCGTACTCCCAACAACGGCAGGCCGGAGAATTCAAATCCCTCCGGCGCCCGCACATCCCGGCCCTCCGCCGCGTCCCCTTACGGCGGCAGAAGCTATTCCTCTTCGGGCGGTTCCCGCGCCTCTGCCCCGTCGACCGGACGTCCCGGGCAGCAAAGCCGGGCTACTCCCGTCTACACCGAGCTGAGTTGGAATGACCTCCGCCGGGGTTCGGATTATTCTGAGCTGGGCCGGCCCGCCCAACCCCAAACGCCGCCTCCCGCCCGGGATACGGGGCGTTCAAATTCATCGTCGTATTTCGGCGGCTTTGAGCAGGAGATGGAAAAACTCTTTTATAACGCGGAAAAGCCCGCGGCCGATCAGGCGTCTCCCGCAGACAGATCGCCCCAGGCTCCCCCGGAGAGAGTCCCTCAGCGGCAGTATGTGTCTTCTCAGCCCGCCGACCGGCCCGCCCAGCGTCAGTATGCCCCTTCCCAGCCTGCCGCCCGGCCCGCATCCCGCCAGAGCACCCCGTTCCAGTCCATCCGGAACACCGCTTACCGTCAGGCGACACGCTCTTCCTCCCGTCAGACATCCCAGGGAACGCCGGTCGCCCCAAGGACCGGCGCCCGGCGCTCGGCCGGCAGCATACCGCCTCCGGCCAACGGCGGCAACCATGTCAACTATGGGGCCAGATCCCGCGGAAGGCGCATCCACCCCGCCTTTTATCTGGCGGGCTTTGCCCTGATGGCCCTTCTTGTCTTCGGCCTTGCCCGTCTTGCCGCGGGCAGCGGGAACAAGAATACCCCCTCTGCCACGGTCCGTCCGGTATATACCTCGGCCCCGGCCACGGAGATCCCCGTGGGCGCCGAGACCACGCCCGGGACCACCCCGGCCGCTACCCCCACGCCTTCTCCCGAGCCCACGCCCACGCCCTCCGGGCCCAAGGCGAAGCGCAGCGGCGATCTGATCATCCCCGCCGACTGGGGCGCCACGGTCCCCGAGCGGAAAAAGACCGTGTACGACAGTTATTTTGACCGTTCCATCATGATCGGCAACTCCATGGTGGAGGGCTTCTTCATGTGGGCCGGCATGGAAAAGAACCTGGCCTTTGTCTACGGTACGGGCGCCACCGTTGCCAATGCCGTGGGCGGCATGGATCTGGCCAAGATCACCCTGAACGCCTCGGATTATTACACGGATATCTACCTGATGTTCGGGCTCAATGAGATCGGCACGGATGTGAACTCCTTCGTTCAGCACTACAAGCGTCTGGTGGACTTCATCCGGGAGCACCAGACAAAGGCGAACATCTATATCATCTCCGTTACTCCCGTTACCCGGCAGGTGGATGAGGATCCCAACGAGGTCCAGAACATGGACCGCATCAGACTCTTCAACGCTGCGCTGCAGGAATTCTGTGTGGACCAGGGGTGCTGGTATCTGGATATCTACCACCTGCTGCTGGACGAAAACGGTTACCTCTCCGGCGATTACGCCTATATCGGCGACGGCAAGCATTTTGAAAAGTCCGGCTACGTGGCCTGGGCTAACTACATGAAGACCCACTACGTGGACGAGGGCCTGCTGACAGAGTGAGGATGGCAATGAGAAAGAAACGGCCTGCGCTCATTTGCGTCGTGCTCCTGTCGGCGCTGCTGCTGGGCTGTGCGCCGGCCGGGCAGAAGACTTCCGCCGCGCCGACGAACGCTCCGACAGCCGCACCGACGCCGCGGCCCACCTTTACGCCCCAGCCCACCGCCACCCCTACGGCGGCGCCCACCTCCACACCGGAGCCTACGCCCACCCCGGAACCTACGCCGGAGCCCACGCCTGTGCTGCACAAGGCGCGGCTGGAGGGGGAGCTCATCGTCCCGGCGGAGCGGGGGGTGATCATCCCGGAGCGGCCCGTCAGGGCGGACGATTCTTTCTTTGCCGACGCGTGCATGATCGGCAACTCCCTTGTGGGGGGCTTTACATACATGTCCGGGCTGGCGGGTCAGGGTCTCATCGACTGTATCTATGAGACCAGCGTCACCGCCTTCGGGGTCATGAAATCCCGGTATATGGACATGAAAAATCTGCGCCGTGACGCCTATTCCAACGTCTACATCGTCCTGGGGCTCAACGAGCTTGGCAACACCGGCGAATCCTTTGAGCAGTGCTATGAAGAGCTCATCGATTATGTGCGCAAGCGCGAGCCCAGGGCCAACATCATCCTTGTGTCCGGGACGCCCATGGAAAAATGGGTCCATGAATCCATGGCAAATTACCAGACCATGGACATGGTGCACGATCTGAACAGAGTGCTCATTGACTTGTGCATCCGCAACAACTGCTGGTACCTGGACCTGTTTTCCGAGCTGGTGGACAGCGAGGGGTTCCTCAAGGAGGAGATCGCCTATCACGGGGACGGCCTCCATCTGGAAGCCAACGGATACGAGCTGTGGGCGGAGTACATGCGCACCCACTATGTGGACGCGGGACTTCTCACAGAATGACAAGAAAGAGAGACAGAATATGAAAAAAACGATAGCGATCCTTCTGGCGGCGGTGTGTCTGATGTCGGTGTTCACCGGCTGCGGGAAAAAGAAGGAGCTGGATCCCCAGACCTTTGTGGACGAGCTGCTGAGCGGCGCCTCTTTTGTGGACAGCATGAATCAGGTGTCAGACGCCGTGGTGCCCATCATCTATGATGTGGACACAAAGGATTACACCTCAGCCATCGTCTACTGCGGCACCGCCGCTACCGCTGAGGAGATCGCCGTCTTCCGTGCATCGGACGACGCCGCGGCGGAGAGACTGATGAAGGCCGCCAGAGCCAGGGTGGACCACCAGATCCAGGTCTATTCCGATTACGGGCCCGAGGCCGCCAGACTGCTGGAGAACGGCATTGTGGAGCGCAGCGGCAACAACGTGGTAGTGGTGATATGCTCCGACTATGACGGCGCGAAGAAAATTGTGGACAAATACATATGAAGCATAATGCAAAAGGCCTCTGCGATAGATTCGCAGAGGCCTTTTGCGTTATGGATGGAGATCAGAGGTAATACCCTGCCACGATGCTGTCCACCACCACCGCGTCACAGTCGCCCGATGCGAGAGCGCTGAAGCACGCGGTGAGATCCTCGTAGTACCACACGGAGGATATCTTGTCGTCCAGTCCCGCGCTTTTCAGAGCGGCCATGGAGGTAGCGTCGGTGAGCCCGACGATCTTGCCCTTCAGGGCGTTCTTCCGGCTGATGCCGCTGTCGCCCCGGACCACAAGCTGGTGGGCGTTGCGCAGCCAGCCGGGGGAGAGGGAGCAGGATTTCGTGCTCTCGGCGAAGGAGGCTGCCATCCAGGCGCAGTCGATGTTTCCGCTGCCAAGCTCGGCGGCCACGCTCTCGCTGTTGATGACCATGTATTCAAAGGTCCAGCCCAGCTTCTCCGCCACCAGCTGGCACATGTCGGGGATCAGCCCGGTGAAGGAGCCGTCGGAGCGGGAGGAGGAGAGGGGGGCAACGCCGTCCTGTACGCCGATGCGCAGCTTCCTGCCGGGAACTACCTCCGCGTCGATGCGGGAAAGGGCCCCGGCCAGGGCGGGCATGCAGCCGTAGTCAGCGCCAAGATACTGGGAGGAGAGCTGGGAGAGATAGCCTTCCGCGGAGAGCTCCTCCATTGCGGCGGTCATGATCTCGCACAGAGGGTCGTCTTTTCGGAAAGCGACGCAGAATTCCTCCTGGTCCAGCTCACTGATCACCTTGAAGCTGATGGGCTTTTTCTTCCCGCAGCCGGGAAAAAGCAGCGCCAACAGCGCGATACATACGATGAAAGCCGCGGCGCGGCGTCTGAAAGTCATTTTCACGGTCCCTCACAAAAAAGATTCCACCCCTGGGGGTGGAATCAATGATAGCGGATATCCCGCTGAAAATCAAGTCTATGGTGTTAACGTTCCAGCCGGTTTAAGAACGCCTTTGTACGCGCCTGCCTGGGAGCGTCGATGACCTCCTGGGGCGTCCCCTCCTCCACGATGACGCCGCCGTCCATAAAGATCACGTGGTCCGCCACCTGCCGGGCGAAGGGGATCTCGTGGGTGACGATCACCATGGTCATTTTTTCCTCGGCCAGCTGCCGGATCACGCGCAGCACCTCGCCGGTGAGCTCCGGGTCCAGGGCGCTGGTGGGCTCGTCGAAAAACAGGATCTCCGGTTTCATGGCCAGGGCCCGGGCAATGGCGGAGCGCTGCTGCTGTCCGCCGGAGAGCTGATAGGGGTAGGCGTCCGCCCGGTCTGCCAGACCCATTTTCCGCAGCAGCTCCATGGCCTCGGCGTGGACCTGGTCCCGGGGACGCTTCTGCACGTGGATGGGGGCGTCCATCACGTTCTTGAGCAGCGTGTAGTGGGGGAACAGATTGAAATTCTGAAACACCAGCCCGAAGTATCCCCGCAGCTTCTGCAGCACCTCCTTGTCCGCGTAGACGCCGTCCTTCATGGCGTAAGTCCCGCCGTAGGCGATATCCCCGCCGTCCGCCGTCTCCAGCAGCGTGGCGCACCGCAGAAGGGTGGATTTTCCGGAGCCGGAGGGGCCGATGACGGCGATAACGCCGCCCTGGGGCACGGACAGGGAGATGTCCTTCAGCACGCCTGTGCCGTCAAAGCTCTTTTGAATGTGTCTGATCTCCAGTACGTTCATGCCGCGCTCCTCATCGGTAATAGGCAAAGGCCTTTTCCACCCACTCCATGGCAAAGGCTACCAGGTAGTTGAAAACATAGTAAAACACCGCCGCCACCGCAAAGGTGAGCATGCCCGGGGTGTTGGGGGCCACCACGATCTGCTTTGCCCGGGTAAAGATCTCCACCACGGCGATCACTGAGGCCAGAGAGGTATCCTTGACAAGCGTGATGGTCTCGTTGGTGACCGAGGGGATGACGCGCTTTATCATCTGGGGAAGGATGATCTTGAAAAAGGTCTGGCTTTTGCTGTAGCCCAGCACCTGCGCGGCCTCATACTGGCCCAGGGGGATGGACTCGATGCCGCCTCGGTAGATCTCGGCAAAGTACGCGGCGTAATTGACGATGAAGGCCGTGATGGCCGCCCAGAAGCGCCAGCTCCTGGGGATGTTCAGCCCCAAAAGCAGATTGGGCCCATAGTATACCACCATGATCTGGAGCATCAGCGGCGTTCCGCGCATGATGGAGATGTAGATCTTTACCAGCCATCGCAGAGGCGCAAAGTCGCTGCGTCTACCCGCGCAAACCAGCAGCCCCAGCGGCAGGGAGCCCAGGAGCGTCAGGAAGAATATGGCCAGAGTGGTGAGAAATCCCTGGAACAGCAGGGAGATCATGGTCTGAATGGTCATGAAGGGACGCCCTTTCCAATTACTATGCGCGGAGACGGTTTCCCGTCTCCGCGCCCAGGATATTTACGTCGGATGGATCACTTGATCAGGCACAGGCCCTCCAGCACGAGGCCCTGGTCCACATAGTTCTGCGCGATGGAGAGCATGGTGCCGTCCGCCGCCATGGCGAGCAGCTGTTCATTGACGGCGTCACGCAGCTCGGTGTTGCCCAGCAGGAAGCCCACGGCGTACTGCTCGGTGGAGATGGGCTCGTCCAGGATCACGTACTCCCCGGGGTTGTTGGCGATCTGGAAAGCCGCCACGCCGATATCCGCGGCCACGGCGTCCACCGTGCCCTGGCGCAGCTCCATAAAGCCGGAGGCGTACTCCGCCAGCTCTACCACCTGCTTGAGACTTGCGGCAAACTCCTCGTTGTCAGCGATGGCGTCAACGGCGGAGGAAGCCGCCTGGGCCATGACCACCTTTCCCGCCAGATCCGCAAGGGAGGTAAAGCCGCTGTCGGCCTTGACCACCAGGACGATGCTGTTGTCCACATAGGGATCGGACCAGGTGTACTCCTCCTCACGGCCGGTGTAGGTAAAGCCGTTCCAGATGCAGTTGATGTTTCCGGATTTCAGCTCGGCGTCCTTGGAATCCCAGTCGATGGCAACGGCCTCGAACTCCCAGCCCAGCCGCTTGCAGGCTTCCTTGGCCAGCGCCAGGTCAAAGCCGTCGTAGCTGCCGTCGGCGGCGATGAAGCCGTAGGGAGGGAATTCCGCGTCGAAACCCACGATCAGCTTTTTCGTCTCCGCGGGAGCCGCGGAAGAACTGCTCCCGCCGCACCCGGCGAATATGGAGCAGACCAGAACAAGACAAAGAATAACAGCGATACTCTTTTTCATGAGTAAAGACCTCCGTTCGATTATTACTTTATCATACTAACAGAGTAATACGATAAAGTAAAGATGGCAAAGCAAATAAAAAAGAGAGGCGATGGGCCTCTCTTTTTATCCTATTCGTATCATTGCCGCTGCTTCTCCGCCCAGATCATCAGGGCGGCCATGTCCGCGGGGGACACGCCGGAGATCCGGGAGGCCTGGCCGAAATTGCCGGGTCGGATGAGAGAGAGCTTCTGCCGCGCCTCGGTCCGAAGGCCGGGGACGGCGTCATAATCCATATCTTCGGGAAGGCGGCGTTCCTCCATGCGCCGGAAATCCTCCACCTGCCGAAGCTGCCGGGCGATATAGCCCTCATATTTTATGGTGATGGAGACCTCCTCCCACACCGCCCGGGGCAGAGCGGGGCGCAGGGGGTCCACCGGGGCCAGATCGTCGTATTCCACCTGGGGCCGGCGAAGCAGATCCGCCAGGGATACGCCGGAGGTCACCTCCGCGGTGCCCTTGGCCCGGAGGATGGCGTTGAGCTCCGGCGTGGGGGAGACGTGGGTGTTCTCCAGCCGCCTGCGCTCCGCGTCCACCGCGGCGTACTTTTCCTGCACCGCGGCATACCGCGCCTCCGAAAGCAGGCCCACACGGCGGCCGATATGGCTCAGCCGCTGGTCGGCGTTGTCCTGTCGGTGCAGCAGCCGGTACTCACTCCGGGAGGTCATGATCCGGTACGGCTCCTCCGTGCCCTTGGTGACCAGATCGTCGATCAGCGTGCCGATATATCCGTCGGTGCGGCGCAGGATCATCGGCTCCTCTCCGCGGATCTTCAGCGCGGCGTTGATCCCGGCCACCAGGCCCTGCACGGCGGCCTCCTCGTAGCCGGAGGAGCCGTTGAACTGGCCTGCGCCGTACAGCCCGGGGATCTTCCGGCACTCCAGGGTGGGCAGAAGCTCCGTGGGGTCCACGCAGTCGTACTCGATGGCGTAGGCGGTCCGTTCAAACTGGGC
>JAEEGL012593035.1_pt1 | contig 10160 bp, 17 predicted proteins | sample 9134231 | NCBI WGS metagenome assembly JAEEGL01 (sample SAMN16246548, study PRJNA631951) | gut metagenome | biome: gut microbiome; feature: rumen; material: fiber-attached | host: Bos | place: Iran: Karaj | collected 2018-10
TGCAACACCCAGGCGTAAGCTGTGAATAAGGAGGAAAGTCAAATGACAATGAGCGATCCCATTGCAGATATGCTTACGAGAATCCGTAATGCAAACACTGCAAAGCATGACACCGTAGATGTACCCAGCTCCCGGATCAAGCTGGCTATCGCTGACATCCTTGTGGATGAAGGCTATGTCGAGAAGTACGATCTCGTTGATGCAGGTTCCTTCAAGAACATCCGCATCTATCTGAAGTACAACAACAACAAGAATGAGAAGGTAATCTCCGGAATCCAGAGGATTTCCAAGCCCGGACTTCGTGTGTACGCCGGCAAAGAGGATCTTCCCAAGGTGCTCGGTGGACTTGGCACTGCCATCATCTCCACCAACCAGGGTATTGTAACCGATAAGAAGGCTCGCGAGCTGCAGGTTGGCGGCGAGGTTCTTGCATTTGTTTGGTAATCACAACTAAGAAAGGAGTACGGGCATGTCACGTATCGGAAAAATGCCAATCGCCATCCCCGCAGGTGTTACTGTGAGTGTGGCAGAAAATAACAAGGTGACTGTAAAAGGTCCCAAGGGAACTCTTGAGAGAGTATTCCCCTCTGAGATGGAGATCAAGGTTGAGGGAGCTGAGGCAACTGTCAGCCGCCCCAACGATTTAAAGAGAAACAAGTCTCTCCATGGTCTGAGCAGAACCCTGCTTCACAACATGGTAGTAGGTGTCACCGATGGCTTCGAGAAGAAGCTTGAGGTTAACGGCGTGGGTTACAGAGCTGCAAAGCAGGGCAAGAAGCTGACCCTTAGCCTGGGTTATTCTCATCCCGTTGAGATGGAAGATCCCGAAGGCATCGAGACCGTTGTGGAAGGACAGAACATCATCATCGTAAAGGGTATTGACAAGGAGAAGGTTGGCCAGTTCGCAGCCGAGATCCGCGACAAGAGAAGACCTGAGCCTTACAAGGGTAAGGGTATTAAGTACGCTGATGAGACGATCCGCCGCAAGGTTGGTAAGACCGGTAAGAAATAATTGATAAGGAGAGTGTGAAGATGGTTAATAAAGCATCCAGACAGGAAGTCCGTGAGAAGAAGCACGGCAGAATTCGTAACCGCTTCAGCGGTACTGCTGAGAGGCCTCGCCTTGCAGTATTCAGAAGCAATAATCATATGTATGCTCAAATTATCGATGACGTAGCAGGCGTAACTCTGGCAGCTGCATCCACCATGGAGAAGGAAGTCAAGAGCGAGCTGAAGAAGACCAACGATGTTGAAGCAGCAGCATATGTAGGAACCGTTATCGCCAAGAGAGCACTGGAGAAGGGAATCAAAGAGGTTGTCTTCGACAGAGGCGGCTTTATCTACATGGGTAAGGTAGCGGCATTGGCAGAGGCAGCTAGAGAAGCTGGCTTGGAATTCTAGGAAAGGAAAAAGAAAGATGAAGCGTACAATCATAGATGCAAGCCAGTTGGATGAACTGCAGGACAAGGTAGTTACCATCAAGCGCGTTACCAAGGTTGTAAAGGGCGGAAGCAATTCCCGTTTTACCGCGCTGGTGGTTGTCGGTGACGGCAAGGGCCACGTAGGTGCCGGCCTGGGCAAGGCAAAGGAAGTTCCCGAGGCTATCCGTAAGGGTAAGGAAGATGCTATGAAGCATCTCGTTGAGATCGCTCTTGACGAGAACAGCTCCATCACCCACGATTTCGTAGGTCAGTACGGTTCTTCCAACGTTCTCCTGAAGAGAGCTCCCGAAGGTACCGGTATCATCGCAGGCGGTCCCGCGCGTGTGGTTTGTGAGCTGGCAGGAATCAAGAATATCCGTACCAAGTCTCTTGGTTCTAACAATAAGCAGAACGTCGTTCTGGCCACTCTGAACGGCCTCGCTGAGCTGAAGACTCCCGAAGAGGTAGCCAAGAAGCGCGGCAAGTCCGTGGAAGAGATCATGGCGTAAAGGAGGAGCATTACAATGGCAGATAAGAAAGTAAAGGTTACTTTGGTAAAGAGCCTGATCGGCGCCGTACCGAAGAATAAGGCGATCGCGAATTCCATGGGTCTTCGTAAGATCGGTCAGTCCGTAGTGCTTCCCGACAACGATGCAACTAAGGGACAGGTTCGCCTGATCAGTCATCTGGTCAAGGTAGAAGAAGCATAGGAGGTAGTCTTTCATGGAATTATCCAATCTTCAGCCTGCTGCAGGCTCTAAGCACAGCGATAATTTTAGAAGAGGCCGCGGTCACGCTTCCGGAAACGGCAAGACTGCCGGCAAGGGCCATAAGGGACAGAAGGCTCGTTCCGGAGCTCCCAGAATCGGCTTTGAGGGTGGTCAGATGCCCCTCTACAGACGTATCCCCAAGAGAGGTTTCACCAACAGAAATCATCTTGAGATCGTCGCAATCAATGTAAGTGCACTTGAGAAGTTCGACAACGGCACCACTGTTACCGTTGAGACTCTTCTTGAGAGCGGTGTGATCAAAAAGGCCGGAGACGGCGTTAAGATCCTCGGAAATGGAGAACTTACCAAGAAGCTTGATGTGAAGGTGAATGCCTTCTCTGCATCCGCTAAGGAGAAGATCGAAGCTGTCGGTGGAACTGCTGAGGAAGTTTAAGCAGAGTTTTTCAATTCAATAAAGAGGATAATGAAATGTTCGCAACGTTAAAAAATGCATTCAAGATTAAAGAGATCAGACAGCGTCTTCTCTTCACCTTTGCAATGCTGGTGATCATTCGTATCGGATCCCAGTTGCCGGTGCCCGGAGTAGACCGGAATTTCTTTGCGACCTGGTTTGCGCAACAGACAAGCGGTGCGTTCAGCTTCTTTGATGCCATCACCGGCGGTTCGTTCCTGAACATGTCCATTTTGGCACTCAACATCAATCCGTACATCACGTCTTCCATTATCATGCAGCTCCTTACCATTGCTATCCCCCAGCTGGAGGAAATGCAGCGTGAGGGCGAAGAGGGAAGAAAGAAGATCGTGACTATCACCAGATATGTGACCGTCGCTCTGGCGATCATCCAGTCCACTGCCATGGCCATCGGCTTTGGCAGACAGGGCTACCTGGTAGAGTACAATGCGATCAACGTGATTACCTGTATTGTTGCACTGACCGCAGGTTCCGCATTCCTGATGTGGGTAGGCGAGCAGATCACCGAGCATGGTGTGGGCAACGGAATCTCCGTAGTCCTGGTCATTAACATCATCTCCCGTCTGCCTCAGGATCTGAGCAGTCTGTTCGAACAGTTCGTAAAAGGCAAGGCGCCTGCAACGGCCATCCTTGCTGCACTGATCATCCTTGCCATTATCCTGGCAATGGTGATCCTGGTGATCATCCTGAATGGCGGCGAGCGCAGAATCCCTGTGCAGTATGCCAAGAAGGTTCAGGGAAGAAACATGGTTGGCGGAAACACCTCCCATATTCCCCTGAAGGTGAACACCTCCGGTGTTATCCCGATCATCTTTGCACAGTCCATTTTCCAGTTCCCGATCATCATTTCCTCCTTCGTCGGATACAATGGAGCCGGCGCATGGGGTGAGATCCTGAAGTACCTGAATTCGAACCACTGGTTCAACACTTCCGAGTGGAAATACTCCATCGGTCTGCTGGTATATGTGGTCCTGATCGTGTTCTTCGCTTACTTCTACACCTCCATTACCTTCAATCCTTTGATGGTAGCGGACAACCTGAAGCGCGGAGGCGGCTTCATCCCGGGCATCCGTCCCGGCAAGCCCACCAGTGACTACCTGAGCAAAGTGCTGAGCTACATCGTGTTCATCGGCGCCGTAGGTTTGATCATCGTATCCGTTCTGCCCTATTTCTTCAGCGGCATCTTCGGTGCGAGCGTATCTACCAGCGGTACCAGCCTGATCATTATCGTCAGCGTTGTTCTTGAGACGGTAAAGCAGGTTGAGTCCATGATGCTGGTTCGCAATTACAAAGGATTCCTGGAGAACTAAAATAATGAGCCACGCGGGCATTTTCCGGGTGGCTCTTTGTCACACCAACACGAAAAACATGACGCACGAGTGTTTTGGTGTGACATGGCATATTTCATGATGGAGGTTACTTATGAAGATTATTATGTTGGGAGCACCCGGCGCCGGAAAAGGCACCCAGGCTAAGATGATCGCTGAGCGTTATCAGATCCCTCATGTCTCCACCGGAGATATTTTCCGTGCCAACATCAAGAACGGCACCGAGCTGGGCAAGCAGGCCAAGGAATACATGGACAAGGGACTGCTGGTACCCGATGAGCTGACCGTCAAGATCCTTCTGGATCGTGTGGCACAGCCCGATTGCAAGAACGGCTACGTGCTGGACGGCTTCCCCCGCACCATTCCTCAGGCAGAGGTTCTGGACGAGGCACTGAAGAATCTGGGCGAGTCCATTGACTACGCAGTAAACGTGGAAGTACCCGATGAGAACATCGTAAAGCGTATGTCCGGCAGACGCGCATGTCTGAAGTGCGGCGCTACCTACCACATCGAGCACATTCCCCCCAAGCAGGAAGGCATCTGCGATACCTGCGGCAGCGAGCTGGTGCTTCGTGACGACGATAAGCCCGAGACCGTGCAGAACCGTCTGAAGGTTTATCACGAGCAGACCCAGCCTCTCATCGACTTCTACACCGCTAAGGGCGTCCTCAAGACTGTGGACGGCACTCAGCCCATGGAGAAGGTCTTTGAGGATATCACTTCCATCCTCGGCTGATCATGTGGAAGATCAAGACCGAATCTGAAATTGAAAAAATGCGTGAGTCCAACAGGCTCCTGGGCATGATGCTCGATGAACTGGCCGCAAAGATACAGCCGGGAATGAGCGCCCGGGACCTGGACGATCACGCCGGCAGGATCCTCGAATCCTTCGGAGTAAAATCCAACTTTAAAGGATATGAAGGATTTCCCGCCAACATCTGTGTCTCTGTGAATGATCGTGTGGTACACGGCATTCCCACAAAGGATATGATCTTTTCCGACGGAGACATCGTCAGCGTGGATGCGGGCCTCATCTATGAAGGCTACCATTCCGACGCAGCCAGGACCTTCCCGGTGGGAGAGATCTCCCCGGAGGTGCGCCGCCTCATCGAGGTGACGGAGCGGGCCTTTTTCGAAGGCATCGCAAAGGCAGTGGCAGGGAACCGGATCCGGGACATCTCGGAAGCCATCGGAGCCTGCGCTGATCGAAACGGGATCGGCATTGTCCGGGAACTTACCGGGCACGGCATCGGAACCGCGCTTCACGAGAAGCCCTTTGTTCCGAACTATCCCAAGAGCATTTTTACCGGAAAGCTGAAAGCGGGAATGACGGCGGCCATCGAGCCCATCTTCACCCTGGGCAGACCGGACATTGAGTACAACGAAGACGAATGGACCATTCAGACCCAGGACGGCTCCTGGGCGGCCCACTACGAAAACACCATCCTGATCACGGACGGTTGTCCGGAGATCCTGAGTATGGGAGAGCGGGAGCGGGAACGCACCGCAGAGTATGCAAAGGTTGTTTGCGAAAGCAAATGAGGAATACCCCGGACACAGTGATCCGGAACGGAGGTAAACATGTCGAAGAGTGATGTCATTGAGATCGAAGGCGTTGTAGTAGAGAAGCTCCCCAACACGATGTTCAAGGTGGAGCTGGAGAACGGTCACCAGGTTCTGGCAACCATCAGCGGAAGACTGCGTCAGAATTTCATCCGTATCCTCCCCGGCGACAAGGTCACAATGGAGCTTTCCCCCTATGATCTGACCAAGGGAAGAATCATTTGGAGAGACAAATAAGGTACATCTGAAAAAGAATTATTTCGCCCGATCCCGAAAGAAAAAATTTTTTCTTGCAAAGGGATAACAGGCGTGATAAGATATTAAACGGTCTTTTTTGAAAGGAGGGCTTTGAGATGAAGGTTAGAAGTTCTGTAAAACCTATGTGCGAGAAGTGCAAAGTCATCAAGAGAAAAGGACGTATTCGTATCATCTGTGAGAATCCCAAGCACAAGCAGAGACAGGGTTAATCCACCTTGTTACTTCTTGATACTGCCGAACATGTTCCGGCGTTCGGGAGAAAGATCGGATGAACGATGTGTCCGATTGGGCTATGCCCCAATCAATTGGTAACCGTGCCGGCGCGAAAGCGCGCACATCAGGCGCCCACGTGGCGTTAAGCAAATGCGATTTGAGCATCGCATAGATTATGGAGGAAACAAAATGGCTCGTATCGAAGGTGTAGATTTGCCCAGAGACAAAAGAATTGAAATCGGTCTCACCTACATTTATGGTATCGGTAGAAGCACCGCAAGCAAGATCCTTGCAGAGTGCGGCGTAAACCCCGACACCAGAGTAAGAGACATCACTGACGAGGAAGTGAAGAAGATCACGACTGCGATCGATAAGCTCGGCGTGATGGTCGAAGGTGACCTGAGAAGAGAAGTCGCAATGAACATCAAGAACCTGCAGGAGATCGGTTGCTATCGCGGCATCCGTCACAGAAAGGGACTTCCTGTTCGCGGCCAGAACACCAAGAACAATGCTCGTACCCGTAAGGGCCCGAAGCGTACTGTTGCCAATAAGAAGAAGTAATTGGCGGTAGTTTGTAACATGTTAACGGTTCAAAGGAACCAGAAAAGGAAAGTAGGTTAGTTTATCATGGCATCTAATAAGAACGCTGCAAAGAAGACCGCTACCAAGAAGCGCGTCAAGAAAAACGTTGAACATGGCCAGGCACATATCCAGGCATCCTTCAATAACACTATCGTTACCCTGACGGATGATCACGGAAATGCGCTGAGCTGGGCAAGCTCGGGCGGACTGGGCTTCAGAGGTTCAAGGAAATCTACTCCGTATGCTGCACAGGTTGCTGCTGAGACCGCAACCAAGGCTGCTCTGATCCACGGTCTGAAGACTGTTGACGTATTCGTCAAGGGTCCCGGATCCGGACGTGAGGCTGCTATTCGTGCACTTGCTGCTGCAGGACTGCAGGTTACCAGCATTACGGATGTAACTCCGGTTCCTCATAACGGATGCAGACCTCCCAAGCGTCGCCGCGTATAGTTTTTTAGAAAATCTAATTGCTCGAAGCAGTGGCTTCTTCGCAAAGATTTTCTACAAAAACTTCGATTTCGCAAAGCGAAATCTCCCGTTCAGGGATCTTCTTCGCGGAGATTATCTAAAAGAACGTCGGTTTGCAGGCAAACCGACCGTTCGGAGGCTACACAGTTATAGTATTATCAGTTTTAGGTACCCAAAAACGTTGGATGAAGGTGTATATGCACTGTAAACAACATTAACGAAAGGATTAAGAAAATGGCAGTAAATCGCGTACCCGTATTGAAGAGATGCAGAGCACTCGGCCTTGAGCCCGCAGTTCTCGGCTACAGCAAGACCTCCAATCGTCAGCCTCAGCATGCAGGCAAGAAGGTCAGTGAGTATGGACTTCAGCTCCGCGAGAAGCAGAAGGCAAAGTTCATCTATGGCGTTCTGGAGAAGCCTTTCCGTAACTACTATGAGAAGGCTGATATGCAGAAGGGCATGACCGGTGAGAACCTGATGGTTCTGCTGGAGACCAGACTGGACAACGTAGTCTTCCGTCTCGGATTCGCAAGAACCCGCAGAGAGGCTCGTCAGGTAGTTGGTCACAAGCACATCACCGTCAACGGCAAGATCATCAACATTCCTTCCTATCACGTAAAGGCAGGAGATGTTATCGAGGTTAAGGAGAAGTCCAGAGGAATCCAGAGATTCAAGGACATCACCGAGATCACCGCAGGCAGAATCGCTCCCGAGTGGCTTGACAGCGACATCGAGAACCTCAAGGGAACCGTTAAGAGTCTTCCCACCAGAGAGTTGATCGACGTTCCCGTCAACGAGATGCTGATCGTCGAGTTGTACTCCAAGTAATCGTAAGCTGTACTCCGCATGGACTTCGATCCTTTGCGGATCACTGAAACGATGGTTTGAAAAAGGAGGGTATTTGCGTGTTCGATTTTGAAAGACCGAATATTGAAATTGCTGAAATTTCCGACGATAACAGATACGGTAGATTTGTCATTAAGCCCCTTGAGAGAGGCTATGGCATCACTTTAGGCAATTCCTTACGCAGGATTATGCTGTCCTCCCTTCCCGGTTGTGCAGTCAGCCAGGTGAAGATCGAGGGTGTGCAGCACGAGTTTACCACCATTCCCGGAGTCAAGGAGGATGTGACGGAGATCATCCTGAACATCAAGAGCCTTGCAATCAAGAATACCGATGAGAGCGATGAGCCCAAGACCGCAGTGATCGAAGCAAGCGGTGAGGGTGTTGTCAAGGCATCCGACATTCGCCTTGATGCTGATCTGGAGATCATGAACCCCGATCAGGTCATCGCAACTCTGTGCGGCGATGACGCCAGACTTTACATTGAGCTCACCATCACCAAGGGCAGAGGCTATGTAAGCTCCGACAAGAACAAGAGAGACGATCTTCCTATCGGAATGATCTCCGTGGATTCCATCTACACTCCCATTGAGCGTGTCAACACCACCGTGGAGAATACCCGTGTGGGCCAGAGCACCGATTATGACAAGCTCACCCTGGATGTGTACACCAACGGAACCCTGGCTCCCGATGAGGCTGTCAGCCTTGCGGCAAAGGTTCTTTCCGAGCACCTGGCACTTTTCATCAACCTGTCCGAGCGCGCGCAGAACGCTTCCGTGATGCCCCCAATCGTAGAGGGCGCTCCTAAGGAGAAGTCTGTTGACAGCATGAGCATTGAAGAACTCGAACTTTCCGTTCGTTCCTTCAACTGCCTCAAGAGAGCCAACATCAACACTGTTGGTGAGCTGTGTGCCAAGACTGCAGAGGACATGATGAAGGTCCGCAACCTTGGTAAGAAGTCTCTGGACGAGGTTCTTGCCAAGCTGAGCGACATGGGTCTGTCCCTGAGATCCGGCGAGGAAGTTTAAGTAAGAAATGCCGAGAGGATAAGACCAAGGGCACCGATCGGTATGTAAACATTAATCCATGTTCGGGCGGTAAGACCATAAGGCGCGGCCGGGCATCCATGAAGAAAGGAAATTATCATGGCAAAGTACAGAAAGTTGGGCAGAACCTCTGCTCAGAGAAAAGCACTTCTCAGAAACCAGGTTACCGCTCTGATCGCTAACGGACGCATCATCACCACCGAGTCCAAGGCGAAAGAGGTTCAGAAGATTGCAGAGGGTCTTATCGCTCTGGCAGTCAAGGAGAAGGATAACTTCGACACCGTTACCGTTACCGCTAAGGTTGCCCGCAAGGACAAGGACGGCAAGCGTGTGAAGCAGATCATCGACAAGGAGTCCGGAGAGGTCCTTGCTGATACCAATCGTGACAAGGAAGGCAAGCTCCTTCACTTCGAGAACGGCATCACCGTTTCCGTTTACGATGAGGTTCAGAAGGAGATCAAGAAGGATCAGCCTTCCCGCCTTCACGCAAGACGTCAGATGATGAAGGTTCTCTACCCTGTGACCGAGGTTACTCCCGGCGTTAAGGGCAAGAAGAAGGCTACCAAGGAAGTTGATCTGGTAGAGAAGCTCTTCGATGAGATCGCACCCAAGTATGTGAACCGCAAGGGCGGTTACACCCGCATCATCAAGATCGCTCAGAGAAAGGGCGACGGTGCGCTTGAGGTTGTTCTCGAGCTGGTATAAGTTCAATAAAATGGCCCGGGCTTAATGCCCGGGCTTTTTTGTACCCATTTTTTATCGCTTGCATCGATTTATTCCGGCACCTTCTGGAAATGCTGGTAATCCTTGGTCCATTTCCAGTTGCCGCCCCAGAAGAACCCATGCTCCGTAAAGAGCTGATAGCAAAGGTCGTTCTCATCGATCTTGTGAGGAAAGTCCTTGCTGCGGTCTGCGTAAGGGTCAGCACCTTCCGGCGAGACATACCAGCCTCCTGCGGAATCCGCACGCACGTAAGGGTTGTAGAAGGGATTGATGTCCAGGGCCAGACCGTAAGCGTGCTTGGAAAGGGATGTGGTATCATCCACCACCCGGTAGTTGAAGCAGGAGGTGTTGTTGTCCGCCATGGACAGATGATCGTCTCCCAGGTACTCATCGATGAGCTTTACCTTTTCCAGCTGATACTCATTCCGGTAGAGCTCATAGAAGATCTCCACCAGATCCTGTGCGATGTACTCGTTGCAGATCAGCTCCCCTTCCGTGACCTTTCCTTCAAA
>JAEEGL013286719.1_pt1 | contig 10160 bp, 9 predicted proteins | sample 9134231 | NCBI WGS metagenome assembly JAEEGL01 (sample SAMN16246548, study PRJNA631951) | gut metagenome | biome: gut microbiome; feature: rumen; material: fiber-attached | host: Bos | place: Iran: Karaj | collected 2018-10
TCCATGGACGCCATTTGCTGAAAGAAACGCCTGAAACAAGGCGTTTTCTTTATGACTGTTATCATTTTGATTGATTGCTTCACACTTTACTTCACACTTCGAAGATACGCAACAGAGTATAGTCCTTAAGACTAGTAGCTATTGAAATAAGTTACTTAATTTGGATATAAATGAATTGAGGCGTCTATGTTCAGTCTTATTTTCAATATTGTATTCTTCGCAATCTTCAGCCCGCTGTTACCGATGCTGTATCTGTTATACAGGTACTTTTCGGGTACTGCCAACAAGATCACGATCAGTCTGATCATGCTTGCGGTTTGCGCATTAAACATGTTTTTCGGCAATCTGTATGCCGATCATTCGCATGGCTTTGATGGACTAAGGGCCCTAGGAGCGATATGGGGCGGTTTTTTCGGCGCTCTTATCTCCTTGGTTTTTCTGATGGTTTCCATTGTGAGACACTTTCGTCATTGAGAAGTGTAAATACCTTGCTTAATTAAGATAAGACCTGCAAAGGTCTTTTGTTTATAATGAAGACATGAAATATCGGGTGGCAGAAAAGAATGATTTCGAAGCACTGTATCTGTTTTATAATGTGGTGATCGACCAACAAAAATTTGATGAGTATACGCCAGCCTGGACAAAAGATGTTTATCCTTCAAAAGAGGATCTCTTAAGGCACCTTACGGAAGATAAAGTTTATCTTATTGAAGAAAATGACGAGATCATTGCTTCCGGTATTGTTTCTTTAAAAGAAGATCCGATCTATAAGGGCGGTCCCTGGACCAAGAACTTTGAAGATGACGAGATTGCCGTCCTGCATTTGTTTGCTGTGCATCCGAAATGTCGAAGAAGGGGATTGGCATTGAATTTGCTGAAGCATATCATTGAAGAAACAAAGAAAACTTCCAAAGCCATCCACATGGATGTGGTCAAAGGAAATAAAGGAGCCTATGATCTGTATGTAAAGGCAGGCTTTGTCCACATCGGAGATTATGAAGTCTACTATGAAGATACCGGAAGGATCGTAGTCGATCTAATGGAATATGTAAATGAAAACCACGGTTGAACCGTGGTTTATTCGTTATTCTCTTTGTTTCCCATAACTTCCGGTGCACCGACACCGAGAAGATCGAGAGCGTTTTTCAGGGTGATCCTGGTTGCTTCGCATAAGGCGAGACGCTCATTGGAAAGTTCCGGCGCATTCACATCGTTGATCTTGCAGGCACCATAGAAGGAATGGAAATAGGTGGCCAGCTTCTGCACGTAGTTGCAGATCTTATTCGGTGTGCGGTTGATTGCACAATCGGCAACAACATCGGTGAAGGTTGAGATGTATTTCAATAAGTCGATCTCTTTCGGATCATTGAGCAGGCCATAGGAATCCTGAACATGGAATCCGTTTGGCGCTTGCCTCAGGACCGAACAGATGCGGGCGTAAGCGTATTGTACATAGTAGACCGGATTATCGTTGGATTGGGTTCTGGCCAAGGTCAGATCGAAATCCAGATGAGTATCCAATGCTTTGGATAAGAAGAAGTACCTTGCGCAATCAATACCGATATCATCAATCAGCTCTCTCAAAGTGATCGCATTGCCGGTACGCTTGGACATCTTGACCTCTTTGCCGTCTTCGATCATTCTGACCATCTGGCAAAGATCGACCTGCAGGTTGTCTCTTGGATAACCTAGGGCTTCCATGGCAGCCTTCATACGGGCAATGTAGCCGTGATGGTCGGCACCCCAGATATTGACCAAGAGTTCATAGCCGCGGTCAAACTTGTGAATATGGTTGGCAATGTCCGGTGTCAGATAGGTGTAGTAGCCATCAGATTTGACTAAAACTCTGTCTTTGTCGTCACCGTACTTGGAAGATTCAAACCATAAGGCACCGTCTTTTTCATAGAGCAGACCCATCTTCTTCATCTTTTCGATGGAATCTTCAACTAAGCCTTCGGATAAGATCCATTTTTCGGAAATCCAGGAATCAAAGCCGCAGCGGTAGTAGGCGAGGTCCTTTTTAATACGGTTGAGTTCAAGTTCGCGGCCAACTTCTCGTAATTCTTCGATCGCTTCTTCTTTTGGCATATTGAGGTATTTCTCGCCGTCTTTTTCCTTGATCTCTTTGGCGATCTCGATGACATCCGGTCCATAGTAGCCGTCTTCCGGCATTTCAAAGTCTAAACCGAATAATTCACGATATCTGCCTAATAAGGATTTGCCTAAATTCAGCATCTGTGCACCGGCATCATTGATGTAGTATTCTCTGGTGCATTCGTAACCGGCAGCATTCATGATGCGGGCAACCGAATCGCCCCAGCAGGCACCTCTGGCGTGACCGCAGTGAAGCGGACCGGTCGGGTTGGCAGAGACATATTCTTCCAAAACTTTGAGGCCTTTGCCGGCATCGGAATGGCCATAGGCGTCGCCTTTTTCGATGACCGTATTGATGATGTTGGCCATCGCATCCTTTCTAAGCCAGAAATTGATGAAACCTGGACCGGCGATCTGAATGTCGTCGACAAAGTCAAGGCGCTTTAATAATTCTTCCCTGACTTCTTCCGCGATCTCTTGAGGACGTCTTTTCAAGACCTTGGTCAGACGCATGGCGATGTTGGTGGAATAGTCACCGTTGCCGTTGTCTTTCGGTATCTCGATCATGACCATGCCTTCATCGGCCGTAATGCCGTATTTATCGGTAAGGATCTGCGTGATCACATTTACAATCTTTTCCTCAATATTCATAAGTTTTCTCCTCGATCATCCTATTTTAACATAGACCTTATTCAAATACAGTGATTCCTGTTACGAAAGAAGAAAAACCGCTTTCGCGGCTGATCTTTTCTAAATGGCGTGCCTAGCAAGACTTGAACTCGCAACCTTTTGGTTCGTAGCCAAACACTCTATCCAGTTGAGCTATAGGCACATCGCTCATTTAGATTATCACTAAACTTAAATAATTTCAATTCGAATCAAAGACAATGAATCGAATTTGAAGCAATTTCAGGGAATTAATGGTATAGTTTTCTCAATATGAAAAACTCAGCGACACTTCGTTATCTGTTTGCCTTATTCTTATACGGAACGATCGGCTTCTTTCTTCATTTCGTTAAATATTCTTCGGAATTTGTCGTCTTGTGCAGGGGACTCTTAGGTTCCTTGTTTATCGGGATTGTCTTATTGCTCAGAAGGAAGAAGATGGATCTTGCAGCGATACGAAAGAATCTGAAGCTCTTATTGCTATCGGGTTTTTCCTTGGGCTTTAACTGGGTCTTTCTTTTTGCGGGGTATCGCCATGGCATCGCGATCTCTTCGCTATGCAACTACATGGCACCGATCATTGTCGTCATCATCACTGCCTTGATCTATAAGGAGAAGATCACGATGAAGCAGATCTTCTTCATCTGCCTGGCTTTTGTCGGCATGCTGCTTTTGATCGGCGTGATCGGAAACAGTGTGAGCGTTGACCCGTATTGTGTCATCTATGGCTTGTTAGCGGCATTAGGCTTTGTCATTCTGGTTTTATGCAACCGCCGACTGGAAGGGATAGAACCATTGGAGAAAACCCTTGTTCAGCTTTTGGCTTCAGCTGCCATTGTTTTTCCTTATGTGGCAATCAACAGGGGATTTCCGACTTCCTTTGATCTGACTTCATCAATCATTGTATTAATCCTGGGTTTTCTTCATACGGGTGTTGCTTACATCTGTTATTTCTCGTCGATTAATGTACTGTCGCCGCAAAGCATTGCCATACTCGGTTATCTTGAGCCGGTCCTTAATTTTGTGATCGGCGTACTGGTTTTCCATGAACCTTTAGGCTTTACTTCAATCCTTGGTGCTTTATTTATTCTGATTGCATCGCTTGGAAATGAACTTTCCCATCAGGAATGAAAATACTTTCAGAAAATTAATGTAAATTTTTATTGACATCTTGTTTGCGTTTTCATAAAATTAAGTCAGTTACAAACTTTGAAGTAAACAGTATCGGCAAATTTCGATTGTAGAGAGACCGTGATTTGGTGAAAACGGTTATCGGACTTGTTCGAGAATACATTACCGAGTTGGTCATCTGAAATACAAAGTAGGGTGATCCGGCAGACACCGTTAAAGGTCAAGGCCATGTCAGTGGCTGATAAGATTGATACAGTAATGTATTGATGAAAAAAGGTGGTAACACGATACGTCGTCCTTGTGGGGCGATTTTTTTGTTTAAGGAGAAGGATTCATGAAAAAATTATTTGCGATTCTATTGGCAGTATTGATGGTATTGTCCATTAGTGCTTGCTCAAACGGTTCCGGCGGTTCTGAAAAACCGGCGGAAGAAACGACAGGCGCTAAGACCATCGGCGTTGTCCAGCTTGTCCAGCATGCTGCACTTGATGCGGCAACGCAGGGCTTTGTCGATGAAGTGAAAAAGGCTTTCCCGGATGCGAACATTATTGTCCAGAATGCCTCCGGTGATTCGGCAACCTGTTCGACGATTGTTCAGGGTTTTGTCAATGACGGCGTCGATCTGATCATGGCCAATGCCACACCGGCTTTGCAGGCTGCTGTCTCAGCAACCGGCGACATTCCAATCTTAGGTACTTCCGTTACCGAATATGGTGTTGCCTTAGGTATTGATGGCTTTAACGGTCTGGTTGGTTCCAACGTTTCCGGCACCAGCGATTTGGCACCACTGGATCAGCAGGCACAGATGATTATGGACTTATTCCCGGAAACCAAGACCGTCGGTATCATCTTCTGTTCCAATGAAGCAAACTCCAAATACCAGGTAGAAGTTGTCAGCAAGGAATTAGAGGCCAAGGGTGTCACCGTCAAGACGGCTTCCTTCACGGATTCCAATGATATCGCTATGGTTTGTGAAGACTTATGTTCGCAAATCGATGTCTTATACATTCCGACCGACAATCAGGCAGCAAGCTGCGCTGAGACGATTGCCAATGTTGTTCTTGAAAAGAAGATTCCGGTCATTGCCGGTGAAGAGGGCATCTGCAGTCTTTGCGGTATTGCGACATTAACAATCAGCTACTATGACTTAGGTGTCACCACCGGTCAGATGGCGGTTAAGATCCTGAATGGTGAAGAAGCGATCGAAAACATGCCGATTCAGTATTTCACAAATCCGATCAAGAAATTCAATGTTGAAAACGGCAAACTCTTCGGTTTAGAGATGCCGGCTGGTTTTGAGGCAATCGAATAATATCTTTCATCTTTAGCATATGATTACAATTTCCAATCTAATTTCACGTATCCCGGGCGGTATCGCTCAAGGGATCATCTGGGGCTTGATGGCCTTAGGTGTCTATATCACGTTCCGTGTTTTAAAAGAGTCAGACCTTACAGTGGATGGCTCTTTTGCCACGGGTGGGGCAATCTGTGTCATGATGATCACATCGGGCATCAACCCGTGGATCGCCATCTTCTGTACCTTCCTGGCCGGTCTTCTGGTCGGCACGATTACTGGACTGATTCACACAAAACTCAAGATCCCGGCAATCTTATCGGGTATATTGGTACAGTTTGGCTTATATTCGATCAATTTACATATCATGGGCATGGTTGCCAATGTTTCCTGCAATCCTTCCAAGAATAATGTCTTTATCTCGATGCGCAACATCCCGATGGCCTTACTGGTCGGTGCGGGCTTTGCGGTATCCCTGATCGCCATCATGTACTGGTACTTTGGCACCGAGCAGGGCTGCGCAATTCGTGCGACCGGCAACAATGAACATATGGCTCTGGCACAGGGCATCAATGTCGACAACATGAAAGTCATCGGCTTTGCCTTGGGTAATGGCTTGGTTGCCTTAGCCGGCGGCTTAATGGGCCAGTACCAGGGCTTCAGCGATATCAATATGGGAAGAGGCGCCATCGTCATCGGTCTGGCGGCGATCATCATCGGCGAAGTCTTGAGTGAGATCATCTTCCCGAAAGGCTGCCAGTTCTATACCAGGCTGAGCTTTGTCATCATCGGCGGCATTGTCTACTATCTGATCATGATTGTCGTATTGTGGCTCAGAGTCGATTCCAATGACCTCAAGCTGGCCACAGCGATTATCGTCATGCTGGCACTGGCCATACCAAATCTGAAGAAGGGGGTCAAATAATGTTACGGATAGAAAATATTAAAAAGACCTTCAATCCTTCGACGATCAATGAAAAGATCGCGCTGGATGGCGTTGATCTGGTTTTGAATGACGGTGAATTTGTGACGGTCATCGGTTCCAACGGTGCCGGTAAATCCACGCTCTTAAACGCCATTGCCGGTGTTTGGTTCGTGGATGAAGGAAAGATCTTTATTGATGATATCGATGTGACCCGCTTATCGGAAGACAAGAGGGCAAAATACATCGGACGTGTTTTCCAGGATCCGATGATGGGAACAGCTGCCGATATGTGGATCGAAGAAAATCTCGCCTTGGCACACAGACGTGGCAAGAAAAGAGGACTTCGTCAAGGCATCAACAATGAAGAACGCGAGATGTTCAAAATGCTTTTAAAGGAGTTTGATCTGGGCCTGGAAGATCGTTTGTCGACCAAGGTGGGACTTCTCTCGGGCGGCCAGCGTCAGGCACTGACCCTGATCATGGCGACTTTACAGGATCCAAAACTTCTCTTGCTGGATGAACATACCGCAGCATTGGATCCAAAGACAGCAGCAAAGGTTCTGGATGTCACCGAAAAGATCGTCCATAAATCCAATCTGACCACCTTCATGGTCACGCACAATATGAAGGACGCCATCATTCACGGCGATCGTCTTTTGATGCTCAATAACGGCAAGATCATTCTTGATATCAAGGGCGAAGAGAAAAAGAAGCTGACTGTTGAAAAGCTGCTTGAGAAATTTGAAAAAGCAAGCGGCGAAGAATTCGTCAACGACGCGGCAATCTTAGGATAAAAGAAAGGCTCGTACCAGATGGTATGAGCCTTTCTTATTTAGTCGTTGGTGTAATTGTCGAAGTAACCCTGAACTAAGACGACCGGAGTACCTTTATCACCGGAACCGGAAGTTAAGTCGCATAAGGAACCGATTAAGTCAGTTAACTGACGCGGTGTCGTACCTTCGGAAACCATCTTGCCGACAAGATCGGAATCTTTCTTGCGGATGGAATCGCGGATGGCTTCTTTTAATTCTTCGCCTTTCAGATCGGAATAATCATTATCAGCGAGGTATTTGATCTTGACTTCGTTAGGCGTGCCTCTCAAGCCTTTCGTAAAGAAAGGGGATACAACCGGATCAGCCAGTTCCCAGATCTTGCCCTGCGGATCTTTGAAGGCACCGTCGCCATAGACCATGACTTCGATGTTTTTGCCAGTCAGTTCCTTGAAGCGCTTCTGGATGTTTTCCACCAGATCCTGTGCATCGCGCGGGAAGAGCTTTACCTTTTCATCCGTTGCCTTGTTGGAACCAAGGAGTCCATATTTTTCATTGTAGCCGCTGCCGTTGATCGGAGCTGTCATCAGGTCGTCGAGACCGCAGACGGTAGCGCCTTTGGCTTTTAAGATTCTCTTGGTTCTGGCTCTGGTGTGAATATCACAGGTCAGGACATTTTTTGTATAGTTCAGGATCGCTTTGGCCTGGTTGGCAAAGATGATCTCACATTCACATCCCGTCGCTTCAATCAGTTGACGATAGAATTCAACGTAATTGACACCGGTGAACTCATGTACAGGATCACCGAACAGTTCGTGGAATCTCTCTTCCGTAAGCACATCGGAATACGGATTGACACCTTTCTCATCGAGCTCGTCCAAGGTAAGGAAGGCGTTGCCGACTTCATCGGAAGGGTAAGAGAACATCAGATAGATCTTCTTTGCGCCTTTGGCAATACCCGTCAGCAATACGGAGAAACGGTTGCGTGAAGTGATCGGGAAGATGACACCGATATCATTGCCGCCGAGCTTGTTTTTTACATCAGTTGCGATATCATCGATCGTGCAGTAATTTCCCTGAGTCCTTGCGACGACGGATTCCGTGATCGCAACGACATCTCTGTCATGTAAAGTGAAACCATCGGATTTTCCTGCTTCGATAATCGTATCGGGAATGATCTTTGCAAGGTCATCTCCTTCTTTAAAGATCGGGCAGCGAATGCCCCTAGAAACTGTTCCTGTCATTCTGGACATAGTATTTTACCTCCACCGCATTATTATAAAACATTTGTCTGTCAATTTAATATTTTCTATCGGTATATAATATATAATGTTGATGTTAAAAAGGGATGGTGCAAATGAAGAATTATGATGTAACGATTGTGGGTGCAGGACCAGGCGGCATCTACAGTGCCTATGAGCTCAGCAAGCTTGCTCCGCAGTTAAAAGTAGCGATCATCGAATACGGCAATCCTTTGGAAAAAAGAAAGTGTCCGATCGATGGTGAAAAGATCACCAAGTGTATCAACTGCAAGACCTGTGCGATCATGAACGGCTTCGGCGGTGCCGGTGCGTTCTCTGACGGCAAGTACAATATCACCAATGATTTTGGCGGTACTTTATTCGAACATGTCGGCAAAAAGAAAGCTCTGGAATTGATGAACTACGTCGATTCGATCAACGTCAAGTATTCCGGTACTGATACAAAACTGTATTCGACGGCTTCTTCCAGAATCAAGACCGATTGCATCCGTAATGGTTTACATCTGCTGGATGCGCAGGTCAGACACCTGGGTACCGATATCAACTATACCGTCTTGCAGAATCTTTATACCTATCTGAAATTCAATACGGACATCTACTTCAATACGGATGTCAAGAAAGTCAGAAAAGTCGAAGACGGCTATGAGTTAGATACGACAGGGGAATCTTTCCATTCCAAATACTGCATCATTTCCGCCGGACGTTCCGGTTCCAAATGGATGGAAACCGTATGTCAAGATTTAAGTATTCCGACCATTTCCAACCGTGTCGATATCGGTGTCAGAGTAGAACTTCCTTGTGAAGTATTCAACCACATCACCGATGAATTATACGAAGGCAAGATCGTCTATCGTACTTCCAAGTACCAGGACCGCGTCCGTACCTTCTGTATGAATCCGAAGGGACTTGTCGTCAATGAGAATACCAACGGCATCATCACCGTCAACGGCCACAGCTATGAAGATCCGGCCAAGCAGACGGAAAACACCAACTTTGCCTTATTGGTTTCAAAACACTTCACTGAACCATTCAAGGATTCCAATGGTTATGGTGAATCGATTGCCCGCTTATCCAATATGCTGGGCGGCGGCGTCATTGTGCAGCGCTTCGGCGATTTAATTCGAGGCAAGCGTTCCACCGTTGACAAGATCGAACATTCCTTCATTACGCCGACCTTAAAGGCAACACCGGGTGACCTCTCGCTGGTCATTCCAAAGCGAATATTGGATGACATCATCGAGATGATCTATGCCCTCGATAAGATCGCGCCGGGTACGGCCAATGATGAAACGCTTCTTTATGGCGTTGAAGTTAAATTCTATAATATGGAACTGGTCCTGGATGAACATCTGGAAACATTGCACAAGAACCTGTTTGTCATCGGTGACTGTTCCGGTGTGACACATTCGCTTTCCCATGCATCGGCAAGCGGTGTCTATGTCGCAAGATATATCAGTGAGAATCTGCAAGGAGAATAAATATATGGATAACAAATACAGTTTTGATGAGATCGTATCGCATTTAAAGTCTTCGGGCTTTGTCTATCAGGGATCGGAGATCTACGGCGGTCTTTCCAATTCCTGGGACTTTGGCATCTTGGGTTCCTGGCTTAAGAAAAACATCAAGGATCTCTGGTGGAGAGAATTCATTGAGAGATCTCCATATAATGTCGGTATCGATTCTGCCATTTTGATGAATACCAAGACCTGGGAAGCATCCGGTCACTTGAAGGGCTTCTCGGATTCCATGGTCGACTGCAAGGAATGCAAGGGCCGTTTCAGAGCAGATAATCTGATTGAAGAAGCTACCGGTCTTTCCGCCGAAGGCAAGACACCGGAAGAGATGGACAAAATGATTGAAGAACACAACGTCGTCTGTCCGGTCTGCGGCAAGCACAACTTCACCAATGCCAGACCGTTCAATCTGATGTTCAAGACCTACATCGGCACACTGGAAGATGCGAAGTCCGTCGTCTATTTAAGACCGGAAACCGCACAGGGCATCTTTGTCAACTTCAA
>JAEEGL013353146.1_pt1 | contig 10160 bp, 5 predicted proteins | sample 9134231 | NCBI WGS metagenome assembly JAEEGL01 (sample SAMN16246548, study PRJNA631951) | gut metagenome | biome: gut microbiome; feature: rumen; material: fiber-attached | host: Bos | place: Iran: Karaj | collected 2018-10
ATTATTAGGTCTGCTGGCCGTGGGGTTGGGGGCGCTGGGCGTGGTGGTGCCGGGGCTGCCGACAACGCCGTTCCTGCTGCTGGCGTCGTGGCTGTTCTATAGGTCGTCGCCGCGGCTGCAGCAGTGGCTGCTGGCATCGTGGCTGGGCCGATACGTCCGCAGCTACCAGCGACAAGGCGGAATGACAGCCACGCAGAAGGCCGGTGCCGTGGGCGTTATGACTGCTATGGTGCTGCTCTCCACTTTTGTGTTCATCCCCGCAGGTTCAGTGGCCCGCATCATCGTTCCCGTGGCCGGCGCCGTGGGCGCGCTGACGGTAGTGTTCCTTGTACCAAACGCCAAAAGCGACGACTAACCGTTAACCAATCAGTTTCGGGATAGCCTTTCACAAAGTCTCGGGCAGCAACGGATGGCACTTTTGTCTCTATTCCGAAAGAACAGCGTCCGTTATGCCGAAGCGTCCGTGAGTGGTGTCAATAGTCTTGTCATTTACCGCGACAGGTTTGTTTGTTCCGAATCACTTGACACGTTAGTCTATATCAGCCGTAACAGTTTCTTCTGACAAAAAAAAATAATTTCAAAGGAAATGTGTATTTTTGCAAACTCAAAACAGAATGGGCCAGGACGGCCATAAATGTACAACAATATGGAAATCAAACCTTACCGACACGAAGTCAAATACTACGAATGCGACCGTATGGGCATTACGCACCACAGCAACTACATACGATTTATGGAAGAGGCACGCGTCGACTGGATGGACCAGCTAGGCTACGGTTTCGACCGTATGGAGGCCGAGGGCGTGGTGTCGCCCGTTGTGGCCATTGAATGCCGCTATCGGCACACGTCCACCTTCAAAGACATAATTGACATTGAGGTAGACGTGGCCGAAATAACAGCACTGAAAATAAGTTTCAAATACACTATGCGTGTAGGCAGTAACACAGTCTGCACCGCCACCAGCACACATTGCTTCCTTGAGCAGGGGCGGCCAGTATCGCTTGAAAAACGTTTTCCTGAACTCTACAAACGCATCATCACCATTCCGAACAGTGAAAAACGCTGATTCGGATTTTTTTTATATTTTTGTACCTTGTTTTATAATAAAACCAAATATATAAACCAATGAATATCAAAAAAATATTCACATTCTGCATCGTATGCAATTTTGTATTGTCGGCAATTTGTTTTGCTGCACCGGTCTTCAATGCCCCCACAGTCCGAATCCAGCCCAACGGTGACACGCTGCACTGCCTGCTGAGCGGCGACGAGTACTATCATCGCCTGCACGACACTCAGGGCTACACAATCGTTCAGAATCCACAGTCTGGATGGTGGGTATACGCTGCGAAAAGTGAAGAGCGGAGAACAGAAAACGGTGAACGATGGAATGTTGTAGCAACCGAATATGTGGCCGGAAGCGTCGACCCTGCTTCGGTAGGTTTGATGCCCAATATAGGTGTCGACCGCGAGACGTGGCACGAGCTGCAAAAACGTTACGATGTGCCCAAACAATATCAACACAATCAAGCCAAAACCTCTGGACGCAACCACGGCACCCTGAACAACATAGTTATTTTCATCCGCTTCAGCGATGAAACCGAAATCAGCACCTCGTTGAACAGCATAAACGCAATGTTCAACGACTCCACAAGCGGTTCGACGTCGATGTACAACTACTTTAAGACAGTGTCGTACAATAAACTACATATCCTTACACACTACTACCCTACCCCCAACGGCAGCAACGTAATTTCGTTTCAGGACTCTCTGCCACGCAGCTACTATATGCCCTACAACGCCACAACCAACCCTAATGGCTATCAAAACGACACAGAGAGCCGCAACCGCGAATTCAGCCTGCTGCAGCGCGCTGTCAACTATGTCAATGCCAATTCGCCGGTTTCCACTACGCTCAATCTTGATATGGACAACGACGGCTACGTCGACAACATATGCTTTGTGGTGAAAGGCACCTACACTGGTTGGAGTGACCTTCTGTGGCCGCACAAATGGAGTCTCTACGACCGTTATGTTTACATCAACGGCAAGCGTGTATACACTTTCAACCTGCAGCTTGAGGGCAGCGGAGAACATTATTTCAGCAGTTCAACTTTCTGCCACGAGATGTTCCACACGCTCGGTGCCCCCGACCTTTACCGTTACGAGAACAACACGGACGTGAGTGGCGTAGGCAGTTGGGACCTGATGTGCAGCAACACCACACCGCCACAGAATATGGGAGCCTATATGAAATGGAAATACGGCAACTGGCTTGACTCCATACCCACCATCACCATTCCTGGAACTTATACGCTCCACTCGCTGGGCGATCCGACATACGACAACTGCGTATATAAAATCGCCGCCCAGGAGCCGAACCAATGGTATGTGCTCGAATATCGCGACAACCTTGAGCAGTTCGAAACAACGCTGCCCGGTCGCGGACTGCTCATCTACCGCATCGACGACCGATTCAACGGCAACGCAAACTTTGACGGTGTAAACACCTTCGACGAGGTCTATCTGTTCCGACCCAACGCACACAACGACACAACCAACGGCAATCTGGCACAGGCCTATTTCAGTGCCAATGCAGGCCGCACACAGTTCTCACCAACCTCAAACCCTCATCCGTGGCTGACAGACAATGTCATCGACTCAACCATTTCTATTACCAACATAAGTGCCCCGGGCACCACCATCAGCTTTACCTACAACGACCTGCGTGGTTGCATTATTCCCGACAACCTCAGCATATCAAACCTTGGCGGCAATACGGCACAGCTGCATTGGACCGGCAACGCGCCGTCGTACACACTGCAGTGGAAAGTGGCTGGCGGCACAAGCATCAACAACGTAAATGTCAACAGCACGTCGCATACGCTCACGGGTCTTGCCCTCGACACGGACTACGAATGGCGTGTGAAGGGCAACTGCGGCATCGGCTCGGAAAGCGGATATTCAGATTGGCACAGTTTCCATACATATTCGTGCACAGAACCGCAGCAGACCGATATCGGCACAGCAGAAACGACGTACTACTATCTTCCTGTAAACACTTACTACAACTACACCTATTCGCAGATGATATACACAGCTGCAGAGATAGGCACCTCAATGAACATCAACAAGATTGCCTTCAACTACGCCACTAACAACACCCTCGACACAAAAACGAACTGCACCATCTATATGGGCAACACGCCACAGAGCACTTTCAGCGGTGCGAATGCAAACAACTTTGTGCCCATAAACCAGTTGCAGGTTGTATACCAAGGACCGCTGAACTGCACAACGGGATGGAACGAGATTGCGCTGGACAACAACTTTGCATACAGCGACACTTCCAACCTCGTCATCGCCATCGACGATAACAGCGGCAGCTATAACAGCAGCAGTTACAAGTTTGCCTGCAGTTCGACGTCGGGCTACGCTTCGCTGACATTCTACAGCGACAACAGCAATCCCGACCCCAGCAATCTATCGAGTTTCTCGGGCACCAAGACGAGAAAGAACTATCGTCCGGACATCCGCTTCACAGGCTGTCCCATTGAGGACATTATTGTTATGGACACCATCACGGTTGTCAATGCCACTCCTACTCGTGGCAGCGTCACCGGAGAAGGGGTCTATATGCCTGGCAGCACAGTGACCCTTTCCGCCACAGCAAACACCGGCAGCATCTTCTCCTGCTGGATTTTCCCTGGCAACGACACGGTCACTGCCAACCCTTGCATCTTTACAAGCGACGGCAGCATCACTGTCGAAGCACATTTCGCAGCCATCACCCATACTGTCACCATCACTGCCGATGGCAATGGCACCTACGAAGGCGACGGCACCTACGAATACGGTGATACAGCAACAATATCCGCCAGCGCCGATGAACACTGGCACTTCTTAAACTGGACCGTTGGTGATAGCCAATACAGCGACAACCCGCTGACATTCATCGTAACCTCCGACGTCAACTACACCGCACATTTTGAAAAGGACAAGCACCATATAACGATAAGCACCGACGGCAATTCATCGCAATGGGGTGAAGCCGCTTTCAACACCGAAGAATACAGCCTTTATGCCACCGACGCTTATTACGACTACGGTACTCTCGTGACACTTTACGCCAATCCCTTCAACGACATTCCCAACACATTATGCACCTTCACAGGATGGAATGACGGCAACAGCGACAACCCGCGTGTCATCACGCTTACTCAAGACACCGCTTTCACAGCCTTTTTTGCCGGCGAGGTGGTAGGTATCGACGCCACCGATGGCAGCAACATCGTCATTGGCGTTGCCAACCATAGCGTTACCGTTAGCGGTGCCGAAGGACGCAACATCGAGCTGTTCGACATCACCGGCCGCACCCTGCACCGCGCCACTGGCTGCGGCATCGACACGTTTGCTATGCCGGCCGTAGGTGTCTACATCATCCGCATCGAAGGCATTCCTGCAAAGAAAATTGTCATCAAATAATCAATTCTTCATATCAAAAAAAACAATCTTACTTAAAAATGAACACCAAACGACTGCTTGCCATAAGCATTATCATCTGCATTGCCCTTGGGCGCAACATTTTCGCGGCTCCTGTATTCAACGCTCCCGCAGTGAGAATCCAACCCAACGGCGACACTTTGCACTGCCTGGTCTCTGGCGACGAATACTACCACCGTCTGCACGATGCCAAAGGCTATACCATTGTCCAGAATCCGCTGACAGGCTGGTGGGTCTACGCTGCAAAAAGCGGGGAACGGAGAACGGAGAGCGGAGAGCGATGGGATGTTGTAGCCACCGACTATGTAGCCGGAAGCGTCGACCCTGCTTCGGTGGGTTTGACACCCAATGTGGGTGTCGACCGCGAGACGTGGCACAAATTGCAGAAACGCTTCGATGTGCCTGAACAATACCAGCACACTCCTGCCAAAACCTCGGGACGCAACCACGGCACACTGAACAACATTGTCATATACATAAGATTCAGCGACGACGACGAAATAAGCACCCCATTGAGCTATATCAACTCAATGTTCAACGACTCGTCGGCAAACTCGACATCGATGTACCAATACTTCAAGACGGTGTCGTACAACAAACTGCACATCTTGACACACTACTTCCCCACCCCCAACGGCAACAGCATCATCTCCTACCAGGATTCGCATCCTCGCAGTTACTATATGCCTTACAACGCCGCGACCAACGCCAACGGTTATAACGGCGACAACGAACGCGCCAGCCGCGAATTCACCCTGCTCGAGAACGCCGTCAACTATGTCAACACAAACTCGCCGGTACCGTCAAGCATCAACCTCGATATGGACAACGACGGCTACGTTGACAACATCTGCTTCGTGGTGAAAGGCACCTACACAGGATGGAACGACCTGCTGTGGCCGCACAAATGGAGCCTCTACGACCGCTATGTCAACATCAACGGTTTCCGCGTCTACACCTTCAACCTGCAACTCGAAGGCAGTGGCGAGCACTATTTCAGCAGCTCCACTTTCTGCCACGAGATGTTCCACACCCTCGGAGCCCCCGACCTCTACCGCTACGAAGACAGCCACAACGTCAGCGGTGTCGGCAGCTGGGATCTGATGTGCAGCAACACCACGCCACCACAGAATATGGGTGCCTATATGAAATGGAAATACGGCAACTGGATTGACTCCATACCCACCATCACCGTTCCCGGCACCTACTCGCTCCATTCGCTGGGCGATCCGACCTACGACAACTGCGTATACAAAATACCGGCACAGGAACCTCACCAATGGTATGTGCTCGAATACCGCGACAACCTTGAGCAGTTCGAAACGACGCTGCCCGGCCGCGGTCTGCTCATTTACCGCATCGACGACCGCTTCAACGGCAACGCAAATTTCGATGGCATAAGCACTTTCGACGAAGTATACATCTTCCGTCCCAATGCTCCCAACGACACCACCAACGGCAACGTGGCTCAGGCCTATTTCAGCCCCGCCGCAGGCCGCACACAGTTCTCGCCGGTCACCAACCCGTTCCCCTGGCTGACTCAAAACGTCATCGACACCACCATAGCCATAACCAACATCACCGCCCCCGGCGAAACCATCAGCTTCACCTATCAGGACCTGCGTGGCTGTTCAAAACCGGCAGCACTGCAGATTCAAAGCATAGTACACGACACCATCGTGCTTGGATGGTGGGGTCGTTCCGGCACCTACCGGCTGCAATACCGACTGGCCGGCACCACCAATGCCACAACGGTGGAAACCAGTACCAACTCCTTCACGCTGACCGCACTGCCGCTCAACACAAGCTACGAATGGCGCGTGATGGGCATCTGCTCGGCCGATGAAGAAAGCGATTACTCAGACTGGGCCACATTCCTTACAGCACGATGCGACGAGCCGCTGACGGCAGAATACGGCTCGGCAGGCCTGCCAACATACGAAATGCCAGTCAATGCCACCTGCAACTCATACGTCCAGGCATTATACACCTCAGACGAGATAGGAGGACAGATGCGCATAGACCGCATCGCATTCCGATATGCCTCCAACGAGGCTGTCGACTTCCTCGACAGCTGCACCATCTATCTCGCCAACACAACAAAAGAAACCTTCAACGGTGTCGCAGAAAGCTTCCTGGTGCCTTTCAACGAGCTGCAACAGGTGTACAAAGGCCCCATCGACTGCAGCAACGGCTGGAACTACATCGTACTCGACAGCCCGTTCCTCTACGACGGCGTCTCCAACCTTGCAATCGCCATCCTCAACAACTCCTACAGCATCAACGCCGACCAACGCTACAAATTCCACAGCACCAAGAAAGACTGGCAAAGCCGCACGATGATGTACACCTCATTCAGACCCATAGACCTTTCGCAATCACTTTCCAACTGCGAAAGGAACCGCAGCGCCTACCGTCCCGACATACGCTTCACAGGATGCTATGAAGACATAGAACGCTACCACGTCACCGTACAGGTAGCACCCGCGTCGGCACAATACGGCGATGCCTGGTTCACAGCCCCTGGCGTCAACGGTCTCGCCAACGACGAGTTACTCAATGCCGGTACCGTCCTGACACTATATGCCGCACCTTACACCAACATACCTGGCACAGTATGCACCTTCACAGGATGGAGCGACGGCAACACCGAAAGCACTCGCACCATTATACTGACACAGGACACCGTCCTCCTTGCCAACTTCTCGGGGCAGCCCGCAGGCATCGAAACGGCTGAAGGCGACATACGTATAGCCACTGCAGGACACAACGTCACCGTCAGCGGTGCCCAAGGACTTGCCGTCGAGTTCTTCGACATCACAGGCCGCAGCCTCCATCGCGCTACAGGCGACTGCACACACCGTCTGCCTGCAGCAGGAGTCTACATCGTCCACATCCAAGGCCATCCCGCAAAGAAAATTGTAATCAAATAGCGGAAGCCCCCATTAAACCTTTAAACTCTTAAAACCTTAAAACCCTAAAACCCAATGTTAGACGAAACTGAAAAACTGCTTGCTGCCGCCGCGCAACAAGCCACAACGCCCGCAGCCACCGACACTGTGGCACAAGGCAGCATCGCCGAAGGCGTACAGAAATTCGACAGCATCAACCACACCATCATCGACACCGTTCGCAATATGAACCTTGGCGACATCAAGGCCGTGGTCACAGGCCAGAACACCATCTTCAAGGATGCCCTCTCCGGTCTGCTCGACCTCACCGTGGCCTTCATTCCCAAGCTGCTTGGCTGCATACTGGTGTTGTGGATCGGCTTCAAACTTATCAAGCTGCTCAAAAAGGCACTCACCAAACTGCTCGACAAGCGCAACGCCGAGTCGACCCTCAAGGGTTTCCTCACCTCGCTGGTCGACGTGCTGATGAAGGTGATGCTTATCATTATGGCTATGGACATCATCGGCATCAAAGCCACCTCGTTCATCGCCGTCCTGGGTGCTGCAGGTCTCGCCATAGGTATGGCTCTGCAGGGCACCTTGCAGAACTTTGCCGGCGGCGTCATCATCCTGCTGCTGCGTCCCTTCAAGGTGGGCGACTACATCGAAGTAGGCTCTTTCAAAGGCTACGTCAAGGAGATACGCATCTTCCACACCCTTATCCGCCCCTTCAATGGCCGCATCATCATCGTCCCCAACAGTGAGCTGGCCACCAAAAGCCTCATCAACCACACGCGCGACAACGTCATACGCCTCGACGTCGTAGCCAGCGTGGCCTACGGCACCGACCTCGACAAGGCACGCCAGGTCATTATGGACGTCATCAATGCCGACGAGCTCATCCTCAAGGACCCCATACCCAAAATTGCCGTCAGCGAACTCAACAACAGCTCCGTCGACTACTCGCTGTGGCTCTGGACAACCGTCGACGACTACTGGACAGTCTGGATGCGCATCCGCGAAAACATCTACAAAGCCTTCTACGCCAACGGCATCAGCATCCCCTTCCCGCAGATGGATGTCCATCTGGACAAATAAGATGCACTTTGAATACAAAAAAAAGGTGTCCGAATGGACACCTTTTTTTTATTCACGCAACAATAATTATTCGTTGCTGATCTTTACGTCGTCGAGGTCCAGATAGAACATATCGCTAACGTCATAGTGACGGAAAGCAATCTGGATGTCCTGACCCTTGAAAGCGTCAAGGTTGACAGTTTTCTGCATCCAAGTGCTCTGTGCCTTGCTGCCGATGGTCTCCTCGAAGAGAGCGTTGCCAGTGGCGACAAAGGTGCCATTCTCAACGTGGCCGGCATAAACAGCATAGTGCTCAGCAGCATAGGACGCATCCTGACCGCAAACCCAGAAAGTCAGTTTGTAGCCGCCAGCGCCGGGAATGTGGATAGTCTTCGTAACCAGGTAGTTGTCTGGTTCCAGAGCACCAGTGTTGTTGTCATACGACTGCGAGTAAGCAATACCATTGCCGGTGTGGCCACCAAAGGCATCGCTGTGAAGCCACTTAACGCCGTCGCCGTCAGCATCGATGTTGACCCAATCCGAAGGAATGCCAGACTCAAAACTCTCATCCAGCAGAACAGGGTCGCCGGTCTCGTTGTTGTTGCCGCCGTTACCGCCGTTACCGCCGTTCTCCTCGGGGTCATCCTTGCAGGAAACCATCATTGTCATTCCAAATGCAAAAGCTGCAATTGCAAAAAATCTGAATACTTTTTTCATAACTGATTTTTTTTTGAATTAATAATTGGTTAATAAAATATTGTATTTCGTCTATTTTTATTTTTGCAAATGTACACAAAAAATACATCACAAAAATGTTTTTTTCAAAAAATTTATTAAACTAAATTGTTAATTAACTGAACAACAGCATTTGCGAATAGATTTTTTTTCTGAAAAAAATCCAAAAAAAATCTCAAAAACAGAAGAAACCACGGAATACAACACAGTTTATAATGAATTTGCGGTGACCAATGGCTTGAAATGCCCCAAAGACAGTCAAACGACCGGAATTGCTTCCTTTTCCGCTCATTTCCAACAAACAACGGCTATTGATGTTTCAATTGGTTTCGATTGGAACTTTTAGCTACAAAAACGTTGTTTTCCGTATACATTCCCTGGCATATGTACAGTATATGTACAGTATATGTACGCTTCTGAAGCGTACAAATACTGTACATATACTGTACATATACTGTACATATGCCTATGTTGGTGGCGGGAAAATGGACGGAAGAATGAAGAAAAAACCGGGCTGCCACGCACAAGGCCACTCCACGCGCTCCACCGGAGCTTGTGACATATGCCTATACAAGTAGGGGGAAATCGGAATGAAGAATGAAGGAAAAACGGGAAGAGGTGTTGAAAAAAAATGATGAATATTTTTCCTAAAAAAAGCATATAAACAAAAAAAATATGTATCTTTGCATTTTGGAATAAAAACAAAACAAATTATTAACTAACACCGAAGAGCCTGACGGTCAATAACAAGGCGCAAAAAACACAATGAAAAAAATATTTTTAGTTGCATTGGCTATGATGCTGGGCATTTCGGCTTACGCCCAGTTTGAAAGTGCCAAGAATGTGGCCACCAAAGGAGGTGCAAAAAGCAACCCCGTGTGGTATCAGATTCAGCAGGATGTCACCGGCGTGAACTTCCTCGACAACTCGCAGACCATCAGCACCGCCGACATC
>JAEEGL013919355.1_pt1 | contig 10160 bp, 4 predicted proteins | sample 9134231 | NCBI WGS metagenome assembly JAEEGL01 (sample SAMN16246548, study PRJNA631951) | gut metagenome | biome: gut microbiome; feature: rumen; material: fiber-attached | host: Bos | place: Iran: Karaj | collected 2018-10
ACTTGGCAATCAGTGACATGAGCAAGAAAATAGCCTTGCGGCAACGACGGTTCAGAATTGCCGGTCAGCGTGAAGAGCATGGTTATTTAACAGTTGGGCAGCTTAAAGTTAATGGTATGAAGGATTCGCTGAATAGTTACTTAAATAGAGATGTTTGCTAAAAAAATGCAAAAAGTCGTCTTTATCAGCCTTTTTTGGAAATTGACTGTATATTTGTAATCTAAAACAACAAATACTATCAGCTATGCCTAAAATAACAAATCACAAAGTAACTGGTCCTCTTGACCTCAAAAGCTTAGAATCCTTATTGGAGGATGAATACGACTTCCTTGACATCTCAGCAGCCGAGATGGGCATCGACGAAGAGCGGTGGGAAGTTTGTTTGGGCTGGAGCCACTCAGGCCCCGTCTATGGTAACAGCGGCTGGCGCAAGGTAGAAGTCCTCAAGCGGCTCCTTGAGCAGGTCAATGCCAAGACCATCCTCCTTCCAGACAACGTGATGCGCCGCCATATTAACGCCGCCAAGAAGAATCCCGACATCAAAGAGTTGCAGGTGAGTCCCAACTGCCCCCTCTTCGCCTACGAAGACGGCAAACTCATGAATAAGAAGAAAACCATTGTTGTATTTGGTTAATTGTTCATTAAAGTATAATCTCTTTTAGACTATCATTTTCTTTTTCATGTTATTCTAACTATTAATTAAACACCTATTTATAAATAATATGCTAATAGACAACAAACAAGACAGATATCCAGACAGTGGATTAAACATTAAGACTGTTTGGGATTTTATCAACACATACTCTGGCAAGAAATCAAACCAGACAGGTAAGATGGACATTGTTACCGGGTATTTTACAATTCGTGCACTCAGCAAACTATACCGCGAAATACCTGAGGAAGATGTCATTCGTCTTGTCTCGTCAGAAATGGTTGGGTCTGAAGATGAAGAGGACAATGTAATAGATTTGCTAAATGGCGACTTGTCTACTGGTAGTGCATTACAGTTAGACGAGTATGCCAAAGACGCAAAAGCCTTCTTAGAAAGGAATTCTGTTCAAATCAAGTCTATACAGAATGCATTCTGCCATGCAAAGGCCTATATGTTCAAGAACAAGAACCCACAAGCAAATTCTTATTATCTGACTGGCAGTAGCAACCTTACTGATGCAGGGCTTGGACTGAAACAATCATCCAATGTTGAACTAACTACAGGTGAAGCTGTCAACAGTGCAAATCAGGATTTCAAAGAGGTTTGCTCTTGGTTTGAGGATTTATGGAAAGAGGCAAAAGATAAAGTACAAAACCCTGATGACCCCAAAGGTCCCATGATCAGCACCAAGGAATTCTTCATCAAGATAATAGAAGATTATTTCCGTAAGTACACCCCTGAAGACATCTATTATAAGATACTCTATGAGCTATTCAATGCCGATTTGGATATAGAAAGTTCCATAGAGCATAAAAAGGACATGTCATTGCTTCAGACGAGTGCTATATGGAACACACTTTTCAATTATCAGCAAAAGGGCGTTATCTCACTGATAAAGATGCTTCGCAAATATAACGGAGCGATCCTTGCAGATGCTGTAGGTTTAGGAAAGACGTTCTCTGCTTTAGCGGTCATTAAATACTTCCAAACTCAGAGCTATATGACAGTACTGTTGTGCCCTAAGAAACTTGAGAACAACTGGACGCAATATTTGAAACGTCATGGAAGCAGGTTTGAAAAGGATGAATTCGACTATGTGGTGCGATTCCATACTGACATGCAAAACGACCGCATGGAGAAATCGTATAATGATGCCAAACTAAGCTACCTTCAGACTCGCAAGAAGATCCTTGTGGTGATTGATGAAAGTCATAACCTTCGTAACGAAAAGTCTAATCGCTATCAAGAACTTCTTGCTTCACTCATCCAGAACCAGAAAGGTCAGGAGTCTCGCGATGTTAAGGTCTTGATGCTTTCTGCAACGCCTATTAACACAGGCTTTAATGATGTAAAGGGTCAGTTCAATTTAATTGGTCATGGTAAAGATGATGCGTTCGACACCGAAGAATTTGGCGTGGAGTCATTAAAGAATTTGTTCAAGGGAGTTCAAAGCAAATACACCCAGTGGTGTGGTGAACCTGACAGAACGATTGGGAAATTCATCGCGATGCTGCCCCCAAAGTTCTTCAATCTGACCGACAAGCTGATTGTTGCCCGCACACGTAAGCTTATTGAGAAAACGCTCGGCGAGAATCTCGGCTTTCCAGAAAAGAAAGCGCCAGAAAACGTTTATCAGGGTGTAGACCATTTTGGGAAATTGAAAACAACAGAAGAGATATACAAAGCTTTTGAGGATCTCAGTCTGTCAGCATATCAACCGTCTCTCTTCTTATACGAAAGCCGTAAGGCTGCAAGGAAAGAAGCCGAATCCGATTGGGATGATGATATAAACCGTGAACGTTTCCTCGTCAAGATGATGGGCATCCTCTTTATGAAACGTTTGGAGAGTTCTTGGTTCTCATGTCTTCAAACAGTAGAAAAGGTACTGAATGTTCACAAGTCGACTCTTCAGTTAGTTGTAGACTACAAGGAAAAGAAAAACAATGGTACGATAACTGTCGATGTGACCGATGACATCAATGATGAAGATGACGACCTCATCGACGATATGTATGCACTCCGCAAAGGAACCATCAAATTATCAGAAATGAAGAATCTCGGAGGCTTTGAGAAGAACCTTCGTCGAGATGTTAATCTTTTAAAAGTAATCTACGAGAGTCTGCTTGATTTTAATAACAAATACGAGAAAGGTGAAGAGAAAGATTTGAAACTTGAAAAACTTGTTGAAATCCTCAATAAGAAGAAGCAAGCACAGAATAAAAAAGTTGTCATCTTCACAGCCTATTCAGACACCGCCAAATTCATTTTTGATGAACTAAAGAAACGCGGTTTCTCGAGAATGGCATCCGTTTCCGGTCAAGACATTTTCACTACAGGAAACCACTCAACGACGAACTTCACGGATGTGTTGCAAAGCTTCGCCCCCTATAGCAAGCTTTATAAAGAGCTGGACTGGAGTGATTTGTACGAAGATGCAAAACTAAACAGAGCAGAGTATTTTAATGATGACAAACTGCGCTGGGAAGTTGATTATGATACATGGGAAGGACTCATAAGAAAATACAAGCCTAATTATACACGTCTATTGGACGATGGCATAGACATCCTTATAGCCACAGATTGTCTCTCTGAAGGTCAGAACCTGCAGGATGCTGATATGCAAATCAATTACGACATACATTGGAATCCAGTACGTCTTATCCAGCGTTTCGGTCGTATTGACCGTATTGGCTCACCAAACAAGTTGATCCAATGTGTCAACTTCTGGCCTGCAAAATCATTTGAGGAATACTTGCACTTGGAGACTCGCATTCAGAACCGTATGGCTGCCATGACGCTACTCGACACAGAAGTGATGGATATTGATGATAGATTTAAAACCATTATCGACGACAACCCCATTCAGGATAAGAATGCAGACCGGCTGCTGGAAGAGTTAAGGAGCAACAGCATCAGCGATATAGAATCTCCCAAGACGCTGTCACTCAAGGATTTCTCGTTTGAGGTGTATCGCCAAGATCTGGTTGACTATTTTGAGGCTCACAAAGCAGTTTTCAAAAAGATGCCAAACGGAATATATTCTGGCTTCATGAATGAAACTGACCTTTTTGAGAACATTCCTGAGAGCCTCGTCGCCGTTGTAGGTTATCCACATCGTGAGCCCGGCAGCAATAAGCCTTATCGGGAAATCTATCTGATGTGTCAGCCTGTTAACCCCAATCTTCCTGCGGGATATCAGGAACTTAATCGTGCTGAAGTGCTTGAGTTCCTGCGAAAGAACAAAAACAAAGAGCGTTTTGTTCCTGAATGGATTGAGGTGAATAATTCTGATAAACTTGCAAAGTTATCAAGCATCCTGCAATCATGGATGGAAATAAAAGCACCACAAGTAGCTATAAAGAGTATTAAAGATAAGCTGAAGCGTAAGAATATCAGCACTTCTGCTGCCGACAAGAAACAACAACTCCTTGAAGAAAAGTTCCAACTTCAAAACTTCGATCTCATCGTTTGGGAATACGTGAGCAAGAGCGAGAGCAATAATTTGATTATTGCCAAGCCGTAGCCACGAATCGACGAAGTCAATATGTAACAAATAATAATGCATTATAAAATTCACCAATATGATACAGACACTTAACAGATTCTCTTCGGAGTCTCTTTTCGATGCAACTTCGCATCTGCTTAACAAACTGAATATTGAGTTCTTCGGCCAAGAAACTGCCGAGCCTATCAAAGTGGCGGATCTCTATGATGGACCTATGCCCCAGTATCTCAAAGATGCCCTCGAGTGCATCAAAGATACTTATTACATTGGTATTGTCAACGATAAGTCATTGGCTGGAGCAAAGAGTGCTGACAGCCTTGACGATATTGCAGAAACCATACAACATGGAGGTAAGTATGATGGTATGTTCGTCTTTGCATGTGATGCAAAACAGGATGCAAACATTACACGTACTGCTGCCACAGCTTTGACGCGTGCTTTCAACCGTCTTGCATCTGAAAACCCAGTTATTCTTATCATACGCCAGAACCATCTGCTCTCGCTCTCTACCTGCGAGCGAATGAGCTATTCTCAGGAATGGCGCCAAGGAAGTGGTGAGAAGTTGGGCAAGGTGAGCATACTGCGTAATATTAATTGCGAGAAACCTCATCGCGGGCATGTAGACATACTCGAATCCTTAGGAGATAAGGCATACCCAACCTTTGAGGAACTCTATAAGCACTGGATGGAGGTATTCTCCAACGAACTGCTCACCAAAAAGTTCTACTCAGAACTCAGCGATTGGTATGCATGGGCTGTTATGGTGGCTAAGTTCCCCAATGATCTTAATACAGAAGAGGATGATGCAAAATACAATCACGAAGCGTGTATCCGACTCATCACCCGTCTTATCTTTGTATGGTTCTTGAAGCAGAAACATCTTATACCTGAAGAATTCTTCGACGAAACATATATTCGTGAGAATCTGATTGACAACTTTGACCCGCACGACAAGCAGAGCCTGTATTATGATGCCAGCGAGAGCAAGTATTATCGTCTTATTCTCCAGAATTTGTTCTTTGCCATGCTCAATTGTCCAATTGTAGCAGAAGGCAAGACAGAACCAAACAATCGTCGTTTTATAGAAAAATCGTCAGGCTTTCATAATGAAGAGCATGACATCAACACGCTTATGCGCTATTGCAAAGAGTTCAAAGATGGTGGTGCAGACAAATTCTTAAACTTAGCCAATAGTAATGTTCCGTTCCTCAACGGCGGTCTGTTCGACTGTTTGGATAAAAAGAAAGAGAAACTCTATTTCGATGGTTTCTCAGAGTATGAACGCTCGCTCAAACAACTCTATCTACCCGATTGGCTTTTCTTTGGTGAAGAAGCAGGACGAAACATCGACCTCAGCCAATGGTATTATGATGAGAAGAAAAAGAATGTCTCAGCTCGTGGACTTATTGATATTCTAAAGCGTTATAGCTTTACTATTGAGGAAAATACACCGCTTGACCAGGAAGTTTCGCTTGACCCAGAGCTTTTGGGTAAGGTCTTTGAGAATCTTCTTGCGGCATATAATCCAGAGACAAAAAAGAATGCCCGTAAGCAGACAGGTTCGTTCTATACACCACGCGAAATTGTGCAGTATATGGTAGACGAGAGTTTGGTGGCTCATTTGAAACGTACATGTGGTGACGAACTGGAACCAGAGTATCGCAAATTGCTTTGTTATTCTACTGAGGAAACAACGCTTAATGAAGAACAACGCAAAGCCATTATGCATGCTGTTTATAACTGTCGTGTGCTCGACCCAGCATGTGGCTCGGGCGCATTTCCGATGGGTATTCTTCAACAGTTAGTACATGTTCTTCGCCAGCTTGACCCGACTAACGAAATGTGGAATAATTTAATGGTTGATATAGCCATTGAAGAAACGCGCAAAGAACTTGAGAAAATTGCCACTAACACAGAATCAGACAATAAAGAAGAAAGGACTCGAATTGAAGAGACCAAGAAGACTCGTCTAGAAGATATTGAGAATGCATTTAATCAAAATGTTAACGATCCTGACTATGCCCGCAAGCTATATCTTATAGAGCATTGCATTTATGGTGTTGATATCCAGCCCATAGCTGTGCAGATTTCCAAACTACGATTTTTCATCTCCCTTGTAGTTGACCAGAAACCAACCAACGATGCTACTCACAACTTCGGCATACGTCCATTGCCTAATCTTGAATCCAAGTTTGTGGCTGCGAACACGCTCATTCCTGTGGGATATGACGCAAGCCTTTTTGATTCCACGGAGAAGATTCTAACGAAGAAGACAGAGCTGAAGGAGCTGAACCATCAGATATTCCTAGCCAAACGCAATGTTGATAAACAACGGCTAAAGAAGGAAATTAAAGAAACTCGTCAGGCACTTGCTAAGGCCATTGAAGGAACAGGATTTGTTAGCCAAGGAGCAGCTCAATTACTAGCAAATTGGGATATGTTCGACCAAAATGTTTCATCTTCATTCTTCGACCCTGAATGGATGTTTGGTGTGAAAGATGGTTTTGATATTGTGATTGCTAATCCTCCCTATATTTCTTCAAAAGATTTGCCTCAAAGTGATAAAAAAAGATATAAAGCATTATTTAAAACCGCAAAAAAGCAGTTTGATTTATACTCGCTATTTATTGAAAAGGGAATAAACCTTACATGTTCGCAAGGCACAATCTCTTATATAGTACCAGATTCAGTTATTGGACGTTCAAACTTTTCTTCTGTTAGAAACATTTTAGTAATTGACAATTCCATTCGAAATTGGGTACATTTAAATAATGTATTTGAATCGGCAATCGTTTCAAGCTTAATCTTTGTCTGTCAAAAACAAAAGACGAAATCTCACTCTTTTGTGTATATTAAAGCAGAATCTGTTAGAGACTGGATGCTTGGCAACTTTAAGCATACCAATATAAACTTAGAAATTGTCTCATCTGACGCAGATATTAAGATTTATTTTGCGAGTCCAGAAAAACTCAAATTACAAAACAAGCTGCTTAATTCTGAAACATTTGAAGACAAATGTATCCTCTGGCGAGGAGAGGAGATCGGAAAGTCGTCAGCCCTTATATCTGATTCCAAGACAAATAAATCATTGCCTGTAATTACAGGTAATGAAGTGCAAAGATACACTATTCCATGTTGCACGAAATGGATAAATGCTATTGATGTGGTAAAATCATTAGATAATTATAAACAACCCAAATTGTTAATTCGACAAGTTGGAAATCGTATTAATGCCACAATTGACGAGCAAAAAGGTGTAACAACTCAATCGGTTTACGCTCTGTATCCCAAAGCTAATGAAGATCGACTTCACCTAAAGGCTTTATTAGGGATTTTGAACTCAAAATTGTTTGATTTCTTCTATAAATTGGTGTCTGGTGATAAGCAATTGTTCAAAAGGATAATTCTTGAAAATATTAAGGCTTTGCCGTATCCAGATATAAGTAGCCCTATTATTGTTTGCTTAGACCAAAAAGTTGCAGTGCGAATGTCAAATACAGAATGTGACACTTTAACTTTGGAATCGGAAATCGACTTCCTAGTCTATCGCCTATATGGTTTGACTTACGATGAAATTCTTATCGTAGATCCAGATACACCGATAACGAGAGAAAAATATGAATCAGAAATGTAATCTCCTTCTTGGATGAACATTAGAAATAGTGAAGTGATAATATGATGCCTGCAGAGGATATAAACCGCATATACGAAGAATTGACAGCACGTTATAATCCTATCAGCACTTCTACCATCAAAAGTGTGCTCAAAGGAAAGCTGAAGGTAAAACCTGGAAAGGTTACCTTTGGGACAGATACAGATAGCACACCGAGTATGGGAGAAGCAGAAGATGCCTTCAAGAAGTATAATTGTGCTATCTTCACCGCTTTCCGCGGTGTCTATACACTTGATGAAAACCATGAGCGCAATAAACGTCTTAAAGCTGATATGGAAGCATGTGGGATGAAGTTTCGTCCAGTAGACGGATGCTATCGTGAGGCTGATTGGGAATATATTTGTAAGGAATATTGCTTTTTTGTTTATGATGCAGATAGAAACCAAAGTCGACAATTTTTCGAGAATGTCTATTTACTGTCTGCTAAATACGATCAAGATAGCTTCCTCTATAAGCGAGCTGGTATTAATAGAACGGCTTTCCTTGTTGCCACTACGGAAGCTGGACGTAAAGACCTACATGGGAATATTAAGTTTGCCGGACAACTCTATACGGATGTACATGATGTTGTCGCTTGGACTGCCTGTTCGGATGGCAAAATAGCGTTTCAACTGAAAGGTATGATCCTTATCGGAACAAGTAATAAGAAAATAAAAATAGGTGAGGGCAATATTTTTGACATCAAAGGCTATGATCCAGATGGTATAGTCGTCATAAGAGACAACAAGCATAACGACCTAAAGGAGGCTTGCCATAATTACAAAGGTAATATTCCCTTAGTTGAGCGCTATTTTATGAAAGAGAACCAGACAGAAGCTGAAGTACATGAAAAGATTATTCGGGCATTAAAGGTCTTAAAAGACAAAAAGTGCAAACGAATAGGCTTTCATTGCTCTGCTTCCATCAATGGTTCATATCTGGAAGGGGCCAAGGTGGCATATGAGACCATACAACAATGGGCAAAGAGAAATGACAAGTTTCTCAACTTAATGGTTGTAGTAGACATCTATGGTGATTATTCCAAAGTTCTTAATTACAAATAACAATGGACCTTACTACTTTATAGAAATGATGAGGTAATTATGAATAAAACATTAATACATAAACGCTATATGAAAACGTTAACAGACCTCTCTTCCTTTATCGTGATTTAGAATTAACAGAAACTCAAGGCGTTCATACCCCAAATGCAGACTTAATCGTAACCTTCCCTGATGGCACCGTTTTCGATGATGGCAAAGCAATCAGCACCTTCGTCAAAACAATACAGAAGATTGGTTTTGATGAGGTTGCCAAAGTTGGTATTATGTTTATGGGATATAACCTAGTTGACACACGCCAACGCACAGACAAGGGAAGGACCTGGCAGAAACAAGTGGGGAATTACTATGTGTATTCATATCTCTCAAATGGCGAAAAATTGAAATGTCTAAACAGAATTTCAAACTATTACAATCTAGGTCTGGTTATTGAGGCGAAATAAGAACATAACTGTAATGTACTAAAAACTATAAAGATATGATTAGCAAAGACAACAAATTCAAGTCGTTCAATGACGCTAAGGATAAAATTGCGTTCATGAAGGAGGCAGATCTACCTATAGATCAAAAAATCTGGGATTGGTATCAGGAGTGGGAAGAAGAAGAACTCCAGATGCAGTCTGTCGCAAAACAGTATCCTATTTATACCCATCTGAAGAATCAGATTGGATATACTGACGAACTTCAAGAATGCATAAAGAAGACCACTGACGAATTATTGAAAGATGGCGAAGGTGCAGAAAAGCCAGGGCTTCTTTTGGGTAAAATCCAAAGCGGAAAGACAAGGGCCTTTGTAGGAGTGATGGCCTTATGTTTCGATAGAGGCGTAGATATATGTGTCATTCTGACAAAAGGCACTAAACCTCTGGCAGAGCAGACTGTATTACGAATGAATGCAGACTTCTATGATTTTGTTGATGGGAAAGACCCTTCTAAACCTGAGGTCAAAATCTATGATATTATTGAGGTTAAGTCAGGCATTCCACAATACAATCTGAGTTCTAACAAAGTCATTATTGTATGTAAGAAAGAAGCTCGCAACTTAGAACATCTGATAAAACTTTTCAATAAGAACAAGTCTATTATTGATCAGAAAAAAGTGTTGATTATTGATGATGAGGCAGACTTTGCCGGGCATTCTTTTACGTCGAAGGACGGAAGAGATAAGATGCTGAAGATCACATCGCTTGTAAATAAGTTAAGGGGTATTCTCAACTATTGCAGGATACTGAATGTCACGGCAACTCCGTATTCTCTTTATTTGCAGCCTGATGACGAAATCCAGATTTC
>JAEEGL015657884.1_pt1 | contig 10160 bp, 9 predicted proteins | sample 9134231 | NCBI WGS metagenome assembly JAEEGL01 (sample SAMN16246548, study PRJNA631951) | gut metagenome | biome: gut microbiome; feature: rumen; material: fiber-attached | host: Bos | place: Iran: Karaj | collected 2018-10
GACGGGTGTGCCTACGGGCTATCACAAGCTCGATGACATCACGTCGGGCTGGCAGGCCAGCGACCTTGTCATTATTGCCGGACGTCCTGCCATGGGTAAGACATCGTTTGCCCTGTCGATGGCCAAGAACATTGCTGCTGACTACAAGGTACCGATGGCTTTCTTCTCGCTCGAAATGTCGAACGTGCAGTTGGTGAACCGTCTGTTGTCGAATGTTTGTGAAATCCAAGGTTCCAAGATACTAAACGGACAGTTTCAGCCTGACGAGTGGGACCGACTTGACAAACGTGTAAACGACCTGTTGGGTGCTCCGCTCTATGTTGATGACACCCCAGGTCTTTCCGTCTTTGAACTACGCACCAAGGCACGCCGTCTGGTACGCGAACATGGTGTGAAGATTATCATGATTGACTACTTGCAGCTAATGAATGCCAACGGCATGCGTTTCTCCTCACGTCAGGAGGAAGTGTCGGTCATCTCTCGTTCGCTGAAGGGCTTGGCCAAGGAATTGGACATCCCAATCCTGGCGCTTTCGCAATTGAACCGTGGCGTTGAGAGTCGTGAGGGACTTGAGGGCAAGCGTCCGCAGCTCAGCGACCTGCGTGAGTCGGGAGCCATCGAGCAGGATGCCGATATGGTGCTGTTCGTGCACCGTCCTGAGTATTACCATATCTATCAGGACGACAACGGGCGCGACTTGCGTGGTATGGCGCAGATTATCATCGCCAAGCACCGTAAGGGAGCTACGGGCGACGTGTTGCTCACGTTCCGTGGCGAATTTACGCGCTTCGAGAATCCTGAGGACAGACGCTTGGGACGTTCGAAGAGCGATAACGGTGGCGAGATATTGGGCAGTAAAGTAAATGGCGCTCAGCCGATTGATGGTGAGTCACCGTTCCCTGCTGATGATGGATTTGCCGAACAACCAGGGGGAGCGCCGTTCTAAGCCATTTTTCGATATTTCAATATTTCGGTATTTCGAAAATTACTTCGAATATTTATCAATCAGGGACTGGGCTTGTTCGTGGCCCAGTTCTTTTGCTTTCTGCAGACTCTGAAGACCTTCCTGTTTCTGTCCCTTGAGGCAGAGACCTATTCCAAGCAACAGGTGTCCGTCGGCTTGTTCGGGAGCCAGTCGGATGGCTTCGCGGGCAGAGACTATCGCTTCGTCAGTCATGCCTACGCGCAGTTCTACCGAAGCCTTTTCGCTTTGGTATAAAGGCTCTTGTGGCGCTATTTCTGTAGCTTTTTTGATGTCGTCGATGGCTTGCTGATACAGGTGACCGGCAAATTCTGCCTGTTCGCGCAGATAGTAGAATTCTGCCGTCAACTGTCCGGGCATCAGCTTCTCGTATTCGTTATAGTCGGCAACAGCCGGACGATATTTTCCAGTCAGGTTCAGCATCCTGCCACGTGCCATCAGAAAAGGAGCTGCAGCACGCAGATAAGGCTTCGAGAACGTGTTGACTGCGCTGTCTAATTGGGCAATAGCGCCATCTTGATCCTTTAGGGCCAGGCGACACTGGGCCGCAGCATAGAAGGTGTCGGCACTGCGCATGTCGGTCTGGGCCAGTTGCTGGTACAGCTGGAATGCCTCCTCATATTTTTGAAGGGCATATTGAATCTGGGCCTGCTGTTGCAGATAAACGGACATAGGGCTAACCTTGTAAGCCTGCATCGACTCCTGCAGGGCACGCTCCAAAGTCCATGGCTCGTAAGGATTATTAGCCTGCAACAGACGGTGCTGATAAATAATGTTGGCATACTGATAGTGTACGTCGTCCTTCTTGTCGGCCACTTTCAGCGCCTGCTGCATGTCTTGATCGGCTTCTGCAAAATGCAGTGCTGATGCTAGGTTGCGGGCACGATAGATATAACCGTCTGGGGTTTGTGGGAATTTCTGGATAAAGCGTTCCAAGAAGTTGACATATTGCAGCGAGTCCATACCCGAGGCTGCCATATACAGGGCCAGATGAGCCTGTTCCATGTCGTCGGGCAACGCCTTGGCAATGTTAGTCGCCCTCATGGCTGGCGCATTCATGCCCAGTCCGCTCATCTGCATCGAACTGGCAAACAGGGCACTGACGGCATAGCTCTGCTGGGCTTTGGCATCGGCATTAGGTTGCAGGATACCGATTACTTCGCCCTCATCGTTCAGTACGGGACTGCCCGTCTGCTGCTCGTCGGGCTGCATGTCGAGCGTATAGTAGGCGTATGTGTCCTGAAACACTTCGGCGGCGCTCACCGTACTGCGCTTGCAGGTGGGCAGCTTCTTGGCGGTGTAGGGTAACAGCCATGCAGTCCTGCCTTGTTCAGCCTTTGTTTCAGCTATGGTCAGCGTTTGGGGCTTCTTGATATCGACCTTGAACTTCGCCACGTCATACATGTCATTGGCACCGATGATTTCCGTCACGGGCCATTCCTTGCCCTGGGCATCGATGATGACGGCACGCTGGGCGCCCTTGAAAGGCAGATAGCTGCTGACGGCCTCGCCATTGCCATTGATGATGAATCCGTTCGAACTGCCTATCAGCTGGTTGTCGGCATCGAATGTCTTTAGCGTGAATACGGCATTAACCGCTTTCTTGGCCCATGAGGGAGATTGTGCCACTGCGTGGCTAAATATAAAATAAGAAATAAAAAATAATAATGACAGTCGTTTCATATCTTGTTTATTCTTTCATCTTCAGTAATTGTTTGGCATTAGCGATAGCTGCTTCTGACACGTCGCTGCCACTCAGCATCTGGGCTATTTCCGTAACGCGTTCGTTGTCGTTAAGCTCCTGCATTTTGCTGATAGTCCCGTTGGCGGTCTCCTCTTTCGATACGCGATAGTGGTGACTTCCCTTCGAGGCTATCTGGGGTAGGTGAGTGATTGAGATGACCTGTCGCTTGGTCTGTCCCATTTCCTGCATGATGTCGGCCATCTTCTCGGCTATCTTGCCGCTGACACCCGTGTCAATCTCGTCGAAGATAATGGTAGGCAGCTTCACGGCACCGCTGATCATGGCTTTCAGCGACAGCATGACGCGGGCTATCTCGCCGCCAGAGGCCACTTGTGCTACGGGCTGGAGTGGGGTAGACGTGTTGGCCGAGAAGAGGAATGCCACAGTGTCCTGTCCGTTCTTGGCGAGCTCGCCTTTCTGGATGTTCACCTCGAAGCGCACGTTGGGCATGCCAAGAGGCACTAACCGTTGGCGCAACTGAGTTTCTATCTCTTTGCCAGCCTTCTGGCGAAGCTTGGTCAGCGCGTCGGCCTGTTTCTGGCTGTTGTCTTTCAGCTGTTGGCATTTGGCTTCCAGCTCTTTCAGGGCCTCATCGCTGTTCTCGATGTTGTTCAGCTTCTGTTTCAGTTCGTCGCGCTGGCTGATCAGTTCCTCAACCGTCTCGGCGTGATATTTCTTTTCCAGTTCGTAGATACGGTCCAGCCTGTTGTTGATACGGTCGAGCTCCGAAGGATCAAAGTCGGTGTTCTCCAACATCGAGCCGACTTCCTCTGCTATGTCCTTCAGTTCAATGCGGCAGCTGTCCAAGCGCTCTGCCAGTTCAGCCGACATGGGAAGCATCCGGCTGATACCGCTCAAGGCCTGCTGGGCCGTGCGTGTCTGGCTGACGGCTCCCGTCTGTTCAGCATACAGGGCGTTGTCGGCTTCGTAGAGCGCTGTCTTGATGTCTTCGGCATGCTCCATGGTCTCGCTCTGCTGCTCCAACTCTTCCTGTTCGCCCTCCGTCAGCCGGGCATTCTCGAGTTCCTCATACTGGAACTGCAGGAAGTCCTGATTCTGGCGGTTGCGCTCTATGTCGTCTTTCAGCTGTAATAGTTGTGAGTTAAGAGCTGAGAGTTGAGAGAAAGTTTGCTGATAGGCTGTCAGTTCCATCTGGTCGTTGGCAATGATGTCCACTACACTCAGCTGGAAGTCCTGTTTCTGCAACAGCAGGTTCTGATGCTGCGAATGGACATCGACCAACTGCTCGCCTAATTCTTTTAGCTGGCTGAGTGCCACTGGCGTGTCGTTGATGAACGCACGGCTTTTTCCTGCTGCTGTCAGCTCTCTTCGGATGATGGTGTCCTCGGCGTCCTGTTCTATCTCGTTCTCTTCGAAAAATGCCTGCATCTGGTATCGCGACAGGTCGAAGTGGGCCTCGATAATGCATTTCTCTGCCCCCGCCTTGATGCTCTTTGAATCGGCGCGCTGACCTAACAGCAGTCCAATGGCTCCTAAGATGATGCTCTTGCCGGCACCTGTCTCACCCGTAATCACCGAGAACCCTGGATACAACTCGATATCCAGATGGTCGATGAGTGCGTAATTCTTTATATATAATTGCTTCAGCATTTCTCTTACTCCTTACTTCTTACTCCCTATTCCTTTATTTTATTCCACGCATTGCTTTGCGATGCATTGATGTTGAACAGCAGGTCGTACACCTGTTCCTTCTCCTTCACCGTGCCCTTGCCCTTGTAGATGTTGGCCAGCTCGTCGCGCTTGTAGTCCGTCCATATTTGGGGCAGTAGCGACAGTGGCTTCTCCTCGTGCGCCTTCTTCAGTAGTCCGAGCGCCTCGGTCACGTTGCCGCGTCCACGCTCGGCGTTCTGGGCCATCTCGTCCAGTCCCTTGCGGTAGTAGTCGTATTGCAGCTGACGGAAGGGCTTCATGGCCTCGTCCATATAGTCGTTGATGATGGCGAAGCGGTTGCGCGAGTTCTCGAAGGCCTTCCAGCCCGGAAATCCCAGGTCCTGCACGTTGTTGACCAGCAGCAGGCAGCGTTGCAGCACGTCGGTACCGCCCAAGGGTGAGAACGAGTCGAGGTCCAGCCCGATTATCAGGTAGGCATAGTAGGCCATCAGCGCTGTCAGCTGGTTGTCGATTGTCTCGTCGTTGAAATTCAGCTGGTCGAACTGGGCGAAGTCGAAGCTGAAGTCGCCGTCCTTATTATTATACAGCGTCGTGGTGTACGACGCGTTCCATACCGGGCGGTTGGCCTGGATCATGGCGGTACACGTGATGCGGTTGCTCGCCTTGTCGTACTTCGTCACCGTCAGGTTCATGCTCACCTGTATGCGCTCGTTGGGCTGGAACTGCAGTTCCGTCCACTGCCGGTCGTTCATCCACTGTTCCAGCGTCTGCTGCAGGTTCTCGAACACGCTCTTGTCCGTCGTCCCCACCTGTTGCGTATTGACGTTGATTTTCACCTGCAGTTCCTGCGCCTCCGCCGTCGGGCAGATGCCTAACCACAGCACCGCCAGCATGGTCACCGCGGGCAGCAATCGTCGTATTCCGTATCGTGTCATCAGCATTTTTCTCATAAATCGGGGCCAAAGGTACAAATAAATGAGAACAATACAAAACGAAAAATGTTATTTTTTGTTTTATTGTCGAATGCCAGTACCTTTACACGACTTCGAGTGAGACTTGAACCCATTTCCAAGACGCTGAGACGACTTCGAGTGAGACTTGAACTCATTTTAGGCCTTAACATGACATTTTCCTTTAGAAGGCAGCTGCGGGAACCGGGGGCTAAGTGTGGCGGAATATCGAAAAACCGTGGTTTTTGACATAAGTCAACGTATGCCGTATTTTGTTGATTAACGTCAAAGAATAGGGGTTTTCCGTTCAAAAAGGACGCCGAGGTGATACGACATTGCGGGGAATGTGCTACCTTTGCATCGTAAAAAGGATAACAAAGAGCCCGGAAAGGGCGGAAAAAGGATAACAATTATTAAGTAAAGATTAGAGAAAGGAAAATGATTATGATGTTAACGATGTTTACAGTGGCCGTTGAGGCCATGGCAGCCTTCGAGGCTATGTATATTTGCAAGCATGCAAAGGAATTATTAAGTTAAAAGAGAAAGTGTAGAATAATGAAAATCCGCAGGCCGTCGTGGTCTGCGGATTAATTTTTTTTATTCTTCTAAACAAATGTGTTATGCTGCATAGGCTTACTCGTAGTACTCAATCTTGCGGGTCTGCTCAATCTCGCGGCCCATCATCGTCGACTTGCGGCTAATCCAGTTGCCGTGGTCGTCGTATTTATAGTCGGTGTAGGGGATGTCCATCTGCTGGCCGCCCATGTCCATGACCTGTGAGGCAATGGCTCCCTTGTCGTTGTAGGTGAACTTGACGACTACTTCGCGACCCATCATGTTCATCGTCTGGCTGACGATGCGGCCGTTTCCCCACTTGTACTTCAACTCGACGGTCTGTCCCATCATCGATCTTTTGACTGACAGCAGGAAACCCTCGGCGTCATAGACGGCGTCGGACATGTCCTGGCTCGACATCTTGCCTTCCTTGCTGAAGTTGACTACCATGTCTTGCCCCATCATATTCGTGGAGATGGACTTTACCGGGCCTGTAGCCTCGTTAGCTTCTACGTCATGGAACTTGCTCTGTGCCAGAGCGACAATCGATACAGCCAGCATGGCCGTCATCATCATTACTTTTTTCATTTCTTTGCGTTTTTTGTTAGTTGAAAATTAGTTAATTTGTATTCTTTGACGCGGTAGGTCGCGGGAGGTTTAATCGGGGGATGGAATTTTTTCCGGCTACTGGACTATCTTGAAGCGGACGCGGAAGGAGTGCTCGTGTTCGTCCCAGTTGGTGCCGAGCATTTCGAAGCGGCCTATCTGGGCGGTGGAGCGTACGTGGCGGCCTATGCAGGGGCATACGTCGTAGTCGCCGATGCGGACAAGTCGGATGGTGTCCGAGGCATCCTGGGGCAGACGGTCGGCGCTGATGCCGTCGGGCAGCTCGTCGCGGGTGACGAAGTCGAAGGTGACGGGCAGGTCGTCGTCGATGAGCTGCTGCATGCGGCGCTCAATCTCCTTCTCCTCCTGCCGGCTGGGCTTGTGGTCTAAATAGAAGCTCATCTTGCTCTTCTTGCGCTCGATGTGGGCGTTGTGCGAACGCTCGCAGCCGAAGATCCGTATCATGGTCTGGTTCAGCAGGTGTTCCGCCGTATGTGCCGGCGGAAACTCCTCCTTGTTATGCTCGTTCAGAATATATTCGTCTGCCATAGTCTCTCAACTCTAAGCTCTCAACAATTCTTCTCTAAACTCTCAACTCTAAACCGTCGTCACGCTTTCATTTTCCATACCCTGGCTCCGTAGGCGCCGATGGTCATGTTGACAGAGCTGTCGGGCACTAACATCAGGTTGAGCTTTGCCGTAGCCAGTAGGTCTGTGGCAACGGCCTTGCGCTCCTTCAGCTGCAGGTAGTCGAAGGCGTGGGCGGGAATGGTGACGCTGATGTCTACCGGTTCGCCGTCGAAGTTGACGGCAATGAGCAGCAGGTCGGAGACTGCACGCCGCAGGAAGACGTACTGCCGGGTGAGATGCTGGTTGACATACATCAAGTCGAAGAAATAGCCGTTGATGACGGCGTTTTCGCGTCGGGCCACCGATATGGCCTTCTTGTAGGCGTGCAGGACTTCCTTCTCAGCATCAGTGAGCCGTTTCTCGCTGGCGCGGCAGATGGTATCGATGCTCCAGTAGTCGAAAATGGTGGTACGTCCGTCCTTGCCCGAGAATCCCTCGCGGTCCATGCCGCGCTCGCCGTATTCCTGACCGGCGTAGAGCATGACGGGGTTCTGCTGCATGAGCAGGGTGGCTATGAAGGCGGGAATGCCCTTGCGGGCGTCGGCGGCAAAGAAGTCGCTGGCTATGCGCTGTTCGTCATGGTTCTCGAGGAAGTAGAGCATGTGGTCGCGGATGTCGTCGGTCTGCTGCCAGGCCCAGCTGATGGCTTGTGCGGACTTCTGGCCGGTGATGACGGCGCGCATGGTGTCGTACATGCCCACCTTATCGTAGAGCCAGTCGAAGCCTGATGCGATGTAGTGACGATATTCGCCGGGGTTGTACACCTCGCCGATGAACACGATGTTGGGAAACTTCTCCTTGACGACGTGGGTGGCATAGGCCCAGAACTCGGCAGGCACCATCTCGGCCATGTCACAACGGAATCCGTCGATACCCTTCGCTGCCCAGAACAGCAGGATGTCGGTCATCTTCAGCCAGGTGTTCGGAACGGGGTAGAAGTGGCCTACGCGTCCGGCATAGTAGTCGACGCCGTAGTTCAGCTTCACCGTCTCGTACCAGTCGTTCTGGCCGGGGGCGTTGTCGAAGTGGTCGTTGCCGGTAGCTTTGGCAGGTTCCTCGATGTAGGGCTCCGGTTCGCCGTGATAGAGGTCGAAATAGGGCGTAAAGCGCTGGTCCGGACAATAATAGAAATTGTTCTGTGGGTCGAAACCGTGCTCAGGAACGTCGGTCTCGCCCAGGTCCAGAACGCCTTCGGGCTTGCTGATGCTGTGGTACTGACGAGCCACGTGGTTGGGCACGAAGTCGATGATGACTTTCAGGCCGGCGGCGTGGGTGCGTCTCACCAGAGCTTCAAATTCCTTCATGCGTCGGGGCACGTCGACAGCCAGGTCAGGGTCTACGTCATAATAGTCGGTAATGGCGTAGGGTGAGCCGGCGCGGCCCTTCACCACGGCGGGATGCTGCCGGGGAATACCGTATTCGCTGTAGATGGTCTGCGAGGCATGCCGGATGACACCCGTATACCATACATGGGTGATACCCATGCTGGTAATCTGGGTGAGTACGGTGGGTGAGAAGTCGGCAAACTTGCCACAGCCGTTCTCAGCTATGGTGCCATTCTCCTTGCGCGTTGTGTTACGATTGCCGAAGAGGCGTGTAAAGACCTGATAGATCAGTACTTTCTTATTGCTGCTCGATGCCATGTGCGGGAATGTCCTTGTTGATCTTGGCTATCATGCCTTGAAGTGCTTTGCCAGGACCACATTCCGTGAAGTCGGCGGCTCCGTCGGCTATCATATTCTGTACAATCTGTGTCCAGCGTACTGACGAGGTGAGCTGAGCAATCAAGTTCTGCTTGATTTCAGCGGGATCAGTATGGGGCTTGGCATCCACATTCTGATAAACAGGGCATTTGGGAGTTTGGAACTCAGTCTGCTCAATGGCAGCCTGAAGTTCATCCTTGGCGGGCTGCATCAATGGAGAGTGGAAGGCACCGCCAACTTTGAGGGGCAGGGCACGCTTGGCACCGGCAGCTTTCAGTTGCTCGCAAGCCTCGTTGATGGCATCAATGTCGCCCGAAATGACGAGCTGGCCGGGGTTGTTATAGTTGGCAGGCACGCAGACGCCCTTGCCAAGTTTGCTCACCTCGGCGCAAACCTCCTCGACCTTTTCATCGGGTAAACCGATGATGGCGGCCATCGTTGAGGGCTGGGCTTCGCAAGCTTTCTGCATGGCCATAGCACGGGCATAAACCAGTTTCAGTCCGTCTTCAAACGACAGAGCACCGGCAGCTACTAAAGCTGAGAACTCGCCTAATGAGTGACCGGCAGTCATCTCAGGCTGGAACTTGTCGCCCATGCAGATAGCGGAAATCACGGAGTGCAGGAATACCGCGGGCTGCGTCACCTTGGTCTGCTTCAGGTCGTCGTCGGTACCCTCGAACATGATGTCGGTGATACGATATCCTAAGATGTCATTAGCCTTCTCAAACAATTCTTTTGCAGTCTCGTTATTGTCGTACAGGTCCTTGCCCATTCCTACGAATTGGGCTCCCTGTCCGGGAAATACAAATGCTTTCATTTTTCTCTTAATACCTATTTTAATTATAATGGGGGCAATCCCTCAATTTCTCATTATCTTAATATCTCAATATCTCAATTTCAGAAAATCTCTCATTTTCTCGATTTCTCAATCCCTTAAAACGGCAGGTCATCTGTCGATCCTTCACCGGCAGGTTCCTGTGCTGGAGGGAATGGAGCGGCTGCATCAGCACCGCCGATAGGCTGCTGGGGAGGGAAGGGTGCTGCTTCAGGAGCGGCGGCAATGGGAGGCACCGCAGCACCACGCTGAATGTTATAGGCGCGAATCTCGTTAAACCAACGACCATTGTATTCATGTGCATCGATATCAAACTGAACGGTGATGTCTTCGCCCATCTGGATATTGAACTGTTTGATGCGGTCCTCGCCGAAAATACGGAACATACATTTTTTGGGATACTGACCTGGCACTTCGATAACATATTCCTGTGACATCCAAGGATTGCCGGTACGCTGAGATACACCACTGTTTGCTGGAAGAATTGCGATTACTTTTCCTGTTAAATCCATAATAATATACC
>JAEEGL016200050.1_pt1 | contig 10160 bp, 6 predicted proteins | sample 9134231 | NCBI WGS metagenome assembly JAEEGL01 (sample SAMN16246548, study PRJNA631951) | gut metagenome | biome: gut microbiome; feature: rumen; material: fiber-attached | host: Bos | place: Iran: Karaj | collected 2018-10
CAGTTCCATCAGGGAAAACTGCAGCCATAGCACATACGAATCTGGCAGTTCTCTCCTCATCAGGAACACCCTCAAGTCTGTCTATGATGTTCTGGTTTTTGATGTCATAGGAAGTATCCTCTCCCATATATCTTGCCGAATATATTCCAGGCTCCTTACCCAGTGCATCAACCTCAAGTCCCGAATCATCTGCCAGCGCCAGATGTCCACTGGCTTTACACACAGCTCTCGCCTTTATAAATGCATTCTCTTCAAATGTTTTGCCGTCCTCAACTATATCTATATCAACACCGGCTTCCTTCATGGACAGAACCTCCACATCCAGGTCCGCCAGTATCTCCTTAATCTCTCTCAGCTTATTCATATTTCCGGTTGCAAATACCAGTTTTCTCATTTTCCTTACTTCCTTTTATAAATTTATTTCCCATCCAATAACATTATTTATTGTCCGTGAAAACCTTCAGACATACATTACAGTCATTCTCTTCAGCTCTGTACCAGACCTCGCCCCACAGACTTATATAACCTTCTCCATCCGTAAGATCCAGTTCCTTGGTCCTCTCGCCGCCATCGCACTCAATGGCAATAGGTTTTTCAGTTCCCGGAGTCTCTATATAAACCACAACCGCAAACTTCTGCCCCTTGGATAGTTCTATCTGCCTATCCAGATTCACAGTATAGTAGCCTGCATATCTGGTTTCTCCCTTTCCGATCAGCTTCCTGTCCAGAAGCGATTTCTTATCAGTAAACTCATCAACTATATACACAGAAAACTTCGTATCCGGCCCTGTTGCATAGAAGGAAACCGCTTTCAGGAGCTCGTCCGATTTCGCAGTATATACATTTGCAAAATACGACTTCTCCTCGCCATATCCTATCTGTCCAACCCAGCCCAGAAGATCCGTCTGATATATATTCTCATAATTATCATCATCTGCCACTTTGCTATATACTATGGCCTGATTACAGATATTGGCATCTTCATATGAAATGTAAATATAGCCCTTATCCCCGAACTCAGTTCCCCAGCTGTTCTTACAGATATACGCACCATCCTTTGACGGATGAATAGTAAAGCGTTCTTTAGGATATGTATCATCCCATCCAACTATGATCAGATCATGATTAGGCTGCGAATCTCCATCATAATAATAGCTGGCAGTATCAGTATTATAGTACTTAGATGTTTCTTCGCCATAGGACATTTCCATATAGATCGATGTTTCAACACCGCCATATTTCCATATAGCCGTTTTGATCTTCTCATCATCATGATCATCCAGTATTATAGCTTCTTCCAGATGTTTCTGAGCCCTTAGTCCGGTCCTGGTCTCCCCATCTCCGTAAGGATCCTGATCCTCCATCACAGGTCCCTTCCAGGCTGCGAGATACGCTATGGCCATGGTATGTTCTCCACCCTCACTCAGATCAAGTGAGAATCCGTTATTCATAGACATATGATCCACAGAATACACATTTTCCTCCTGTGGCATAGTCACAGTCTCGAGTGCGCCCAGGGATGCAAATGCCCAGCAGGTACCAAGCTTACCCTGGTCTCTCACAGGAGTAACCCTTCCATCGTCCCTCATATCATAAACCTTCGGAAGGAATTTGCCGCCATCTATGTTGTGAAAATCCACCGCATTCCTGCTGAAGATATATTCCATATCATAGCCCAGTCTTCTGGCATAATCAGTCAGGGGAATATATACATGATCCTCTATGCTTATCAGTTCATTTGACGGGAAAGCAAACTTCTCCTCGCCTCTCTCCACAACAGCAGAGCCATTCTTATATACAATTACCGAACATCCCATTATGTCCTCAAGGAATCTCTCATCACCATATACATTCAGAGAATCATCTATATGCACACTATAATCAAAGTTCATCAGGCTCTTTTCATCAACCAGTATATCCACATCATTTGATGCGGCATGTGCTGATATCTCCTGCAGCAGTCCACCTGCTGCGGCCTCGAACCCTTCACCCTGTACTATCTTGCCATTCTTGCTTTTTGAGAAATACAGAATACCCAAAAATGCAATACCGATTATTAGAATGATTATTACTATTCTCTTCAATCTGATCAGATCCCCTGTTTAATTCTCCGAAGCTCTTATCCCCTGTTCTTCGGAGGTTTCTTGCCCATGTACTGGTAGAAATAGGACTTTATCATTCCATTATAAACCTTTCTGTTCTTATCCGCACGCCTTCCTATATATTTTTCTGCATCTTCATAGGAAGTTATGAGGAACATGGACCAATCCTTAAGATTTCTGTATCTGTCACCGATTACCCTGTACAGTTCCGGAAGTGCCGACTTCTCCTCAAGTCTCTCGCCGTAAGGAGGATTTGTAATGATAAATCCATAAGGCTTTGGATTCGAAAGTTCAGCCACATCCCTTGCCTGGAAATGTATGTACTGCTCCACTCCAGCCTCACGGGCATTCTGGATAGCACATTTTACAATGTCTCTGTCCAGATCAAAGCCCTGAATATTCATCTCCACGTCGTGTCTCTCCAGTGATCTGGCCTCGTCGTAGGCTTCATACCAGGTCTTCTTATCTATGAATTTCTCCCAAGTACAGGAAGTAAAATCTCTATTAACTCCCGGAGCGATATTTGCCCCGATCATTGCCGCTTCAATTGGAAATGTACCGCTTCCGCAGAATGGATCCACAAGAATTCTGTCAGCATGCCACGGAGTGAGCTGGATCAGTGCAGCGGCAAGCGTCTCTGATATAGGTGCCTTACCCACCAGCTGACGGTAGCCTCTCTTATGAAGCGATACACCTGTGGTGTCAAGGCCAACTGTTACCAGATCCTTCTTGATGAAAATACGAACAGGATATTCGTCCCCGTCCTCTGCGAAACGGTTTATATGGTAGGTTGAGCTCATGCTCTCAACCATTGCCTTTTTGGTTATGGACTGGATACTAGTTCCGGAGAAAAGTGCACTCTTGTTGGTTGTAGCCTTGGTAACCCAGAATCTGGCATTCCTTGGAAGTATTCTGGCCCACTCTATATCTCTGATTCCTTCATACAGCTCATCAAAGCTTTCCGCACGAAAAGCACCACATTTAAGAAGTACTCTTTCTGTGGATCTCAGATTAATGTTAGCCCTTGCAGCAGCTCCGGCATCGCCATAGAAGGAAACCCTTCCATCCTCAACTTCGGCTATTTCATAACCCAGTTTCTTTATCTCGTTTTTCAGCACAGATTCCAGTCCGAAATGACACGGAACTATATATTCATATCTGTTTGTATCCATAAGACCATCCTTTTTCGGTACAGAAATGTACCATAAACTAAGAGAGACCGGAATATCCGGTCTCCATTAATTGTTATCAATTACTCTCCAAGTCTCTCGCGAAGCTTAGCTGTCATCTCTTCAAATCCAGGCTTGCCAAGAAGTGCGAACATGTTCTTCTTGTAGCTCTCAACGCCAGGCTGGTTGAATGGATTAACTCCGAGTACATAACCACTTACGCCACAAGCAAACTCGAACTTGTAGAAGATCTCTCCTATGCTGAGCTCGTCTATCTCATCCATGTCGATACGGATATTTGGAACACCGCCATCTACGTGAGCAAGGATTGTTCCGTTCATAGCACATTTATTGATGAAGTCAACGCTCTTTCCTGTCAGGTAGTTAAGTCCGTCAAGGTCTGTCTCCTCTTCCTGCATCAGAACTTCAAGCTTAGGATTCTTAACGTTGATAAATGTTTCGAAATGATTCTTAGTTCCTTCCTGGATGAACTGTCCAAGTGAATGAAGGTCAGTTGTGAAATCAACTCCTGCAGGGAAGATACCCTTGCCATCCTTACCTTCGCTTTCTCCGTACAGCTGCTTCCACCACTCTGTTACGAAATGAAGAGCTGGCTCGAAGTTTCCGAGGATTTCCATGCCAAGTCCCTTCTCATGGAGTACATTTCTAACTGCTGCATACTTCATGGCATCGTTTGTATCAAAGCCTTCCTTCAGGCAGTACTCACGTGCATTTGCAGCACCTTCCATAAGCTTATCTATATCAGCACCTGAAGCTGCGATTGGAAGAAGACCAACTGCTGTAAGAACTGAGAATCTTCCACCTACATCATCAGGAACTACGTATGTCTCATAACCCTCTGAATCTGCAAGAGTCTTAAGAGCTCCTCTTGACTTATCAGTTGTTGCATATATTCTCTTAGCTGCCTCAGCCTTGCCATACTTCTTCTCCAGCATCTGCTTGAAGAGACGGAATGCAACAGAACACTCTGTTGTTGTACCTGACTTAGAGATTACATTTACTGAGAAATCTCTGTCGCCGATAACCTGTACCAGCTCGCTGATATATGTTGAGCTAAGATTATTACCACAATAGTAGATCTCAGGAGTCTTGCGGATTTCCTTTGATACTGAATTATAGAAAGAATGTCTGAGTGCTTCGATAGCTGCTCTGGCACCAAGGTAAGAACCACCGATACCTATAACGAGAAGCACGTCTGAATCACTCTGAATCTTCTTAGCTGCTTCCTTGATTCTTGCGAACTCTTCCTTATCATAATTAACTGGCAGGTCGATCCATCCCAGGAAGTCATTTCCTTCACCTGTCTTATTTACAAGAGTTTCCTTTGCTACTTCAACTCTGCTTCTCATTGCTTCAACATCTGCATCTGAAGCCATGAACTTAGTATTATCGAAGTTAAAACTTATCTTCTGTGCCATTTTATATTCTCCTCATCTATGATAATTTTGCGTTGTTATTATGCATACCGCGTTTATTCTAGCATTTTCAATCACCATTTACAATATAAAATGTGTAAAATCTGAATTTTGGCTTTTGTGCAGTTTTTTGGTATAATAAATAACGGTTCCTACGTAACCAATGTGCAAGTCACAATCAAAAGGAGGTACTAATTATGTGGTACAACGAAGCTGTATTCTATCAGATATATCCACTGGGCTTTACAGGAGCTCCATTTGAAAATGATGGAATACTTACAGATAGGATACTGAAGGTTATCGACTGGATTCCTCATATGAAGAAACTCGGAATTAATGCGATATATTTCTCCCCTGTTTTCGAATCCGATACACATGGCTATAACACCAGGGATTACGGTCTTATAGATAAGCGTCTTGGAACAAATGAAGACTTTAAGAAGGTTGTTGAGGCTCTGCATGCAGAAGATATCAAGGTGGTTCTTGATGGTGTATTTAATCATGTGGGCCGTGGTTTCTGGGCTTTCGAAGACGTACGTCAGAAGAAATGGGATTCTCCATACAAGGACTGGTTCCACATCTCATTTGACGGTAATTCAAATTACAATGACGGTTTCTGGTATGAAGGATGGGAAGGCAACTACGATCTGGTCAAACTGAATCTCCAGAATCCTGCTGTTGTAGATCACCTCTTCGATAAGATCAAATACTGGGTTGATTATTTTGATATAGATGGTCTGAGACTTGATGTAGCCTACTGTCTCGACAGAGGTTTTATACATAATCTGAAGGAATTCACTTTAGGTCTCAAAGATGAGTTCCTGCTCCTGGGCGAGCTGCTTCACGGCGATTATGCTCAGTTCGTAGGAGAAGGCATGCTGGACAGCTGCACAAATTACGCATGCTATAAAGGACTCTACTCCAGCTTCAACAGCATGAACATGTTCGAGATAATCCATTCCCTTATGCAGCAGTTCGGTCCTGAAGACTGGTGCCGCTATAAGAATATGCATCTCTTATCCTTCGTAGATAATCATGATGTTACAAGAATCGCCAGCATACTCAGCAACAAGAAGCATCTGCCTCTGGTATATGCACTCTCCTTCGGAATGCCTGGTATACCTTGTGTATATTATGGAAGCGAATGGGGAACCGAAGCCCGTAAGGAAGATGGTGACCCAGCACTGAGAGCATGCTTCGATAAACCGGAATGGAATGAACTTACAGACTTCATCGCGAAGCTGGCTGAAATAAAGAAAAACAGCGAGGCCCTTAACTACGGAAGTTTCCGCAGCGTAGTACTCACAAATCATCAATGTATATTCGAACGTAAGTCAGATAACGAACGTGTTCTGGTAGCAATAAATGCATCAGATCAGCCATTTACAGCTCACTTCGATGCAGGCTGCGGCCAGGCAGACGAACTCATCACAGGAACGCTTCACGATTTTGGTGGTGGTTCCGAACTGGCACCATACTCCGCAGAAATCTGGAAGATGGAGCGATAGGATGTCTTCCCTCTAGAATAAAAAGTACTTATGAACGGTACATATAATATAATATAGTATATAAAAAAATAACAACACTATATCTGCAAGGAACCATTGGAGAACGTCGGTTCTTTGGCTGTGTACTTTACAGCCTTAGAACCGTTACGTTCGGAATTGAGGCGCGAGCCGCGTGACGAGCAGATATAGTGCTGTTATTTTTTATTTTACGTTGTTGAATTTACATTCAGATTTCTTATTCTAGTGGGAAGACATCCTATCTCATCCAAACATCCAAGTCAACTTGGGTTGGGATGCCGTCGACATAGCCGGATGGCGTGTACTGATAGCCCTCAGCGTGGTAAGGGAAGACTGGTGTGTCGTAGCATGCAAGCCAGAATTCATACTTTCCGATTCTGTCTATATCAAGGTCTTTTACGAACCAGTTACGGCTGGCATATATCATAGGTGTGTAACCTGCAGCCTCTATGGTTTCGCAGAATGCTACGATTCCGTCAGTTCTTGCTTCCACCGTTGATTTATTGCCTCGGCCTTCCGGATCTTCTACTTCTTCTGTATCTATTATGATAGGTTCAGTAACATTGTATCCCTTGATCTTCTCAAGTACATAGTTTGCTTCTTCAACACCTTCATCAGCATTTATTGCCTGTGAGAAGAAATAAACGCCTGTAGCAATTCCATTATCCTGAGCCCCCTGGAGGTTCTGCTGATAGAGTGCATCATCTACAATCTTTCCTTGGCCGTAACCTCTGTAGCCTACACGTACTATTGCCACATCTATTCCGGCGCCCTTTACCTTGGCCCAGTCTATACTCTTCTGGAACTCGGATACGTCTATTGCAACTCTTCCCTTGGCTTCTCCTTCACCATTTTCAAAATAGTTATAATAGAGTCCGCCAGCAGGAACTGTAAAATCTGTTTCCCAGTTATAATTATTCTTCGGAACATTTGCGCTTATCTTGAACAGCTCCCATGTAGGATATTCACCGATCACTACATAAGCTGTTGGGACATATAACATGAAGTTTTCATGTCCCAGCTGTGCCATCCCAGGATCAGCATCAAAGTATATCTTCTCAGATCCCACCTCAGCTATCGACATAGGATGACCCTTGATGCCCGGATGCCTTATAACATAGGCAATTATTGCCGCAAATCCACCAAGTACAAAACCCAGTAATAATATCAACACTTTGCGAGAACGATTTTTAGTTTTTCTCACGTCTCTGATCTGTTCTTTATCCATTCTCAACTACCTGAATACTTTTTAGTTTAGTTTTCCTCATTATCAATATACCAATCGTAAATGTGACGATGCCAACCAAAGTCAGCACGACAGCACTTATTATACTTAAGTCTTCAGGGTATAGCAAGGGCAAAAGTCTCTTCAGCTGCTCCGGATAATACATCTGGATCACTGAAAAACCATTATTCATCAAATGTATTATCATGGCAGGGATGATGCTGTCCGAATAATAAACTGCAAGAGCTTGTCCGAGTCCCAAGGTCGCTGTGATAAAGAATCTGATGAAACTCATGTGATAAAGTCCGAAAAGTATTGATACCAGAATTATCGCAACCGGCACTCTGTATTTACTTCTGAAACCAGAGAAAAGAAATCCCCTGAATAACATTTCTTCACATATTGCTGGTGTAACCGCTACTACTAAGAAAGCAACTACGAAGCTGTCGCCAAAGAGTGACGCGGACAGATCATCTTCAAGCTTGGCTGTCGCATCAGGAAACAGCACCATAGCAAGCCAGCCCAGAACCAGCGCTATGGATATGATTCCAAATCCAACCAGGAATGTGGCAGCAAAGTTAATAGGTTTCGGTACATTTAAGCTATATGTCTTCCTTATACTCCTCTTGGTATAGAGCACATATGCCAGCGGAATAATAAGAAGTATCAATTGTATTCCTACAACTCCACCTAATTTGAATTTAAGCTGAAGCGCTGAGCCCAGGAATATAAATGCAGCGGTTGTAACAAGAACTATAAACCATGCATCACCTGTAGTAGGCACTCCGCCCTTCTTCATATTGCTTCTGAGTTCGAACAGCTGGAGTCCGTTTCTTCCTTCATCAAAAAGGATTCCTTCGCTGTCGTATATTTTACTTAAGAAGGCTACTGCTGCTATGGCATAGATGATGTTGCTGATAAGCACTATGACAATACTGCTTACATTTACCTTAAACAGCAGGATTTCTTTTACCAGCAGACAGATATTTGCCACCGGAACCATTGCCATCTTCGGAGTCAGTTCTATATTTGGAATGAATCCGATGTAGCCTGTCAGCATTACCACCAGCATAAATGGAGTTATATAATTATTTGCTTCCTTATAAGATTTTGCCAGTGCCGTGATACACATGGTAGCCGCACTGATAAAAAGGGAAAATGCAATTACTGCTAATGCTGTTACGAGTATCGCTGGCCAGAAGGACGCTATATTGATATTGGCTATAGCAATATTTGCGCTGCCCTTGTACATTTCCTTAAGCATCTTAATTGCATAAACAATTAGGAATATCATTGATGCTATGTTCAGCACAGCGGAAATGATACCTACGAATGCAACAGTAAGGAATTTAGCAATTATTATCTCATGATTCTTGACTGGAAGAGTAAGCAGTGTCTCGAGTGTTCCTCTCTCCTTCTCTCCGGAGGTTGTATCTATGGCAGGATACATAGTTCCCATAAGAAGACTGACCACAAGCATGAAAGGAAGAATTGTTCCAAGCAGGCTTCCTGCAAACTGTTCATCACTGGCGATATCATTATCCTTTGCTTTCATAGGATTCATGATGAACTTAGCATCAAGTCCCGCTTCCTCAACAAGCTCATAGGTTTTGTCGTATTTCATATCATCGACTATATCTTCTATCAGCCCTGAAGCATAATTTGAATTAGTTATGGAAGATACATACATTACATTATATGTCATTACTCCCTGATCATCCGGCTTGCCTGCAACATATACATCTATATCTTCAGACTGAAGCTTCTGCTTTGCAATTTCATCATCTGTGATATCAGCGTCAGAAACCACCGTCAGAAGATTAACTACTTCCTGACTGTTCTGGTCATCATTTTCCTCAGCCTGCTTCCTGCTCTCTTCATTATGCTCATCAATGGCAGTCTCCAGCATGGCTTCATCATCAGCATTTATAACAACCTTATATTCATGATGCTCCATTCCGGACTGGATCATAGCCATTACAGAAAATGCAGCTAAGAATATAAGAGGGTAGATGATTATCGGAACAAGGATCATCATTATAACTGCCTTCTTATCTCTGAAGACATCTCTCAGTTCCTTTCTCAGAAGGAGTTTTACTATCTTAGTTCTCATATTCCAACTCCTCCAGATTTATGATCTTGCCAAATGCATCGCGCATATTGTCAGTATTTGTACGAGCCTTAAGCTCACTAGGTGTCTCGTCGCATACAACCTTTCCACCATTTATCATTATGACTCTGTCGCAGAGATAATCCGCTTCTTCCATATAATGTGTGGAATACAGTATAGTCTTCCCAGCTTCCTTTTCCTTCTTCATGAATCTGACTATGGCTGAACTGGAAATGATATCCAGTCCCAATGTAGGTTCATCGAAGATATATATATCCGGAGAATGAACAATACATCTGGCAATGGATGCTCTCTGAGTCTGTCCCGTAGACAGCTTCTCTATACGGTTATCTATGAAATCCTCCATTTGAAGGACCTCACACGTTTTATTAACTCTCTCTTCTATCTCGTTATCCGGAACACCATATATTCCGGCGAACATTTCCAGAAGCTCACGAACTGACAGTCTGTCGTACATTTTAGTATTACCCGACAGATAACCTATATTGCCTTTTATATCTATGGAATCTGTAATCTCCTGTCCGTCTTTCTCCACCACGATCCTGCCGGAGGTTGGTTTCATAAGGCTTGC
>JAEEGL016528610.1_pt1 | contig 10160 bp, 3 predicted proteins | sample 9134231 | NCBI WGS metagenome assembly JAEEGL01 (sample SAMN16246548, study PRJNA631951) | gut metagenome | biome: gut microbiome; feature: rumen; material: fiber-attached | host: Bos | place: Iran: Karaj | collected 2018-10
CCAAGATCCAGGCAGACAAGGAAATCTTCAAGAACTTCTTTATCGACGCCACGGAATTCAAGGCTGCCGAAAAGCTCTCCGTCGTAGGCTCCTCCGACGAAGATGCCGCATTGCTCGCCCTTTCCGTGATTTTCCAGGGCGGCTTTACGGAAGCGCAGTTGACCGATGTCATCAACACCTTCAAAGATGAAATCAAGGACCAGGAAAAGGGCGAATGGAAGAACGACTCGCTCAAGACCGTGCTTGCTGACTGGGTGGCGAATGCGGAATTCAAGGACCACTTCGCGAGCATCCGTACGAACGTCGAAGGCTGGGGCTTGGGCAAACCGGGCAACTTCGAGAAGTACCTGACCAACTTCTGGCTCAATGTGTACGGTATGGACCCCTGCACTAGCGCCATCGAGGACTCGATTGCCTGGACCGAGAACAAGTACAGCAAGAACAAGATGGATTCTAGGGCCCGATTCATTTGCAAGAGCGGCAAGTGGGAACTTGCTACCGACCTGGAAAAGGATACCGAGAAATGGATGTCCGGATCTGATGGTCAGGTCAAAAATGGTAAGGTCAATACGGACTCTGTGTATGTGTTCGATGGTACCGCATGGCGCAAGGGTAACGTGCTGGATAGCACGCTCGGCATTGGCGCCTGCTATACCAAGGCCAATCGTGATCTCAAGAAGAGCGAGGCCGATGGCAATTGGTACCTCTGCGATATGGACAGCCTTTCCTGGGTGGAAACGCACAGGTTGAATTCCTACTTTGCCAAGTTCACTCCGGATGACAAGATTGCCTTCCTTAATGACACCAAAACCGACGTGGTGAATGACACCATGATTGACCCTCGCGACGGTCACGTGTACAGGACTTTCAAGAATGAGTATGAAAACTCTTTAACGGGCGAAACAGAAACCCTTATCTGGATGGCGGAAAACCTGAACTACGACCCCAAATCTACGGATGTCCAGTCCTGGTGCTATGGCGACCTTGACTATAACTGTGAAATTGCTGGCAGGCTCTACAGTTGGAGCGCGGTCATGATGGTGGAAAGCAGTTACAATACCACGACTTATTCGGAAACGGAAAACCACCAGGGTATTTGCCCTGAAGGGTGGGTTGTACCTACTGAAGATGATGTTATCAATTTAGTGATGGAACTTATTTCGGTAAGCGGCGAGGAATTAAAGACGACGTTTACGGGTGCCTGGACAAAGGGCTCCAGCAATTCGTACGGTTTCTCTGCTATACCTTCGGGCTATCGTAAAGCAGCAAATAATACCTTTGTGGGTGCAGGCTCGGAATTTCGCATGTGGACAACCACGAATGATTTCTCGGATGCAAATATTCAACCGATTCGCGACGCGGGATCTCTTCTTCCTGAAGATGCATCGAAACTCGATGGCGCATCTGTTCGCTGCGTAAAGCGAGTGGAACCCTAACCTTTGTAACATCTATAGCCCATAGGAGGCCACCATGAAGTCTCTTGGATTGTCATCCTCGCCCATTCGGCTTGCTCAGGGCAGGCTCCAGCGAGGATCCGTACATACCTCCCTTGCCCTTGCGGCATTTCTCCTCGCGGCGTGCGGCGATACTGTCACCGAACAGATCAACGCAAACGTAGGCGCGGTTGAAACAAGCAAGGACCTGCCCGAGTGTACCAAGGCAATCGCCGGTCAGACTGCTTTCGTTTCCGAGACTCACGAGTTTCTCGGCTGCGACGGCAATGAGTGGCAGAGCCTGAGCGCGAGCACGGTAAGCGTTGGCGACAACGTGTGTATGTCCAAGAGCCTTTCGGACGGCACAGGCTTCGAAATTTTCTGTAACGGGGAATCCATTGGTACCGTAAGGAATGGTGAAAAGGGTGAACCCGGCGAAAAAGGTGCTGACGGCGCAAAGGGCGACAAGGGTGATGATGGCGCACCTGGTGCAAAGGGCGACAAGGGCGATGATGGCGCACCTGGCGCAAAAGGTGACCCGGGCGATCCTGGCATCAATGGTACAAACGGCACGAACGGAACCAGTTGTGAAATTACAGCGGCCACCGCTTTGACTGCGACGATTGCCTGCGGTTCCGAGTCGTTCACGATGGACCTGACGGGCTACGTAGAAATCCCCGCGGAATGCGACGCGACCCTGTACGAGGACTGCGCAGGCCCCATGGACAACGTGGAACTCAGTGGCGTGAGCCAGAAGGGCCCGTTCGTTACCGGTGCGGACATTACGGCGTACGAACTGGAAAATGGACGCTCCCTCAAGCAGACCGGCAAGACCTTCGGCGGCAAGATCGAGCGTGAGGACGGCACCTTCGACATCAAGACGGTCCAGCTGAAAAGCCCGTTTGTGTACCTTGTGGCGGATGGCTTCTATCGCAACGAGGTGACGGGCGAAAAGAGTGCATCTCCCATTAAGTTGCGCGCCCTGACCAACCGGAAGGATCACCCAAATACAAATATCAACTTGGTCACGCACCTGGAATATGACCGCATTGTGTACCTTGTTACCAAGAAGGATTCTACCGTGATGAATGCGAAGAAGGCTGCCGAAAGGGAAATCTTCGCGGCATTCGGCATCAACAACTCCGGTTTCAAGGGCTTTGCGGAAGACTACAACATCCTCGAGGAGGGCGACGGCAACGCGGCCCTGCTGGCGATTTCCGTCTTGCTCCAGGGGGACCATACCGAGGCTGAACTCACTTCGCTCCTTGCCTCGCTGAGTGTGGACCTCGGTGACAACGGTGAATGGGACAATAAACGCGAACGTGCGCGGATTGCCGACTGGGCGATGAAGAAGACCTTCTCTAGGGAAGGCCTGGCTTCTGTACGCAATAACATCAAGGCCTGGAATCTCCGCGATGGCGAACCGCCCGCCTTCGAAGGCTATATTCTGAATTTCTGGCAGAACGAACTGGGCGTTGGCGAATGTTCCGAAAGCAACAAGAACACAATCAAGGCTGCCACGAACAAGTACTCCGCTTATTTCGCCCAGAAGGATTCCGTATTTACCGTGGATGACAGCAGCCTGGTGCGCCTGATTTGTGCTGCCGACGGCGAATCCTTCGCATGGAGGATCGCGACGGATATCGAGAAGAATACTGCCGCCCTGACCGGACCTAGCGAGGGCGAATTCAGACGAGGTGCGGTTGATACATCGAATGTTTACGTGTACGAAGATGGCCAGTGGCGTGACGGCACCGATTTGGATGTCCTTCTAAATTCTAGCTGTGTTGCTGCAAATTTGGGCGCAATGAAAAGTTTGACAGTCAGGAGTATCACCACATGGTATGTCTGCGATTCCGCTCTCGTCGCCTGGCGCGAGGCGACTACCGCCGAGGCCGATACGGCCGGGTTCGGCACACCCACTGGCGACGATCCTGTTGTTAGGATTGGAAATGTAGATGAAACTCACTATTATGTTTATGAGGAGAATGGTTGGCGATTTGGTACGGATTTGGACATGGCTCTTGGCCCTTGTCTTTATGGAAACAAAAAGACATTAAAAAATCTGGGAGACCCGACCAATCCTAATTCTTGGTACATCTGTGTGGATGACGAATATAAGACAGTTGGAAATTACCGGATACCTACTGTTTGGAGAAAAGCAACCAACTACGAAATGGACACCTATCCGCTTTCTTCCGCAGAACCGTTAGGAACGTATTCTGCAGGCGATAAGAACAAGAACCTATTCTATGTAAAGGAATCGTATGGATGGAGACCGGCCACGGATATTGAAAAAACTGGTCTTGGAGCGTGTACTTCCATTCAAGCGAATAAAGTCAAGCCGAGCAATGCAGGGTCCAAAGAAAGTTGGTACAAGTGTACGAACGAGTATAATACTGTTGTTGATACATTTAATGTTGCTTACACTTGGCGAAAAGCAATTGATATCGAAAAGGATACTGTAAATTATGGATATGGTTCAACAAAGCCCTCTGCAGATAGTGTTAAAAAGGGATATGTAAATACGAACTATGTTTACGTGTATGAGAATAGTGCATATCGCATTGGAACCCCTCTAGACTATTCCTTGGGATTAGGAGGATGTACCAATGCCAAGGCTACATACAGAATGGGTGTAAGTGTGGGAACATTGTCACAAACGACGGGGGGCGTGTATTACATGTGCGCTAAGACCGATACCACAATAAATGGATATAAGGTAGCGTCGGCTTGGAGGCTGGCAACGGATACAGAAATAGACACCTATGGATGGAGTGCACAAACGAATGTATGCAAAAAGGTCTCCGATAAGTACTACGTCTACGAAACAGCGACGAAATCGTGGCGCACGACAAAGAAAATGGAATGCTCGAACGGTCTTGGAGCTTGTTATAGTAGTATTTATGGAAAGACAGAGAAGGGTGCTGATGATATTGTATATAGATGCGACGAAACCGGCTGGGAAGAAGGTTCTGAACTAGAAAAGGATACATATTGCATGCAGGTTACCCATGAATCAAAAGCGTGCAAGACATCCACTAACGGAAGTTACACCATTGAAAAGTGGTATTGTGGCGGTGGAGAATCCACTAATTACACAGCAGGTCAGCTTGCTCCAGGAGATGTAAATCCGGATAAGTATTATGTATGTGATAATAAGCAACCGAGAAAGGCGACAAGCCTCGAAGTGTCGCTAAATAAGGGTTGTACCATATATAATAAAGACGAAGTTCTGAATGCAACGATTTCGGATTACAAGTGCGATGGAAACAAATGGGAAGTGGTGAAGGGCACGCTGAATACGGGTCGTTCTGGAGAAAAAACGTACAAGACGGTTCGAATAGGCACTAAAACATGGATGGCAGAAAATCTCAGCTATCGGTACAATTATGCGACTGCTCCGGAAGATTCTTCCTCTTATTGTCAAGACAATGATTGTGAAAAATATGGTAGAAACTATCTGATGAGTGCCATTTTGGATAGCGCAGGGAAATACTTATCTAATGGCATTGGTAAGGGCTGCGGTAATGGGGGAACATGTACTGCCATTACGCCTACAACTATAGTACGGGGAATATGCCCTTATGGATGGCATATCCCGACAAAGGCCGAGGCGGAGGCTGTTTATGCCTTGACGGGTGGTACTGCTGCTGATTTCTATGCGGAGCCTGAAGGAACTGATAAATATGGTTTTTCTGTTCTGATGAACGCTAATGTTTATTTCCGTGAAACCAGTGGTAAAATGAATTACAATTATAAAAACACAGCCCTAGCGACAAACTATATAATGAACAATAAAATCTACACCCTTAGATTTTCTAATCAATCAGGGGTTGGGGCTGGTTATGCTGAATATTCGAATCTTTGGGGCTTTGATAGATTTTTCCACCTTCGTTGCGTCAAGGATTAGTTGTGAATTATAGTGACGAGTTTGGCCACTGCCGGACTCGTGCTTAACATAATCAAAACCGCCGGCTCATATGAGCCGGTAGTTGTCGTTTTGCTGGTGAAGATAAATATATGTTTGGTGTTATGGCTGCTGGCCTTAATGCTACTGAAACACATGAATCGGCATATTTTTGGACATCGACGTCATCTGATGCATATGCAGATAGAGGTGTGATTATAGGCATGAACATTCCTCATAAATTTCCTGTGTACCTTGGTACAGAAGGACTTGCGCAATATCAAGTTACTTTTTCACACAAACTTTCTGTTCGTCGTATTGCGAATGCAAGCCTGCCGGTCCCGCCCAAGAATCCCAATAAATAACAGAATCTGCTATTCTAACCCAATATATTTAATCCCGACGAATGCCTTTTTCGCCGGGATTTATTACATTTTTATTAAATGTAAAAAAGGAGCCCATTATGAAGTCCTTAACCCTACCTGTCATTGCGGGCGCTGCATTCCTCCTCGCGGCGTGCGGCGACGAGGTCACCGAACAAATCAACGTCAACGTTGGCGCGGTGGAATCCAGTGGAGACCTGCCCGAGTGCACCAAGGAAATTGCCGGCCAGACGGCTTTCGTTTCCGAGACTCACGAGTTCCTCGGCTGCGACGGCAAGGAATGGCAGACTTTGAGTGCAAGTACGGTAAGCGTGGGCGACAACGTGTGTATGTCCAAGAGCCTTACTGATGACTCTGGTTTCGAGATTTTTTGTAACGGGGAGTCTATCGGTACCGTGAAGAACGGCGCAAAGGGCGACCCCGGAGCCGACGGCAAGGATGGTGCGGACGGCAAAGACGGTTCCAATGGTAAGGATGGTGCTGACGGCGCAAAGGGTGACAAGGGCGATAAAGGCGACAAGGGTGATAAGGGTACCGACGGTACTGATGGCACCAATGGTACCAACGGTACGAACGGCGTCGGTTGTGAAATTACGGAAGCGACAGCCTTGACTGCGACCATTGCCTGTGGTTCCGAAACATTTACGATGGACCTGACGGGCTACGTGGAACTGCCTGCAGAGTGTGACGCTACCCAGTACGAGGACTGCACCGGCTCGGTCGATGACGTGGAACTCAGCGGCGTAAGCCAGAAGGGGCCGTTTGTCACCGGTACGGACATTACCGCTTATGAACTGGAGAATGGCCGTTCCCTCAAGCAGACGGGTAAGACCTTCGGCGGCAAGATCGAGCGCGCCGATGGTACCTTCGATATCAAGACGGTCAAGTTGAAAAGTACGTTTGCGTACCTTGTGGCAGACGGATTCTACCGCAACGAAGTGACCGGCGAGAACAGTGCTGCGACCATTAAACTGCGTGCGTTGACTAACCTGCAGGGCAACAAGGCTGCCGTGAACATCAACCTGGTAACCCATTTGGAATATGACCGCGTGCAGCGCCTTGTCACGAAGGAAGATTCTACGGTGATGAAGGCAAAGAAGGCTGCCGAAAAGGAAATCTTTGCCGCGTTCGACATCGACAGCAAGGATTTCAAGGGCTATGCGGAAAATTACAACATCCTTGAAGAAGGCGACGGCAACGCGGCGCTGTTGGCGATATCCGTTTTGCTCCAGGGCGACCGCAACGAGTCCGAACTTACCGCGCTCCTTGCCGCATTGAGCGTGGACCTGGGCGACAACGGCGAATGGAACAACGAAAGACAGCGTGCGCAGATAGCCGACTGGGCTATGAAGAAGGACCTTGATGGCGGGCTTGCCGCAATCCGCGCGAACATCAAGGCATGGAAACTGCGCGATAGCGAACCGCCTGCATTCGAGGGCTACTTCCGCAATTTCTGGATGGCCGAACTCGGCGTGGACAAATGCACTAAGGATAACGCCGGTGCGCTCTTCGCCACCAAGAATATTAAGTCGGCATACTACGCTGCTAACGACTCCGCATTTACCGAAGGCGACAGCAGCTTGGTGCGCCTCATCTGCGACGCTTCTGGCGAAGAACCTGTATGGCGTTTCGCGACCGATATCGAGAAGGACACTGCGGCACTCTCCGCCGAATTGCCCCAGGATACTGCTGTCGTTGGCAAGATCAATACCAACATCGTGTATGTAAAGGAAGGTGACTGGCGCCGTGGCACCGAACTTGACGTGGCGCTAAAAAACAGTTGTGTCGCGGATAGTGTCGGTAAGGCTGATAGCATGATTGTGAAACTCGAAACAGCATGGTTTATCTGTGATGTGAGCGACGATGGCGTTGTTCCTACTGCCTGGCGTGAGGCGACAACCTCCGAAGCCGACACAGCGCTTTTCGGCATCCCAGGCGCAGGCGACCCGATTGTTAGGCTTGGCAACGTGAACAAGTCGCACATCTATGTGTATGAGAAGGGTTGGCGCTACGGTACCGCCATGGATCTTGATGAAAACCTTGGCCCCTGCGTTGCAGGTAAAGTGAACAAGGTTCTCCAGTCATCTACGGGCAGTTGGTACAAGTGCGTTAATGACAGGAATACTCGCGTGGAAGGCGATCTTGTTCCGACGGAATGGCGTGAATCGACGAGTTTTGAGCGTGATACTGTGGGTTTTGGGATTCCGACGGTCGCAACGGCCAAGTGGAATTCTGCAAAAACAACGGTGTATGTGTATGACATGACCGCTAAAAGATGGCGTATTGGTAGCTCTTTGGATATGAATTCAGATCTTGGTCCGTGTACAGAGGCGAGGACGGATACAATAAGGGGGATCAATGCAAGCACGTTCTATAGGTGCACTCCTAACTATACTGCCGATGCCAATGTGCAGCCGGTATCTTGGGTCAAACTTTCCCAAGCGGAATACGATACCCTTGGATTCGGATATTGCAATAAGGAATATATGAGAAGACCCAATACCGATAATTGGTTCGCCGAAAAAGGCGTCCGTCGTGTAACTGATGAAAAGGAAAGCGACCTTATCAGGTTTACGTCTGGCACGTACTGCCTTGCTACAGTTGGAAATCAGTCTTCAGTTTACGTATACTACGGAACTAAGCCCTCTGCAACAGATGGTGCGGCGATTCAAGGAAGAAAGAATACGAGCAAATACTTTACATACGATAGTATTCAAGGCGACTGGCTGCCGATGACGAGCGGACAATATAGTCTTGGCTTGGGTGGCTGCACTATTGCCCGAACGAATTATACTTACGGAACAAGTTCTTCAACATCTCAGTACCCGAAGGGAATGGTGTCACGTAAAAATACGTCGTCGTCTTATTATTTATGCAAAGACGATGGCGGAGAAAAGAAATGGGTCCTTGCTAGCCAGGCAAGGTATGACACGTATGGATCTGCTTGTAACCAAAACTATTTAAGACGGGCGTATAAGGGAAGAATAGATTCAACGGCAAATTATACATATGTTTGTGATGCTGATACGTTCAGAACAATGACGGCATCGGAAAGGTGGGCTGTAAAAAACACCACGGGTGCCTATTATTCTGCTCGATGCGGTGTTTCAGATAATGATTCAACCGTGACTGTGAGAATAACAAGTGCTATCACATCTGACTTCGTTTGTAAAAACAACTTATATGTATGGGACAGAAAGACGCGCATAGAATACAATAGAATTCATCCACCCACAGTGGTTGGGGATGGGGTTGGGGCATATCATGCGGGTGCGTGGAACAATGATGCTGCCGTAATAGGTACAAGACTTTGGATGCGGCATAATTTATATGCAGACTCTACAGGGGGATCGGCGCCTTATACATTAGATCCATCTGTTTATTCTCTCGAAGATAGAAGGGAAATCGGTTGTTATTATACACATTCTGAAGCGCAAAGAGAGTGTCCTCGATTCACGATAGACTCTAAATCTTTCAAACTGCCTTCGCCGAGTGATTTTACTGCGCTTTTTGATTTTGCAGAAAGGTACTTGGATCTTTATTCAAGTGCATGGAAATATCCGGGGACTGACACTTATGCGTTAAATCTTTATCCCAACGGATATACCGATAAAACAGAGTATGGAATTGCATATATTGGTTACCGAACAGCAAGTAGCTTTGTAAAAACCTCCTATATGGCTTGGGCGACGGATTCTCATGTTAGGCTACATTCCACAAAGTCTGATTCTACGGCGAATATAAGAAACGATGTGGCTGGGGCGCGTTTTGAGCAGAACGCTTTTGCTGGAGTGCGTTGTGTTGTAGGAGATGCGGAAAATCCGCCTACCAAGAACTAAATCCTTGCTGATTTGACGAATTCCTTCCCGACGACCGCCAAGTTCGCCGGGATTTTTGTTACATTTTTTTAATGTAAAAAAGGAGTCCATTATGAAGTCCTTAACCCGAATTGCTCTCCCCGCGGCACTCCTCCTTGCGGCGTGCGGTGATGACATCACCGAACTCAATGCTAACGTTGGTGCTGTAAAAACTAGCGACGATCTGCCGGCATGTACCGAAGACATTGCCGGGCAGACGGCATACGTCAAGGAAACTCATGAGTTTCTTGGCTGTGATGGTTCCGAATGGCAGACGTTGAGCGCGAATACGGTAAACGTGGGCGACAACGTGTGTACCTCCACGAGCCTCTCCGATGGTTCGGGGTTCGAGATTTTCTGTAATGGGGAATCCATTGGAACGGTGAAGAATGGTGCAAAGGGTGAACCAGGAGCCGCTGGCAAGGATGGTGCAGACGGCAAGGACGGTACCAATGGTAAGGATGGTGCTGACGGCGCAAAGGGTGACAAGGGCGATAAAGGCGACAAGGGTGCTGACGGCACCAATGGTACAAATGGTACTGACGGTACGAATGGTACCGGTTGTGAAATTTCGGAA
>JAEEGL017203203.1_pt1 | contig 10160 bp, 9 predicted proteins | sample 9134231 | NCBI WGS metagenome assembly JAEEGL01 (sample SAMN16246548, study PRJNA631951) | gut metagenome | biome: gut microbiome; feature: rumen; material: fiber-attached | host: Bos | place: Iran: Karaj | collected 2018-10
GATCCCGGGGTCAGCAAGAAACTCATCCAAATCTGCATATGCCTTAGGTATGCCGAAGCGTCTGCAGAGTTCCTCCGCCCGTTCGAGATGCCGGTCGAACACAGCAACGGTCTCTGCCTCCTCACATGTTTTGAACGCTGGAATCTGATTGTGACGGGCAACAGTACCCGCTCCTATGATCCCGATCCTTGCTTTTTCAGTCATGGATTCCTCCGTCAGATAAATTCGGAAATGGCCACCGTCCGGTCCTCTTCTATTGACCGCAGCACTGCAAAGCTGATGGCAAGCGAGTTTATATTATCGAATACTGTGGGAACAGCACCTTTCTCGCCTTTCAGCTGGCGGATCACCTCGTGCAGCACACCGGCACGGTCCTTTCCCGGAAAATAATAATCCTCTATGAGTTTTCCTTCAAGTCCCTGAGACATATCCAGGCGGTTAGGCTCATCATTTTCCCAGATTACCGCCCCTTTATCGGTCTGCATAATCCAGTTAGCCTGATAACCGCAGGGAAATCCTATGGATTTTTCAGTAACGGAATAATTCACCCGGAAGCCGTTTTCAAACTCCAGCAGCACAAATGCAGATCCAACACCGTTCAGATCGCTCCATTCCGGATTCCATCCACGGGCGTATACATTCTTCACATTCGATCTCGAAATGAATCGCATCATATCAAAATGGTGGATCGCCACCTCAAGCAACAGCAGGTCTTTCTGCTGCAGCCGCCATTCCGTGCGCTGCCAGGCGGTCTTCGCACTGTATTTCTCATTACTGACACCATGGCGGAAAGTTACATTCGCCCATGCGGGCTCGCCGATATTATCCTCTCCGAAAGAAGCCTTCATCTGCCACAGCTGCGGACGGAAACGGTAGTTCTGACTGACGAAGGCTTTTTCTTTCCGGCCTTCCATAAATTTCAGAAACTCCATGGCCTCTTCAAAATCATCGGTGAGGGGCTTCTCAATGAGCACGTTCTTTCCCGCCAGAACAGCCTTTCTGGCATATGGGATATGGAATCTGTGAGGCATTGCTACTATCACCAGATCCGCCTCACACTTCAGCGCCTCATCGAAGTCAGTGTAGCAAATCTCCTGCGGTATTCCCCATTTCTCTCTGGTCTCTTCGAATTTAGGACCTCCGCGGCTTACTACCGCAACCATCTCGACCTCCGGCTCATTGTGGATATATTCAAGCCAGCCGGCAGCCCAGCCGCTGGTTCCGACTTGTATGACTTTCATTCTACCTCCTTGATTATATCTGCTCATATGCCGCAGCGACCGAAACAGATCGCTGCGGCATTCTCACTTTGTCTGGCTCTTACACCAGATCGTCTAACGACAGCGGTTCGAAATCCGTCCTCAGCTCTATGGTCTTGCCGGTACGCATCGACTCGAATCCCGCCTCCACTATTTCCAGAACATGCCGTCCCTGCTCCGCAGTGGCAATGGGTTTTTTCCCATCACGCACATAATCTATCAGCTGCATCATATCCCCATATACATGGGATTCAGGCAGCTTCAGGTGTTCAATCGGCACGCCCCTCATAGCAAAAGCAGCATATGGATTCTCGAAAAGTTCCTTGTCGTTGAGCTTCCCGTCGATATAGTTGCCTTCAGTTCCATATATATTCGGGGTGAACATGTTCTTGCCACCAGCCAGTGCCGAAAAGAACAGTCCAAACACATTCTCTCCGAAATCAAGCAAAAAAACGAAATTGTCGTCCACTTCACTTTCTATTATTTTCTCCCCGAAGCGGAATTCCTTCTGCAGCTGCCCCCCCATGCAGGAAACGCGCTTTACCGGACCGAGAATCCCCGTTATTGACGTAAGTCCGTATGGTGCATGATCATACTGCGGGCCGCCGTCAGGACGCTTGTAATACCAAGTAGGAATAAGCGGCTGGGAGCCGTAGTTATCGTGGCGGTATTCCTCACGAAGATGATAGCGCAGTACACCGCGTACTCCTCCGAACGCATATGTCACCTGCCCGAACTGACCTTCAAGATACGCCTTGCGCAACGCGCGGTTGGATGCCCAGGCCATCATTCCAGGGGATACAGTAAGTTTAACACCCATCCTCTCTGCTTCACGGATCAGTTCATCCGCCTCAGCTGTCGTCATTGCCATTGTCTTGTTGAAATGCACATGCTTTCCGGCACGGATCGCCTTAAGCCCCTGCTCATAATGGAAGCGGATGGGCGAGCATATCGATACCACGTCCACTGCCGGATCGGCAAGGAGCTCGTCATCAGTCATATACCAGGCTTTTATTCCGTATTTTTCAGCCATATCATGCGCCCGTCCTTCCACAGGATCGCATACAGCAGCCATAAATACCTTTTCATCTGTGTCATGACGTTCAAGATGCTTAAATATTGAATTGATAGCTATCTCTCCGGAGCCAATGGCTCCGAGTCCCAATGGTTTCATTTTGCTCCTCCTGTGATCAGTAGCGCTCAACGATCTCCAGCATCTTCCTAACGAACTGGCGGGAGATCTTCCTGTTATATTCTACGCGGTCGTCTCGCTCGGCATCATTGGTTGGCAACTTATAAGCCGGTTCTGCCAAAAGCATCATCCCCTTCGGATGCGGTGCCTTTTCTATAAGCGTAGAAATAATACGGTCAAAATCAATCACACCTTCGCCCAGATAGCAGCCTGTCATACGTATGGGCATATCAGGATAGAGTTTGGTACGAAGCGGATTATCGACAACATCGAAATCCTTGAAATGCGCAGCTACCGCATATGGTGCCAGATAATCCAAGTCCTCCATCGGATCACAACAAGCTACCGCGCCATTTCCGAAATCGTACAGTGCGCGGATATTCGCTGAATCAACTTCTTCTATGATCTGTGCCACCTCGCGGCCGTTGAAATCAGTATGATTTTCATAGGCAAAGGTCAGGCCGGTTCCCACGAGCATTTCCGCCATGATCTTCAGATTGGCTACGATAAACTTCTTCTGCTCACTGAAGGGGAACTTTTTATTCCACCGGCTGGTGGCAACAGTAGATTGTCCATAACCGAGGCAGAGTATTTCAGCTCCGAGCTCCTTTGCCATGGCTATGGTTTTTTCCACACCTTTGCGTGCTATCGCTGCGTCAGGCGCGTCATCCGGGCCTTCTGCTCCCATCAGTTTCCCAGCGGAACCCAGTGAAGCCACACGCAAAGGCAAGCCGGCAAGTCCCCAACCCGTGAACGGATAGAGAATAAACCGTACATCCTTTTCATCCGCCATGGCTTTCATTTCCCGGAGCACAGATGTATCCGCCCCCTTCGGGATCAGATTCGGGAAAAGTGAAATAGCTCTCGCTCCGAGTCTTCCGCATTCCTCTATGGTCCAGCGGAACGATTCCATGCCTGGCGGCGTTCCGTCAGGGGGCATAAGATTGAACGGCTGGAATCCCACGCGGAAATCATATGAATTCCCCATTGAATGTCCTCCGTTTTTTATTTGTCCAATCCAAGCACCTTAGCGGTGGATTTGAATCCGATACCCATGCGGTCAATACCCATGTCTATCAGCTTGAGGAACTTCTCCCTGTCGCGTATCCCGCCTGCACCCTTGATCTTGCATTTTCCGTCCGCCGCTTCCATCATTGCCTCTATTACCTCATAGGTAGCTCCGTCGTTCTTGCCGCCAGTAAAGAAGCCTGTAGATGTCTTAACGAAGTCTGCCCCTGCCTCTACCGCAGTAACGGTGGCCTTCTTCACCTCTTCAATGCTGAGAGAGTCTACCTCGAAGATCACTTTGAGATTTGTGCCGTATTTGTGGCATACATCAGCCACGGCTTTAATATCCGCACGGACGTCGTCCCATCTCCCTGACCGGATCCAGCCGTAATTTGCCACGATATCAAGGTCTTCTATATCCCCGTCCCGGCAGATTATCTCAGCCTGGGCTACCTTTGACTCCGTAGAGGATTTGCCGAACGGAAAATCACAAACCACGCAGATGCCCGTGTCCGTTCCCTTGCAGAGCTCACGCGCGATCGGAAGGGAAGAGGGATTGATACAAACGGTGGCGCAGTTATAGTCTATGCCTTCCTGAATATATCTCCGAATATCTTCGTCAGTGAACTCCGGCTTCAGGACCGACTGGTCTATATATCTTCCGAGCTCCTTGGCGGTCATTTCACATGCTTTCTTCTCGGGTTTCATTTTTCATCTGCAACAGGAATCCTGCTGCACTCCTTTCTTATTTATTCATGTTCTAATATGCCTGAAAGAGATCAGTCTCACTTCTTTGCAGCACGGTTGCGCACTATATCGATATAAACAGCTGCAAGCAGCAGGATGCCTTTCACGAGTGACTGTGAATAGCTGCTCATACTCAGCAGGCTCATGCCGTTAGCAAGCACAGCAAAGAACAGCATACCTAAAAGTGTACCGATAACGTTGCCCTTGCCACCCGCTACGGAGAGTCCGCCTATGATGACCGCAGCGATGCAGTCCATATCCGCTCCGGTGCCCTGATTCGGCTGAGCAACATAACCCTGTGCGATATAAAGCAGAGAAGCAAGGCCTGCGCAAGAGGCGGAAATCAGATAGGCTATGGTTCTGGTTCTCCTAATATTTATACCGCAAAGGTAAGCCGCTTCTTCGCTGCCGCCCACCGAGATCAGGTTTCGTCCGAACCTTGTGTACTTGAGAACTATGCCTATGATTACATACACGATTATCATCATGCACATCGTAACAGGCAGTCCGAGTATCCTGCCGCGGCCGATCCACTTGATAAAACTGTCCTGAATAGGGATGACCTTGCCGTCACATATCATATTTGCCAGTGAACGGAACACCATCTGGGTGCCCAAAGTAGTGATAATGGGACTGATATGGAGATAGTTCATTATGCAGCTGTTGAAAATACCGCCCAACAGCGCCACACCTATTCCCACGAACATCAGCGCCACACCGTGTACCCCCGCATTGTACGCAACACCAACCACAATGCCGCTGAAAGCCATGATGGACATCTGCGAAAGGTCAAGACCACCAAGCAGCATCGAAACGGTTATGCCCGCAGCAATAATACCGGATGCTGACATGAACACACCTATGTTTTTAAAGTTTGCCGGGGTGAGGAAGTATTCCGAGAGAATCGACCAAACCAGAGAAAGAGCCAGCACCGCGATCAGAACACTTCCGTAGGACGCGAAGGCATTCTTTGCTCCGTTTTTCAGTCTGTTGCCGAATGTTGCTTTATTTTCCATATCTTATTCTCCTATAGCACTCGCCACGATATTCTTCTGGGTGATCTCTTCACCTTCAAACTCTCCAACGAGCTTTCCTTCATGCAAAACGTAAACGCGATCAGCGATGCCAAGCAGCTCCGGAAGCTCAGCCGCCACGTAGATCACTCCGCATCCGCCTTCACAAAGCTTCTCAATGTCCTTATACACCTCCACCTTAGCTCCTACGTCTATACCTTTGGTGGGGTCGTTCAGCAAAAATATTTTAGGATTCATCGCCACCCACTTCGAGATAACGATCTTCTGCTGGTTGCCGCCGGACATGGACGTTACCGGCGTGTCCAATGATGGAGTTTTGATACGGTAATTGTCTACCCATTTCTGAGCGGTCTGACGCTCCAGCCGCAGATTCAGGAACAAACCCTTCACGAACTGCTTAAGTGTAACAATAGTTAGATTGTTCAGTACCGGGTGTGTGATCATCAGGCCTTCCTTCTTACGTTCAGCAGGAACATATGCTATCGATGCTTTTATGGCATCAATAGGTTTATGTATCTTCGTTTCGTTGCCCAGCACCGTGAATTTCCCTGTTTTATAACGCCGCTTCCCGAAAGCACACTCCACTACGTCAGAACAGCCGGAACCCATCAGCCCGTAAAGGCCGACAATCTCATGTTCCCGCACGTTGATGGAGATGTCCTGGAGAAAGCCGGTTGAGAGGTTTTCGACCGAGAATATCACATCACCGAGCGCTCTCTTCTTTACCGGATACATCTCTGTAAGCTCACGGCCGCACATGCTTTCAACTATCCCGTCTCGTGTGCTCCCAGCAACTGAGCCTTCATATACCTTTTCGCCGTTGCGCAGCACCATGACCCGGTCGGCTATCTGAAACACCTCATCGAGCTTGTGCGAGATATAGATAATACCTTTGCCCTCTTCCTTCATCTTGCGGATCAGAGCGAAAAGTTTCTCCGTTTCTTCCTGGTTAAGAGCCGATGTCGGCTCGTCCATAATTATAACCTTAAGTTTTTTGGAATATGCCCTGCCAATCTCCACCAGCTGCTGTTCAGCGGTGGAAAGCTTCCCAAGCAATTCTTCCGGTGAGCGGTGGGCGAGCCCCACCTGTTCCTGAATTGAAGCGCTGTCTGCATAGAGTTTTTTATAATCGACCATTTTATGTTTGGTCGGATGATTTCCCAAATAAATGTTTTCCGCTATGGACATGCCCTTCACGTTCACAAGTTCCTGATAGATCGCAGTTATGCCCAGTTCCAGTGCACGCGCCGGGATCATTTTCCCTTCGTCGTTACCTTCGAAGAAGACCTGACCTTCATCCTGCTGGTAAGCTCCGGACATGATCTTAATCAGGGTGGATTTGCCCGCTCCGTTTTCTCCGACTACGGCAAGGACCTCTCCGCTTTCGATCTTCAGATCGACATTATTAAGTGCGACGACACCGGGAAACCGCTTGGTTATCCCTTTCATTTCGAGTAACGTATCGCCCAATGCTTTTTTCACCTCCAAGGTCTTTGTCTTGCTGAAAGTGCCGGACGGAATGCCCGTCCGGCACCGCTTTCAGGTTTTGTTCTTTCAGCCGGGATAATACTCTGAGATGTTATCTGCAGTCATGATCATACCACTGTGCAGTGTTACAGCCGGGACATCCTCGCCGTTCATGATTGCTATGACCTTGTCAAGAAGTTTATATCCGTAAGTCGCAGTCTGAAGATCCAGTGATCCGTACCATGCCGGCCATTCCCCGGATTCATGATGCTCTCTGGCATAGTTCTGGAACGGAACCGTGCAGTCTGAAGACACCATGATGACTTTGTCGGTGAATCCGCTGTCCTCCAGCACGTTCACTATGGTCGGGCAGAAGGCATCTGTCGCGACGAAGATCACGATGTTCTTAGCATCCGGGTGGGCAAGAAGCGTGGCTGACATGGATGCACCTATGGTACTTGTATCCATACCTGTATCAATCTGAACCCATTCAACATCGTCATAGCCATTGTCCTTCAGTACCTGAACACCATTGTCTGTACGCGGAATAATAACAGGGTAGGTATAGATATTGCAGGTGATTATCAAATCGAGAGCGCCGTTCCACTCTTCCTTGATTGCACCAAGTGCGAAGTTGCCGAAAATCTCACCAATGTGAGTATCTGGAGTACCATAGGAATAGGCTCCTTCAACCTCATCAACAATACAGGCAACGGATACGAACGGGACTCCTGCTTCAACCGCTTCGTCAGCATAGCCGAGAACAACATTGGTATCGCCATAGCCATCAACTATGATATCGCAGCCCTGGGTGAGCAGTGAGTCATAAGCTGAGCGCTTTGCAGCTGTGTCCTTAGCTATCTGGTAAGCAAATTCGATGCCTTTATCCTTGCAGGCAGCCTCGAGGCTTTCCAGAACTTCCTTCCAGAATCCGCTGGAGGGATCAGCTGAAATATAACCCACTTTGAAATCGAGATTCGGGCCACCTTCATCCGGTGCCGCTGCAGCAGCGTTATCCGCCGGGGCTGTCGCACTCTGGGCAGGTGCGGGTGCAGCTGTTTCGGCCGGTGCGCTGGAGCCGCATGCACAGAGCGCCGTAATCATAACAAGTGATAGAATGATTGCCAGTACCTTTTTCATGAAATGATATCCTCCTTTAATTATTTTGCCCTATGGGCATTTGATCCATGTTAATATGTTGAACCCTACCATATTGAATTATACGCAGGGCATTTTCATTTTGCAACAAATATTTGCAAAAATTATCTTTAAATTTGCAATATTTATCATTTGCACAAATTATCTTCGAAAATTTTGACTATAATATCCAATTGATTTCATTTTTTTGCAATTGTACACTATAATAGAAAAATGGTCATCAGCACTCGGAGCAGAGACCACGCCGAGGAGGAACAAATCATGAAAACATATGATATCGTTCTTAATGAGACGCGCAATGTGAGCCTTCGATGCTTTATTCTTGACTGCGAATGCACCTATATCCCCGCAACTGAGAGGCCGGCAGTGATCATCCTGCCAGGTGGTGCCTATCAGTTCCATTCCGACCGAGAGGCCGAACCGGTTGCCAGGGCTTTCCTAAATGCCGGTTTTCATTCCTTCATCCTCTATTATTCCGTCGGGAAGCATGCTGTCTGGCCGAATCCTCTGTCTGACTACGAGCAGGCTGTGGACCTATTACTTTCCCGAAGCGATGAATGGCACATATGTCAGGATAAAATCGCCGTCACCGGTTTCTCAGCAGGAGGCCATCTGGCCGCCTGTGCCGCCACCATGGCCAGTATCCGTCCCGCCGCAGCTATTCTGGGCTATCCTGTGATCAAGGACTATATTGGCGAGATTTGCACACCCGGACTCCCTCACCCATCAGACCATGTTGACGGGAGGACTTCTCCGTGCTTTCTATTCGCCTGCCGCGACGACAAGGCAGTGGACGTGAGCAACTTCCTGGATTTCCAGCTTGCTCTTACAAAGGCAGGGATAGAGTTCGAATCGCATATCTATGGTCTGGGCGGACACGGATTCTCCACCGGTGCGGAAGAATTTCAGGAGCAACCACTCTGCGGCAGGGTAAAAAACTGGCCATCCGACGCAGTCGCATGGCTGAATGAGCTTTGGGGCAAAATGGTTCCCTCCGGCTTTACCGATCCGCTGCTCCCTCGTTATATAACAAGTGACAACTCAGGCCGCCTCTCTCTTGACTGCACCATGGCATTTCTACGCAGGAAAGAAGCAGCCCGAGAGCCGCTCAAAAAACTATTCCCTCTACTTGATGCATATCTTGCCCGACTGGATCTGCCGGATGCATCCAAAGAGGAATTTCAGTCTTATTACACCATGCGTTTTCTCGCCACGGTTTCGGGAATGTCCGCAAATGACATCCTCGAACTTGAGAAAACGCTCAACGCCATACCGTCAGAGGCCTGAGCCTTGCGGAAACAACGGAGGATCCCCACATGCCCGAATTTGAACGGAACACCAGCGGCTTCACCGCCGATGTAGAACAATACGACAAGGATACCCTGGTAAAAATCTATCGCGAGTATGTGCCACAAGCGGATATCGACCGTGAGATCCGGTGCACAGCTGCTGTACAAAACAAAGGACTTCCCGTGCAGGGATATCGGGGAAGCATAACATATAAAGGAAGGCGCGCCATCCTTCTGGAATACATCCACGGGGAAAACGCCGCAAAAGCTATGGTCTCCCGTGATGCTACAGAAGTGGCTCGGGATTTCGCCCGCGTGCAGTTTGAGCTCCATCAGTGCCATGAGCCGGGTCTGGAGGACAGCCGCGAACGCTATGACCGTCTGCTGCGCCGATCGGAGCCGCAGCTTGGCTCAGACCTGCTTAACCGCTGCCTGAAGCTGCTGGAAAAGGCACCGGACGGTAACAGCCTCTGCCATAACGATTATCATCAGGGCAACCTGATCTACAGCCCCAAAGGTCTTGTATGCATTGACTGGAGCGATGCCAGCCAGGGTGATCCCATAGCAGATGTGGCAAGGACAGTGCAGATGTTCGTCTACGGACCAATGGCCAACAGTGTTGTACCTATCCTTCCTAAGGAACACCGTGTGACCTTCACTCCAGAGATGCTTGCGGCCATGAAGCAACGGACGCTTCTTTTCATCCAGGAGTATGAGCGTGAATACGTACGACTGCTGGGCGTTTCTTTTGAGGAATACGAGCGGATGGCCGAAATCTGGAAAGTAATAGTTCCGGCGTCCCGATTCTGGACGGAATGGGACTGCAACAAGCCTCACATTCTGAAAATGCTGTACCGCTATTTCCTTGCCCACGAGGTATAACCCCCGTCATTCTTGCTTTTTTACCTGTTAAGTAATAAAATACCCTTGCTTAAATCCCGGAACGGAGGAACATCAATGCTTGCATCGGAGAGGACCCGCTACATAAGCTCTCAACTGCACAAAA
>JAEEGL010053438.1_pt1 | contig 10159 bp, 9 predicted proteins | sample 9134231 | NCBI WGS metagenome assembly JAEEGL01 (sample SAMN16246548, study PRJNA631951) | gut metagenome | biome: gut microbiome; feature: rumen; material: fiber-attached | host: Bos | place: Iran: Karaj | collected 2018-10
TATCGCGCAGGATGTGATAAGAGTTTTCGCGATTGGCCATGCCTTCGGCCGAGCTCTCGCAGAAGCGTCGGGACGCGCCTTCTGCTCAGAAATCAAGCTGTTGCAGTCGCATAGGAACTTCATGAAATAACTTTCGGAAATATCGGTAAGTCGACCATAATTTCCGATTGATTTTATTTGGCCTGCCGATGTATTTCGTCCCGACAATCGGGCCGCATATCAGGATTCTGGACAATGTGGCTAAATGCGTTTTTGCAGATAAATTTATAAATCAGTTGATTATAGCCCTGCTTACAAATGCCGCTGTGGCTAAGGGGTATAGCGACGCCTTGGTAAGGCGTAGGTCGTGGGTCCAATTCCCATCAGCGGCTCCACTCTTCTTCTGTTCTTTCTCATGAGCGCTGCTTTTGCTCACTCATATTTTGAGGCGAACCAGATCGGATGGGATTGCAGGAGGGAATTCCGCTGTCCTCACGGGTATGCGTCTGCCAGACGATGCCGCTTCCCAGAGGTCTTCGGGCTTGGGCGCGTTCAGGAGAACAGCTAAGTCATGCTTTTTTTCAGCCATCGCTTGGATGGCCTGCTCCATACAGTCCGCATAGGAGATTATCCCCTTCCCTTCGTCCGATTTGTACACGGCTTTGAAAATCTTCTCTTGAGCCGCATAAGAGCCCAGCATAAACGCGGCCGATTCCGTTTGCAGATCGGCGAAATAGCACGCCCCTGATTTGAAGATCAGACCCATCATATGGTCGGGGAGGCCTTTTTCCATCTCATTGACCGAGGTTTCCGTCAGGGCCATGGATTTCGAGATGCCTTTTATGGCGTTTTTCTCGGAGATGCTGCCTGTATCCAAGAATCTGTGGGCTGCGCGGATGTTCAGGCCAGGGTCGTCGGAAGGTATCAATGCGGCCAGAACGAAGGATCCGGCTTCCATGGCAGATTCGTAGTTTGCAGCGCCAGAGGCCACGATGAATCTCTTGCTCCCCAGAATCTCAGCAACCCTTTTGGTTTGGTCGGGATCGGACATTCTCCGCAGGCAGGTCCCCTCCATCTCTTCCCCCTCCAGGTCGGCCAGAAACTCGCCCAGAGGCTCGGATATGCAAACCACCGGCTCGCTTTGGAATCCCGCATCTCTGATGGCTTTGGAAGCGGCATTCCTCTCTTTCAGGGAGGCGCCGTCCATCTGGATCGCGTTTCCGGCGGAATATTTCTCGGCTTTCAGCGCCCCTATTATCGCCGTGCGGATGCCGTGGGCAGTCTCCTGCCGGAGCAGATAGAAGGAATCGCCGTCTTGGGCTAGACTGTCTTTATCTTCTGGGTTTTTCGGTCTGAGCCCTGGGAAAGGCCTGAATTCTGCCATGCGGGCGTGAAAGCCATGCGGTTATTTTATGTGCGCGCCTGGATCGAAAAGAAAATAGGCCCCGGTTTCCCGGGGTATTGATCAGCAGATCCTGGGGACGGGGTCTCCGGCGGGGGCTTCGAGTATCCTTCTCCCGCCGATCTCGGTCCTCATGACCACTCTCTCCACTCCGTCGACTGCCTTCCCTATTATGGATGCGTTCCTGCCTTCAGGAGTCTTTCTGATGGCTCTGAGGACTTCGTCGGCCATCTCAGGGACGACGGCGATGACGGCCTTCCCTTCGTTCCCTATGCTGAGCGGGTCTATGCCCAGCAGGTCGCAGGCGCTGACGACGCCCTCCCTCAGGGGGATGTCGGCATAATCGATCTCCATGCCTATGTGGGATTTGGAGCACCATTCGTTGAGCGTGTTGGCCAGGCCTCCGCGGGTCGGGTCTTTCATGGCGACGATGCCTCCGGCTTTCAGGCCCTCGGCGATCATGCCGTTCAGAGGTGCCACATCGCTCTCAACCTCGCTTTCGAACCCGTATCCTTCGCGGAATGAAAGCAGCGCTACGCCGTGGTCTCCCACGTATCCGGACACGATTATGGCGTCCCCGGGCCTAACAGATGAGTCGGTGCACCATCTGTTCTTCACTTCCCTGTATTCGGCCGCTTTGGCCAGGTTGGAGTCGAGATATGCGGATCTCTTCCCGACGGCGGAAGTCGACAGGACCATCTGGTCCACAGCCCCGGATTCGACGACTTTGGTGTCTCCGGTCGCGATGGGAACCCCGCATCCGGCGGCGGTCTTTCCCATGCTGTCCATGACCCTGTCTACGACGTCGATTTCCAGGCCTTCCTCTATTATGGCGGAGCATCCCAGAGCCAGCGGCGCGGCGCCCATGACGGATATGTCGTTGACAGTCCCGGCGACCGAGATCTTTCCGATGTCTCCTCCGGGGAAGAAAAGGGGCTTCACGGTGTGCCCGTCGATAGTGAACACCACGTCGCCTATGACGGCTGAATCGTCCATGGAGTCCAGGGGGACTTCGGCATCCATCTTGGGGAAATGGTTGGTTATGTGCTTAGCCAGGAACTCCTGCATAAGTTCCCCGCCGGCGCCGTGGTTCATGATCACTTTCGACATGCCGTCGTAATCAAGCAATCCCGATAAAGGAATTGCTATCATCTTGATGCCACAATTTTATATCGGGCATACTTTAAAGGGGTTGGGCCCTGTGGGGTAGCATGGATATCCTGTTGGACTTCGGAACCAACAACTCGGGTTCAAATCCCGGCAGGGCCGCTGAGGAATTCGTTTGCTTCGCTTTTTCGGGGAGTATTTCCCCACGAGAACGGCATAGTCCAGGATATGCCCCATAATCCCGAAGACCAGGTCTCCGATAGGGAATCCTTTCTCCAGTTTGAGGTCGCAGTCCAAGGCGAAGACTTTGAGGGTATATCTGTGGGTCTTGTTCGGAGGGGCCATTCCGCCGTATCCAGTGGCCTTTTCGATCGGGAACTTGTTAAACGCTCCGCACCAGCTGTTGCGCCCTTCGATGAAATCGTTGTCGCTGCGGGATGCGCCCTCTTCCACTTCGCATTTCTTCAGGCCGACCCCTATCCAATGGATCCAGTCGAATCCGGAGACCTCAACCGCGTCGTAGTCGTCGAACACGAACGCGAAGCTGGCCGTCCCTTCGGGGGCGTCCTCGATTTTGAATGGGAACGACAGGGACGGCATCTTCTTTATGAAATCAGAGCCTTTGGACCCGTATTTGTCGAGGAAGAATCCGTTCTCGTCTATGCCTTCGCTTGTTACTTTCATTTCAGTTCCCCTCGTATGATATCAGCGATACGACGTCGTATCCGCTGAGCTTCTTCCTTCCGCCCAATCCGGCCAATTCCATGACGAAGCAGATTTTCACGACCTCTCCGCCCAGGCGCTCGATCATTTTGATCATGGCCTCCGTGGTGCCTCCGGTGGCGATCAGATCGTCGATTATGACGACTTTCTGGCCGGGCTTCACGGCGTCCTTGTGCATCTCCAGGGTCGCGGTGCCGTATTCAAGGTCGTATTCCTCTGAGATGGTCTCTCTGGGGAGCTTCCCTTTCTTGCGGACGAGAATGAACCCTTTGCCCAAAGCATAGGCCACAGGGGTTCCGAAAACGAATCCGCGGGATTCCGAGCCTGCGATGAGGTCGAAGTCCAGGCCTTTCAGGGAGTCGATCATCTGGTCGATCGCCAGCTTGAGCCCGTCCGGGCTGCTGACGATGGTGGTGATGTCCCTGAACATTATCCCTGGTCTGGGGAAATCGGGGATCGTGGTCACGTAATCTTTCAGTTCCATGGGATATGTATCCGCATGGGACGATTAAACTGTTGTCAGATTCAACAGCCATCAAGGGCCGGCTGTCGGAAAAAAGCCGGTCCAACTTTCCCGCCCCTTTTAGGGTAATACGTTTGTCGCGGTCATCCGTCGAGTCTTGCGAACGGATCATGCGGAAACGTCTGGGGGACAAACGCCACTCGGCGATATTTTGTCGTGCTTCCCGTTTCCTTGCGGTCCGTTCTCGCCGCAGATCCAAGCCACTTGTCTTTTGCCGATCGGTTCTTGCCTCCTTGAGTGTAAGTACGTGTTTCTACTATTTATAATGATTTGTTGACGTATTTCGAAGTTAAAATGATCAATCATGCAAGTATCAGTAGTAATATTACGATATTCGTAAAAGAATATGGTTATCTATTTATTCTCGCAAGCAAATGCGTCCTATCGGCGGGAACGGTAGAAATTCGTTTTCCGCATTTTTCTCTGCGCAAAAAATTGGGATCCCCTGTGGAATCCATCGGAAGAAAAAGTAAGGATGCCCGGCCGCAGCCAGGCCAGTTTTGAGGTTTCAATAGAGCTGTTCGCTGCAGTACGGGCAGAACTTGGGCGTCTTGGGAAGCCCGGAGATGTCCTTTCCGCAGTAAGGGCAGCTGTTGTATTTGGGTGCGGCGCCGGCGTTCTGGGCCGCTCCGCCCTGCTGGGGCGCTCCCTGCGGGGCTCCCTGAGGAGCGCCTTGCGGGGGCATTCCCGGCTGGCCCTGCGGCGGCATCTGGCCGTATCCAGGCATTCCGTAGCCGGGCATCGGGCCGCCCTGCGGGGGATATCCTCCCATGGGCTGCATCCCGGGCGCGGGCTGGCCGCAGTGGCTGCAGTACCTGTACGGGTAGTTGTTGGGGGTTCCGCAGAAGGGGCACAGCATCTGCTGGACCTGAGGCTGCTGGGGCTGCTGCTGTTGCTGGTTCGGCCCCATCATCTGCTGGTACATCTGCGGGAAGAGGAGCATACCGGTTCCGATCGCGGCTCCTCCTTCGGAGTTCCCGATGGCGTCGGCCATCCTGTCCATCACCTCGTATTTCTTGAACTGTTCTCCGTTCTTGCTGCTGAACTGGAGGTACTGGAAGATCTTCTCCTGATCCTCTTCGGTGGTCCTGAGCTCGGCGATCTTCAGGGAGAGGAGCTCGATACCCCTCTGGGTGAAGTACTGCTCGATCTTGACCTTGGTAGTCGTGGAGGCCTTCTCGAGGTTCCCATAGACGTCCATGTAGAACTGGGACGTGAGCTGCTGGGTTATCTGCTCGTTGATGAAGCTCTTCATGAAGGCGTTGACGTCGCCGGTGGTGTACGTGTGCTGCCCTCCGATGACCTGCGTGAAGAACACGGCCACATCGGATATGCGGAACTGGAAGTCTCCGTTCGCCATCAGGGTGATGGGGACCTCATAGTCCTGAGCGGCTTTGATCATCCCGCGGATTCCCCATCTTCCGTTGAACATCTTCAGCGAGATGAAGATGATCTGGGCTTTGAACGGGGTCTCCTTGTAACCAAGCAGGACGTTGTACAGCTTGGTGAGCCAGGGGATGTTGGTCGTGGAGAGCACATGCCTTCCGGGGTCCAGAACGCCGAGGAGCTGCCCGTCTCTGATGAACAGGGCGACGGCGTGCTCGGGGACGGTTACGGATGTCAGGGTCCTCAGGTCGTCGTGCTCGCAGGTGTATATGATGTCGTCAGGCCCCTGGTTCTGCCAGGTGACTACGTTTGTGTTGGTGGCCATCAGATGCTGCCTCCGTCGTCGGCTTCGAAGCCTTTCATCACGGCTTCCCTCTGGTTGTAATCCTCGAGCATGTCGTCTATGCACCTCTCGTATTTGCGGAGGTCTCTCTTGGTGATGCTGCCGTCGTCCACCATCTCGAGAAGCCTCTCGGTGGCTTCCCTCATGGCCTGGATGTCCTCCAGGATCTTGGCGTCCCATTCCATGACCCTGTCGAGGTCTGCCTCGAGGATTTTGACGGAGTCGTGCCAAGCGGAGTATCCGTTGACCGCTTTCTTGATGTCGATGTCGTATTTGTCGACCTTCGTTCTGATCCTCTCGACATCCATCAGCATGTCGAAGTCGTTGGTGACGCCTTTCTGGATCTCGGCGAGGTCTGCCTTGGTCCCGTGGATGGCGCGGGAAAGCTCCTGTCTGACAGCCCTGTCGGCGTCCCTGCGGAGGTTCTTCTCTTTGTATCCTTTGTATCCGGGAATATAGAGCTTGATCTTCTCGAAGAGGCTCTGATCCCCTTTCATTTTGTCTGTTACTGTCGTGTTAAGTTCTGCCATATTATCACTTGTTCCTGTTCTTCAATGCCATCGCGATTCCTGTGATAGCTACTATCGCTATGAATGCGGCTACGGTTATGAGTACGTTATGGATGCAGCTTTGGATGATGCCGCATGCCCCGATGCCGGCCAGTATTATCCCTCCGACAAGGGTCACATCTCCGGACGAAGGCCCGAAGCCCTCGCCCTCCCCGTTTCTGAACAGGGAAGTGATGCCAAGGTACAGCCCGAAGATGATGAGCACCGCCCAAAGGACGTTGAACGCATCCCCTGTGAATACGTACAGCACTATCCCTGTCACTATTGAAAGCAGGAGTGCCGCAGCGGACATCGCCGCCCATGTTCTGTTGTTCATGGCCATTTTAACCACTTCAGATTATGACTATGTTTCCTGTTCCGAGGCTGCCGACTACTTTCGGCTCCAGCCCTCCGAACGCGCTGGGGAGCTTCACGTTCTTCCCTTCCGCGCTGCAGGGGATGTATATCAGCCTCTTGACGATCGGTTTGCTGAGCTTCAGTTTGGAATGGGTTCCGGAGCATTGTTTGAGATACTCCTCAACGAGCTTTGTGGCCTCGGTCTTGGTGCTGAGCGGGACGACTATCTTTCTCGACCCGGGGGAGTTGTTGGCGGCGGAATTGGCGAGCACGCCTATGCCGGCGCCGCCGCTGATGCTGTTCTCTTGGCCTTTTATCTTCGTCAGTATGGAGGCTTCGGGGGCCGCCGCGAAGATGTCCGTGAGTCCGCTGCGCGGGTTCGTCAGCGCTGTCGAGGATACGGTGAAGGTCGCGGGCACCAGCAGGTCTTCGGTGACTTCGACGCTTTTCTTGGAGAAGAGCGCGCCGGTTGTGAAGCTGTATTTGAGGTCGACATCCCAGAACGGATAGAGCAGATCCCCTCCTCCGGCGCATATGAGCATGGAACCGGAATTCCTGGCCGCCATTATGCTCTCGACCTGGGCGAACATCTCGGCGTCCCTCTCTTTCTTGTCCAGGAGGTAGTTCCACTCCGGGTTGTTGGGGTATTGCAGGCTGCTTATGCGGTTCAGAAGGTTGAGCAGCTCCAAGGGGTCGGCGGAGGTCCCGTTCGCCATTTCCGTGATGTGGAGAAGGGTCTTGGACTGGGCTATCTCCACGTCCACGGCGCGGATCATGACCGCCATCGTCGGGCTCTTGAAGATGTTCTGTTTGGCCTGCTCGAGGGATTTTATTCCCTTCTCGGCTTTGACTGTGCAATCCAGAGCGTTGCCGTTCAGCACGTAGTCGGATGCTATGGCTATCTGCTCCAAAGCGTTGAGCCTGTCCACGAAAGGCTCGTAGCCTTTGCATTTGGACATCATATCGGCGGCCTGCTTGAAGTTGTTCGCCATCAGCACGAACCTTCCCGGGGTGGTGTCTGTCACCAGCTTGGAATTGTTGACCAGAAGGGCGTAGGTCGCAGCGATGTTCTCTGCCTCGACGATCTTCCCTTTGTTGTCGTTGTCTATGGCCAGGGGCTCGATGCTCTTGAGCTTGGCCTGGAATTCGAAAGCGTGGTTGGAGCTGTGCTTGGGCTTCGCGGCCTCCCCTTTGGTGAACGGGAGGACGATCAGCGGGGAGCTTATGAGGGAATTCATGTCCAAGCGGAATTCCCTGATCTCCGGCTCCACCATGGGCTTGACGTTGTTGATGTAGATGTTGTACCTGGCTATCGGGTCCACGTTCTCCGTCTGCGTAAGGGAGAACCCGCCGGGGACCGCTTTGCTTATCCAGGATTTGATCTCCCCCATCATCTGATCCATGTACGCTTTGGCGTCCACGCGCTGCTGGCTTGTTCCGCAGCACTGGCATTTCACGTAAGGGGAATCGGATTTGAGGTCCTTCTCGTCCAGCGGCGCCCCGCAGTATTTGCATCTCAGCTCGACCAATTCATCCATTCTTTTCGACCTCCACTCTGTTCGTCCGTATTTCGCTCCTGTGCCCGAATCAGCTCCTAGACATCATCCTTACGGTTGAGATCTCTCTTTCGAGCGCCGCGATCTGGGCCTGGATTCTCGCTTCCATCGCGCGCATCTCAGCCATGGATTTCTGGTGGTATCCGTACGCGATTTCGTCGGCGCGGTTGGATATCGATGAGTAGCAAGCGCGGCATATGTAGATGTGCTTGTTGTCTTCCGCCCTGTTTTTGTTGGTTCCCTCGGCGCTGCTTTCGTTGGCGAGCGCGGGGGATATGTCGGCCGGGGCGGAGTAGAAGTGTATTCCCTCTCCCGATGCGCTCCTTCCGCAGACCCAGCATCTGCAGGTGTTGCTGTATGCTCTCACCCTGGCGTCGTTGGCGCTCCCGCTCTGGCCGTTCTGCTGGCGGTACCCCATGGCGATCTGCTCGTACTCAGCCGCTTGGGAAGGGTTCGCCCATACGACCGAATCGGACAGAGCCTCGTAGGAGACGGCCATGAGGTTGAAGAATTCGGAGGTCCCGGTGACGGTGGTGTCGTTGTTGAAGATCTCCTGGATGATCAGGTGCTGGTCACCGATCTGTCCCTGGAACTCTTGGGCAAGAGTCTGGAGGTTGGCGGAGACCGCTTCCAGATCTTTCTTCTGGGCCCTCTGGTTCATGAGCCCGATCTTCCTGTAGGTGAGCTCGGTCTCCGTTATGAGCGGGTCGCGGTAGACGTGGGTGAGTCCGAAATCGAATTCGCTGGATTTCAGGGATTTGAGGTTCTTGAGGAGGTTCGCGTACACGTTGGGGTTGTCGAGGTTTCCCATCATGTCGATGAGAGCGATCTGAACCGCTGCGACGTCGTCCGCTCCGCCCTCTTTTTCGAGCGATTTCTGGAGGCTGCTGCGGGCTTTGCTGAAATCTCCGCGCTTGATGTACTCGTTTCCTTCCTCGTACCGGTCATTTCCGTCTTTGAACAGTTTGAATGCCATCTTATCACTGGGGGGTGTATAGCATTGTCATACTAAAAACAAAGTCCAAAGAAAGTTAATGGGAAGGTCTTTTTGCCGGCTTCCAATCGAATTCGCGCCCGATATCATCGTCTCAAGGGCTGCGGACGGGCTTCTGAAAGGGGCGCGGATCGGCAGGTCGCATCCAGACCTTTATAAGGTTTCAGATAGGCGCGGAACCAGATCCTCCGCCGGGCCGATGCTGCGAACGTCGGTACGGCCGGTGTTCCGGCACAATTCCAATAAGTTCCAAATAATTGTCAACAATTAGATGTTTGTCTAATAATTCTAATATTATTAGATATTTATCTAATATGAAAACTTATAATTATTGTTTTATCTTTTTTCCCTCGAAACATTTATTATTGAGCAAGTCAACGGGGGAAGCATGGCAAACAGCAGGTTCAGAGCGGTCGGTGAGGCATTCGCTAAAGAAGCGGTATGCGCGGAGCCCCCGGCGCCGGTCACCTCAGACTACTATGGATGCAACGTCTTCGACAGGAGGAACATGAGGAAGTATCTGTCCTCCGACATCAGGCAGAGAGTTTACGAATCCATAGAGCAGGGCGTTACCCTCGACAGGGAAGTCGCCGAGCAGGTTGCGGCCGGCATGAAGCGCTGGGCCCAGGACAAAGGCGCCACCCATTACACCCATTGGTTCCAGCCTCTAACCGGCGGGACCGCGGAGAAGCACGATTCCTTCGCCGAGCCATACGGAAAGGGGGAATCCATAGAGATCTTCACCGGGAAAGTGCTGTGCCAGCAGGAATCCGACGCTTCCTCCTTCCCCAACGGAGGTCTCAGGAACACATTCGAGGCCAGGGGATATACTGCGTGGGACCCCTCGTCCCCGGCTTTCGTCATGGGGGACCGCCTCTGCATTCCCACGGTTTTCATATCTTACACAAAAGAAGCCCTCGATTACAAGACTCCCCTGCTCAAGTCGGAGGTCGCCGTGGCTTCCGCCGCCTCGGATCTGCTGAAATATTTCGGCATAGAGAACGACCGCGTGTTCTCTTATCTGGGATGGGAGCAGGAGTACTTCCTGGTGGACGCTTCCCTTTACGCCGAGCGTCCCGACCTGATAATGGCCGAGAGGACTCTCATCGGGCATGCTTCGGCGAGGAACCAGCAGCTCGAGGACCACTACTTCGGGTCGATCCCCGCCAGGGTCCTGGAGTTCATGAAGGATCTGGAGTTCGAATGCTACAAGCTCGGCATACCGATAAAGACCAGGCACA
>JAEEGL010260650.1_pt1 | contig 10159 bp, 25 predicted proteins | sample 9134231 | NCBI WGS metagenome assembly JAEEGL01 (sample SAMN16246548, study PRJNA631951) | gut metagenome | biome: gut microbiome; feature: rumen; material: fiber-attached | host: Bos | place: Iran: Karaj | collected 2018-10
ACCTCTTGTCGGCATCAGTCTCATCTAGATGGATGACACCATAAAGATTGAACGTAGGCTCAGGAACATCCTTGTCCTTGTTGAATGCAAACTTCTGCATAGACTGAGCACAAGTCTCACCACGAAGGACAATTGGCTTGTTGTAAGCCTTTGCCCAAGCCTGAGCAAGTGGAACTACTGGCTTTGCAGCACGGTTCCAAACATTGTCGCAGTCAAGCTGCAAGTCATTAGAACGAGTGCAGACATGGTAACGACCGTCAGGAAAAGCGATGATAGTCGTAGACGTTCCATCAAGTTTTCTAGTAACGAGGACGTCAGTTCCATACAGTTTGTCAATGTCACGAAGCTCCTGAATGTTTGCTTCATCAGACTTTGGAATAGAGTATGGAAGACCACCACGAGCCTTAAGGTCGCCAACATTCCTGATTGGAGCTTCCCAATGGGTGACGCCGTACTTTCCAGACAGAAGGCCACCTGGGAATTCTCCGTTCAGGACAACATTGTCTTTCTCCCAATCCTTAGCTTCAGCTTTGTTGATATGTCCGAACAAAGCAGCTAAGCTCACTGCAATTCCGCAGCTAAATTCACCACGAAGCTTTACAGTCTTGACACGACCACTAGACCCAAGGTATGGAAGAAGCTTTGTCTGCCATGGCCAACGAGTACAGCTGCCGTCGTAAGAGCTCCTGTGGTCAAAACCAAGAAGCTTTGCGTCTTCACGAATGTAGAAAACTACATCACCGACCTTGAACTCTCCCTTGCCAACTACAACCTGCCAACCACAGATAGTTGCAAGCTCGAGCTTGTCAGCATTTGGGTGAGGTTTGATTGCCTCGATTTTTTCGAATGATGCGTCTTTAGCCATGTTGTTTATCTCCTATTGATTTATTACATGACATATTATAACAAATTTTCTAGACGTTGGTCACTAATCTTTTGTCAGTAATCCATTGGCTTTCCATCTTCATACCATTTGATAGTTCCCATCAAGTCTCCATGTAAACTTAAATGGCCCATCACAACAATAAAGTAAAGTCCAACTCCGACCAAACAAGCTAATGGCATGTTTATTAAAATGCTAGGACAAACAAATAAAGCTAAACCTAAAAGCCAAAGAAACGGATAAAGGATTGGATGACACATCTTGAACCAATGAATCTTGAATGCTCGAAGTTCAGAAGCTGTAGCATCAGGAATCTTCAACGGCTGTTGAAGCCAGAACTGAGCAGGAGTATCTGACTCCATCCACAAGTCAATCAATTCATGACTTCTGTCAATTGTACGTTGCCTACGTTCCTTAAGCATGTATTTCATTGGTATCAATCCATTCATTCTAGAAAACCATCCTCAAGTAAGATGAACTATAATCAAAGCATCAAGAGTTCCATAGATAAAACCTAGAAATCATCTATTAATGACTCATCTTCTACTAACAGCATAACTTCTTATTGTCAACTCCAACACGCGCCTGTGTAGCGAAAACTTAGATTGATCTCTAGAAAGGTTTATTTTTAATTTATCTTTTATAGCGTTCGTCTTATCGCAAGATAATTTTTACGCAAACCAACCTTTTATTTTCTTGACTGCTGAATCACACACATACGCGATATACAACATCACTATCTTGAACGTTGACAACTTCATTTTATTGCCTCCACTACATCAGTAATCCCATGTCTCATTCAACCTCATAGCAGAAACTGCCCACCATTCCTCAGCATAAGGTCCACTTACAATGTCAAACTTAAGGTTTGCTTTGTCATGCCACCTTACCACATACCATTGTCCTGAAATCTCTATTGCTTCCATCACTTTACCTCGTTTGGATTTGGTTCATCTTTTCCTGATTGTTCTTTTCTAGACAAGTCTATAGTTGTAGCAATTGCCTTGCTTAAGCATATAATTCCCCAAAATATGCATACTAAAATTCCTGAAATTACTGCAACTGGCCAAAAGAAAAATGTCCAGCTAAAGGTGAAATAAGAATCAATCGACATTTCCTTTCCATCTCTCTTGCAGTCTAACTCATTCATGACACAACAAGTAATGTATACTACTAGACCGATAATAGTATACAGAACTATCCACATCCAACATGTCATCTTCTTTCCTCCAAACACTTGCATTTAGGAGAATGGCAAATTCCACCTTGATGTCCTAAACTCATCCTCACGTACTCATGTCCGTCAAACATTATATAAGTAAATCGGCCAACTTTACTAACTTCATCGACATTAACTACATATCTTCCTTTACTGTCGACCGGCGTCTTGTCACAGCCAACTAGAAAAATCAAAACCAACAATGCTAGAAAAATTCTCATATATGGTCTAAGTCCCTTCTAGAAGTTGCAAGCCTGAATCCTTCTTCAAAGTCAGGAGTCAAGCCAATATGCTTCAGGCAAAACTCATCATAGTCTTGCCCATAACCAATTTCTTCATCTTCGAGCATGTCATCGTACTCGTCGTATGCATTACTGTCCATGTCTTACCTCACCAATTAGGATATTCCATATCCTCAGGATTTGTGTTGTGTATTTCAAGAACTCCACCACTTACAAAGCAATCAAGCTCCATGCCATCTTCACCCCACTCACTTGGCTCTATTTCAGTATCACAACCTTTTGCGCTAATCTTCAATGGAGTCTTTGGATCAAGCGTGTCCAAATACTTCTTCAATTCTCCAACTGTTGATACAGTCACCATCATGCCCTCCATTCCTTTCTCATTATTGTCACAAACATCTTGTCTCTTACGTTGAACATGACTCTATAAGCTCTTCCCTTCCAAGTCCAATCATATTCACGCACTTTGTCTTTTGACTTAGGATCTGCTTTGCTCATTCGACCAGCAAGCATCTCTTTCATCATGAACTCTTGGCTTAATGGTTCACCAACACGTTCCATCGCTCTTGCTTCAAAATGGCAAGTTCGATACGTGCGCCACTTCTTGTTCTCAGCTTCTACAATAGCTTTTGACCGTGGGTCTTGTCTGAAGATGTCCATAGATTTCCTTTCATCTGATATTATTATATCAAAAATCTAGACACATGTTCATATTATGATTGCAGCGCATAGAACTCTTTTTCTATTTCTTTGCTTAGTTCATTCAAAATAGAGTTAGTGAACTAATGCACCGAAATTGCATACATTGAAGCGAAGTCAATGTCTGAAGTTCCTCTAAATGATGGAATGTCAAGATAGTCTACTTCACCAAAGTCTTCAAATGGCAGAACTTCATCAGTCAAGCCTTGCAGTACAGCATTGAAATTTGCTTCAGCAAGTGTCTTGAACACAAATTCATTTGGCTTGTCCTGCTTTTTTATCTTAAGCTCTTTGTAAGCACTTTCATTGATAAGCTCATTCATTGCGTCATAAGACACATTCACATATGCGTGAATCGCTTTTGACCAATGAAGATGTGAAAGCCTCATAATGTCGTGCCTAAGATTCTTTTCATCTCTGCTGCTTGGCAAGCCACCAATGGCAAGCGTGAACTTCTTCATGAGAATGAAGTGCTCATTAAGCTTGCCAACTATCCATTGGCTTGGCTGCTCTTTTCCAAACATAGGCATTAAGTCCCATGCCCAGAAATGCTCTACCCAACGCTTAGCGTCTATCAACGCAGTCTTTATGCGATTCAGTCCCATGTGCTCATCCAAATTCAGGAGCGCATATCATGTCTTCAGGCTTAGAGTTCCTTAAGACACAAACTCCATCAACTACATCAGCTTCAAGCTCTAAGCTCTCATTCATTGGCAGCATTTCTAGAAGAACATCTCTAGAATCAACTGAATATCCAGTAGTCTTGACAGCTAATGGTGTCTTAGGATCTAACATCTCTAGACGTGTCTTCAAATCTCCAACTGTCATCATTTCTAGAATCCTCAATTCCAAAAGCTCATGCTCAAGAACATGACAAGCAAAATCAAAGCTAACAACAAATTAGTGTCCATCATACTATTTGTCCTTTCAAGAACTCTGCCATTATAGACAAGAACTTAGCTTTCATGTCAGCCATTCCATGTTGGTAGTCTATAGGTCCAATGCTTGGACAGTAGTTCTCAAACGCAATTACGCATTTCAAGATCTGGTTCTCTTCCCCAAGCTTAGCTAGCTTAGCTAGCTTAGCTTGAAGCTCTTTGATGTCAGGTGGAACTTCAGGCTTACGTTTTCCCCACATCGCTACTTGGTTCTTCCATTCAGCGATAGCTGCCATCTGGCAGTCTTCACCCCAATCCATGTTGAGCTCATTGCCGTCTACCTTCACTTCATGGCCACATCGCTTGCACTTGACTCCAGCTGCCGCTCCATGCATTGAGTCATCACGACTGTAGTTCCAGAACTTCAAGTCATCACTTCCACACAATGGACAATTAGGGACCTCTTCACTTCTGGTCTCTGTCACTTCATATTCATACTTAGCCATTCAGACCTCCTTCAGCTTCACCAACAGTCATCCAATATGCGTCATTAGTAAGGTACTCTTCTATTGTTCTTCCATCAAGGCATGTTCTATCACCATTTGGGCCAGCTGGAGCACCAAGCACTTCATCTACAAGCTTGCCATCTTGACCTTCATATACGTTGGCCAGCAGAACATCGCTTCCAAACAGGTCAAACATAAGCTTGTCCTTGCCATCAATATATGGAAGCTTTGAAATCTCAATCTTCAACTTGCCCCACTCTAAGACAAGCTTTCTTCCTCTGAACTTGCGGTCTTCATTCATAGCATGCATTTCCTTTCAGTCTTCCGTCCTTGTAGAGTAGTACTCATCACGAGACTTCTGAGCAATCTCTTGCAGCAAAGAAATCTGGTCTTCATCAAGTGTGTCTCCAACAGTCACGACAGTGTTCTTCTTGTTGTAGACCTTCTTGATCTTAGCTTCAAGTCCATACTGCCGGAACTGGTCCATCTCATCAGCATCAGAGATGTGCTTGAAAGCGACATCAACATTTGGACTCCGCTTGTGTGGCCACATAGCGGCCCAGTTCCTTGGCATGCCATTGACGTCCAAGCCAATGTAGTTCTTGCGGTAGCGAGCAGTGACAGCATCATCGACTTCAGTCAAGATTTTCTCCATCACTACGTCAACCCTTCTCATTGGTTCATGGCCATATTCCTTGATGTACCATTCCCTTGAGATTGGATCTTCTCCAAGCTTCACGTCCTCTTCAAGCTCTTCATCGACTTCAACATTCCTGCTGTCAAGCACCTTCACAAAGTCAAGGACGATTTCATCATCCATCTCTTTAGCGTTCATCTGGATGACGATGAGCCCGAACTTCGGCCCATAAGACTGGAGCAAGAACTCAGCGTACTTGCTTGTCGTCACGTTCTCAGCAATCAGCACACCGATGTTCTGGCAGCGTGGGCAGCGCTTAGTCTCTTGGAAGACGTAGTCGGCGACACGGAACATGTGTGAAGCGTCAGCATCTCCAAGCTGCACTTCGACAATGTACCGAGACTCGTCTTCAACATCTTTGAAAAGCAGGTCAATGAACCCACCATCTTGGACTGGACGCTCACGGTCCTTCAGCTCTAAGTTGCCAAGCTCTAAGCATTCAGGATGCTCGGCAATGTAGTCTTGGATCATGCGCTCATTAACGTCATTCCTGGTCTTGAGCACTGTCTTCTTCATAGTCACTAGCTTCATCTTCACTCCTTGTTGTTTTCAATCTTAGCAAGCTCTTTCTTCGCAGACTTAAGCTCTTTCTCAAGCTCTGCAATCCTCGCTTTCAAGTCTTTCACTTGCTTCTGCTTGAACCAGGCATCTCCATTCTTCAAAGCATCAAGGAACTCAATCACTCCTGCAGGAATGTCAGAAGCCTCATTCTTGTCAGATGTGTTGTAGCAGTCACTAAGCCATTCAAACTCTCCATCTAGAATCTTGTCAATCTCAATGAACTCGCCATTCTCATCTTCAATGTCAAATTGGTTGATTGAAAAGTAGTGGTAGTAGCCAGAAATCCATGTCCTGTCTTTAAGCTTGCAGAACAGCTTCATCACTTCATCAAACGTTCCATCATCGACTGTCTCATAACAGCCTTGACCTTCATCACAGTCATACATGACTTCGATGTTGAACTTCAATTTGCTTACGTCCATTTCATTGTCCTTTCTTCAAAGCTTCAGCTAATGCATATCCAAGCATGTCTACGACGACATCTTCATCTAGATGCTTGTACTGCTCTGTCTTCCAATCATAGTCATCAGAGAAGTCATAAGACTTCGTGATGTGCACAGCATATCTGTTGTCATACAGTCCTAGATAGTCAAGCATGTCTTCATGCGCTCTTGCTCTTTCCTCGTTCTGAGAGTAGAGTCCATATCCAGTTATGCCCATGTTCTGAGCGTCAGTGAAAGCAAACAACGTCCAGACATAGTTGCGTATCTTAGCGATCTTCTCGGAGTCGAAATGGTCATGTATCGACCAGCTGTAGTGGCCATGCCGCATCTTGTCTAGCTCATCTCGCACTTTGTCATACCAAGCCTCAAGCTCCGCTTTCTTAGCGTTCTCTTCAGCTTGCCACTCTTCCATCTCCTTCTTGGCTTTAGCTTTAGCTTCAGCCTCTTTCTTGTCTTCTTCAGCTTGGATAGCTTCAAGCCTTTTGCGCTCTTCCTCTTCTTCTTTCTTCTTCTGCTCACGATACTCGGCCAGCTCAACTTCCATCTGAGCATTGCGCCTTGCAGCACGCTCAATCTCTTCCTCAGTCTGCTCAAATATGACATCAGTCCAGCACGAGTCACGGTTTGAGATGAGAATGTCATCTAGAGAGCTTGGATCGCCTTTCGTCTTCAACTTCAGCATGAAGTCTGTGACATTGCTCATTGGCTCTTCACCTTCAAATCTGCAGACACCACACTTCTTCATGATCTCGAATATGCACTTGAAATGCTCAAGGATCTCCCATCTCTCTTTCAAAGGGATCTTAAGCCAACCTTCATAGTGGCTGAAGTGAGTCTTGTGCCATTCAAGCCATCTAGAATATTCCTTGTCGTATATCTCTTTCTTCTCAGCTTCAGTCATTTCTAGAACCTCACACCTTGCAAATGCTCTGAGACTCAACAGTATGGCAAGCTCCACTTATCTGAGCACGCCTCTTTCCAAACATTTTCACAATCTTCTTGACTGTGCCTTTAGCCAGCCAAGCCGAATCAGCTGCTTTCCTGATGTATATGACCGTATTTCCAGCTTTCACTGAATTTCCGGCATAGTCAGGCATTGTCATTTCTTCTTTATCATCATTCATGGTTATATTATATCAAATCTCTAGAAAACTGTGCACTTTCTTTAGCTCATTCCTAGAATGTCATAAGCAGTGTTCTCCATCATGTTGAACACCTCGCCATCAAGCCATTCTTCATCTAGGTCTTGGCCGCAGATGTCGTCTAGAACGACATCCACAAATGCGTCAAATGACCCGAACTTCTCAACTACAGCGTCATCATCCGCAAAGCACTCTTCTAATGCGTCATGCACATACGGCCTGACGTCAGCTTTAGTCTTGAATTCTCCATCCACGGTATTGCTCATCACTTCATATATGTCCATTGTTCTTTCCTTTCTTTACCGCCACCATGATGCTTTGTCTTTCGACTCAGCATCACCTTCACACAATGACAGCCAGTCAGGCAGAACTGCAGCGTCATACTTCTGCCTTAGCGCTCCATATGACAGATATTTCTCCAAGTCCTGTCCTGACATTGGTTTTCCAAACTTCTTAGACAAATACTCAAGCAGCTCTTCCATGCTGCACATCAAGCCATGAGTCCACGCAGATATGACTACTTTCTCCTTAGTTGTCAGCTTATCCCGCAATTCTAGAAAGTCTGGCTCAATCTTGTCTGCTAACTTGTCATTGAACTCATAGTCACAATGCCTTGCCAGCAGCTCTTTCTCGGTCAACGTCCAGCCAAGCTTCTCTGACATGTACTTCAGCATCTCTGCCATGTCACACATCAAGAAGCCTGTCCATGCGGAAACAATCGCTTTCTCTCTAGTAGTCATTACGAACACCCACTCATTACGCAGTTAATCATGAACTCAGGAACTACAGAAGCATCCAGCTTCTTCCTGCCATTAGACACATATCCACCGTTATCTAGAACATTGTACAAGAACCTCACTAGCTCATCATACATAGAGTCATTGTCCCTAAGATTGTCTTTAGAGTCTACATACTTAAGTGATATGCTCTTTCTGTTAGCTCTTACTAGAACCGTGTCATAGTTCCTGTAATGGGCAAACACAGCATTGCAGCACTTCACTTTGCATGGCTCAGGCCCAGATCTCAACAGGATCATGTCATGCCCGAGCTTTCTAGCAATTATATCTAAAAGACTGCTGCTTGTCCTTAGGTCTAGCATAACGTCAACTCATCTTCATATGCAAAGAAGTCATTCATCTTTCCATGGACAAGATACTCATATACGCCAACATCAGGATGCGGTGGCCTGATTTCTAGAACCTTGCCAACAGGAGCATCTCTTCCATAGAAATCCATGCCAGACATGTTCATGACACGGACATTGTCTCCAACTTCAAATTTCGGCATAGTTCTCTCCGCTTATGCTTTCTTGCTTGCTTTTCTAGAGGACCGTGCATGGACAGCTTGGAACAGCAAGATAGCATTCGCTACGTTTTCTTCCACTGGCTCTAGGTCGTTTCCATCAGCATCCTGCCACCTTACGTTGCTTCTAGTCAAGCTGCCATCAGGTTCTTTCTTAATGTCATAAGCTATCTGGACTGGCACGCAGCCGCCGTCATCTTCAAACTTTAGCATACTTCACTCCACAATCCAATGAGGATTCTTTTTTGGATCCATCTTGCCAATTGACGTTTTTGCCAGCTTGTCAATCATCTGCCTGTCAATCTCAGCTTTAAGTTCATTTGCTATAAGCTCTGCAAAGCAATCCTCTACATACTGTCCAAATGCTATAGCGTCTTCAGGTGAAGCGCCTCTCAACATGTCAGCCTCGACAATGTCATGCACGAGGTCATCATGCCAGTTTGCTAGTTCTGCAGCCATGTCTCAGTCTTCCTTCTCTTGCTTTCATTCTACTATCCAATGAGGATTCTCAATGTTGTCTACACCACCTAGATGCATTTGGCCAGCAAGACCTGCAATCAAGCGGTCTGCTCTATATAGCTCTATAGCTAAATCAACCTTCTCTTTCCACCAAGCCTCAGTTTCAGAGAGCTTAAAGCCAGTGTTCTCTAGAATCCAAGACATATACATAGGATGCTTTACTAGAAGACGATACACAGCAATGCCCTTGTATTTTCCAAAAGGCATGCTTCTGCCAAAGTTCAAGCAACCAGCAGGATTCCAAGCTCCAGCATTATACCATTCTTCTAGACGTTCTTTGTCATCCATAACGTATGTCTCCTTAATCCCAGATTCCCGAATCCCCGAATCCAGGGTTTCTAGATTCCCAGGAGCTTAGCTCGAAAGGAATTCCCGGGAAAAAATGGATTTCGGAGCCCGTGTGTTAGGGCTCCTTGGAATTAGCATCTTTTTCTAGACGCTTCTTTTCTTCATCATCCATGCGCTTGCTTATCTCTATGCACATGTCTTTAAATACGTCTAGACTCTTAGACATTATCCATAGCATGATAGCCATTGGCCATAGGCATCCGGCTATGATTGCCGGCACATAGTCAAAGCTGTCTGTAGAATGGTTATGCCTATATATCCAGACGCCAGCTGACAGGGCTGTTATGAAAGCTATTATGGCATAGATGACGCTGTACATGGCTTATCAGGTCTGGAGACCATCTTTCTTGTCATGCTTCTTATGACGCCTGTTCAATTCCTTCTGGGCGTCATAGTCGCCTTTGTTCTTGCCATCACCCTTAGCCATAGCTTCTAGAGCCGCATTGGAAAGGGACCTGTAGACAGGCTTGACCTTCGTAAGGGGAATCAGGTGCTTAGAGCTCCTGTTCTTGATGTTAGGGGCATGGGAGCCTGGGATTCTGACCATTAGTTTGTTTCCTTCCTTTATTAGTCTCTGTAAGCGTACTTCTCGCAGGTAGCTTTTCTAGGAGTTGGCTTGCCTGTGGTACGGCACATATGTCCGCAGCCATCAGGGAACTTGCCATACGTCTTGCACGTGCAGCACTTGCCATAGTTAGGGATAGAAGGCTTCTGAGGCAT
>JAEEGL010300447.1_pt1 | contig 10159 bp, 6 predicted proteins | sample 9134231 | NCBI WGS metagenome assembly JAEEGL01 (sample SAMN16246548, study PRJNA631951) | gut metagenome | biome: gut microbiome; feature: rumen; material: fiber-attached | host: Bos | place: Iran: Karaj | collected 2018-10
ATTCAACAAGTATGAACCTACTACAAATCAACATGCAGGACTTCGATCCTGACATTGCGCGAGAATTTGGAGGCAGTGCTTCCTCGATGGATTTCCTGGGTGTACCGCTTTTCGATGCCCAAAGCCTTTGGACGACCTTGATCCGTTTCGTGTTCAACTTCCTCGTCTGCTGGGTCATCATCCACTGCTTCTATTACAAGAAAGCCAACCGCAAGGACTATTATTTCACCTTCCTTATGTTTGCGGTGGTCATCTTCCTCATCATCTCGCTGATGGAGAACATGAAAATGAACATCGCCTATGCCTTGGGCCTCTTTGCCATCTTTGGAATGATACGTTACCGAACGGAGACCATCAAAATACGCGAGATGACTTATCTCTTTGTCGTTATGGGCCTGAGTATCGTCAACGGCATGGCACTCTCTACAAGCTATTCTGAATTGCTCATGGTCAACCTGTTAGTGGTGTTTATCATTTGGATTCTTGATGGCACAAAGTTGTTGAAGCACACGGCTATGAAGATCATCCTCTACGACCGCATCGAGAATACCAAACACGGCAAGGAGGAAGACCTGAAGGCTGACCTTATCGAACGCACAGGTCTCGATATCAGCAAAGTGGAGGTTGGGCATATCGATTATCTGCGCGATGTGGCCTTCGTGAAGGTGTACTACAAGCCTATCGATGGCGAGGTGAATACGATTGATACGATAACTAAATTAAAGGATTTTGATAATTAAGTCACAAAACTGACAAAACCTACAAAACATGATAGTCAAAGTGGAAAGCTTGCCAACCGGCAGCTTTCCGACGGTTGCCCGGTTGGGCAAACCGCCACAGCTAAGCAAGAGGTTTTGAGAGTTATGTTGGTTTTGTGAGAGAAAAGAAAATGAAGAGGCTGTTGCTTATAGTATACCTTTTGGTTTCGGTTGGTGTCTTCGCGCAAAGCGAAAGGACAACCGACTTTGGTGGCATCGTCTCGGCTGAGGCTGAGGTGGGACTCAGAGGACCATTCGGCTTGTCGGCAGAGGAAGAGTTGCGCTTCGACCACAACTTCTCGCAATTTGACCGCTGGCTCAATTCGGTGGGGGTGGACTACACTTGCTGGCACAACCGCATGAACATTGGACTCACCGCTGACTATATCCGCCGCCACAACGACCGAGGCTATTACGAGAACCGTGGCCGCTTGGGTTTGCAAGTGACCTATTCGGAGGAATATCATCGCTTCAAGTTCCAAGTGCGCAGCAAAGCTATGGGCACCTTCTTCGACGAGCGCACAGGTGAGCACCGTGTCAATCCGAGGCTGTATTGGCGCAACCGTTTGAAGGTAACCTACCAACCCATGAACAGCCGCTTCAAGTACGCCCTTTCGACGGAATTGTTTTGGCTCACCAACGACCCCAAGAAAGGAGGTCTCGACAATTTGCGCACGGTCCTTTTTGTGGATTACCGTCTGACACGGCAATACACGCTTTCCGCCTTCGCCCGCATGGACAACGACCTTTGGGTGAACGAGCCTGTAGACAGATTCTATTTTGGCTTGACGCTTAAGGCGAAATATTGATTTTTTTCCTACTTTTGCGGCTATGAAGCCGCTCAGCATTATAGGATTGTTTCTGTTTGCCCTCGCCGCCTGTGTTCAAAAACCGCAGGTCCCTGAGCTTGTCGAAGGGCCGTCCCCCGAATTGTCCGCCATCGACAGCCTGATGTGGAGCCAGCCCGACAGCGCGTTGTTGCGGTTGTTGCCTTGTTTTGACACCTGTTGTAGAGAGGCATTGAATGCGTCTCAAAATTATGCGACCGATTCTATAACGAGACGCAATCATTGCGTCTCTACAACGTTTGACCGCCATTACGCCAACCTATTGTTATCCGAATTGTTATACAAAAACGATTATCCCCAGACCAACCGCAAGGAATTGCAGCAGGCCGTGAATTATTTTGATTCATTGACGGTGTTGTCGGACACACGCGGTGTGTCCCTACATCCCCTACCGCGTAGGGACGCACGGCGTGCGTCCGCCCACAATATCACGTTTCTAGATGCCCGCGCCCATTATATTAGGTGTAGGCTATTACGAAAACGACAGTGTGGTGGAGGCCTGTAAGGAATACATGAAGGCTTTGGATGTGATGGAGGGGCATTTTGAGGAAAAGGAACTGGTGGAACACAAGGCACGCCTAATGGCCTTGACTTACACACATCTAACTAGTCTTTTTTCCGACATGTATCTCCACGAACAAGCCATTTATTTTGGTAAAGAGTCTTTGAAATACTACCAAAAGCATAACGCAGAGCTTTGGCATATTGCTTGGATATTAAATGAAATAGGTTCTCGTTACGATATATTGGATAATTGTGATAGTGCGTACTATTATTATGGTCAAGGAATAAAGATTTTGTCCGATACCAATAGTTTGATATATAGGGACATCGCTACTCATCTTGCATGTTTATCGTACAAGAAAGGAGAAAATACGACGAAATCTTTGAACAAATTAAACTTTTTAATAAACAAAGCCAACGGAGATAAGGAGTATTATTCAAGATGTTTGACCATCGGCGAAATCTTCTATCATGAGAGGCAATACGATTTTGCAAGGTATTACTATAATAAGGTATTTTATTATACACGTAGTGAAGAATCAAAAAAACTGGCTGCTGAAAGGTTAATCGAAATCTGCAAAGTTCAAGAGAAGGAGCTGGAGAGTTCTGAATATGTGGATTTTTTACTTCCCTTTGCCAATCAAGAAGAAATCAAAAGTGCGGTCAAGTCACAGTTGACAGAGTTGTACAAGTCTTTTGATCAACGAAGATTGGAACAGATGCATCGTCACGAGAAAAAGAAGAACTTAAAATGGACAATAGGTATCATCATCGGCTTTTTTGTTTCGTCGTTGGTTATTGCAATTCTTTACCGTAAGAACAAGAAAAAGAGACAGCTTCTTGAGATACAAATTAAAGAGGAGCAACACACACATACAGTTCAGCAAAAATCATTGTCGGAAAGGTTGAAGCAAAAGAACCAAGAGGTGCGCGAACTGAAAGATCAAATCAAGCAGCAGAATGACAGGGATGTAACGGTTGCCCCCACAATCTCATTTGATGAAGAGCCCATTTGCCGCCTTATCATGGACCGGGTAAAGGAAGGGCAATTCAAGTCGCAGATGGATTGTACCCTATACAAAGGCTATGCCTTGACCAAGGAGCAGATTATGGCCCTTCACGAGGCTGTCAACCGCCATTTCGTTGGGTTTACAGTATGTTTAAAAAAGAAGTATCCTCAGCTTACCGATAGTGACCTCAATTATTGCAGCCTATATCTTTTGGGACTGACCGATGCCGATATTTCTGCATTAATGCAAAAAGCCTATCCTACGGTATCGCAACGTTCCAGAAAACTGAAAACCATTTTTGGCAGCGAAACATCCCTCCCAATCACGCTTCACAACATTGCCAACAATAATTCATCTTATTGATTAATAAGTTGTTGAAAAAAAATACATACAAACCCACACATGGTTTTTCTTGACAAGGGCGTGGGTGCCACCCTACTTTTGCATTCGAATTCGAAATCAAAAGTTTAATCATGTAAAAATCAGTATTATGAAAAAGTATTTGTTTTTATTATTAACGCTTTTGCTTTGTCGGTTTTTGTATGCCCAACAAGGCGAAATCATCTACACCGACTTTGAGCCGGATATCCGTAAGGTTTACACCAGTAGCAACATACTCTATGACACGGCGGTAGTTTTTGATTTGGATCATGACGGCATTGATGAATGGTTGTTTGAAAGAATGGGAGGAGACCATGGCATTGGAGGTTTCTGGCTTGGGTTCAGACCAATGTCGGAGGTCCACATCCAGAGGTTGACACTCTGGAATATTACAGACGGTTTTGTGCAAGACAACTCAATTTTGGCGACACGATAGCAAACGAATATTGGGATCCTTATCCTTACTACAGGCCCGTTCATTGGATTTATGCCTCTGGTGATTTCCTGTTCGGCATCAGAATCCAAACGGAGGAAGGCTATTGTTACGGATGGCTTGATTTCAGCCTGGAAGGTTCTGACCCTTCTATTTGGGATAATCTGCCCACGAGACTTGTGTTCACTTTCCGCCGTATGGCATATTGCACCATACCCAACTATCCGCTTCGTGTGGGTCAAGAGGATTTCACTTGGGAAATAGATGAAAACGAAGTTGTAGCTTTCGCCACTCTCCACCCCAACCCCACCACAGTCCTCGTCACCATCATGGGCAAGGACCTGAAATCGGCAGAAGTCATCAATGCGCTTGGCCAGCGTGTAGCTACCGTCACAGGCGAGAGTGAACGCCTGCAAATCGACCTCAACAGTTTGCCAGCAGGCGTCTATTTCGTCAACATCACCGACGCAGAAGGGCGAAAATGCGTGCGGAAGGTGATGAAGGAATGAAATCAATGAGAAAGAGCGACGGAGCTCGTTTCCGAAAGGTGGGTTGTGGAGTGTAAAACCATAAAACTTACCTGAAAAAAGCCGTTTTCAATGAAAAAATGAAAAATGGCTTTTTTATTTTAATTAGGTTTTCTATTTTTGTACTCTCGAAATCATCTAAAATCTAAATGATATGAGCACAAAACGAAACATGAAATGGATTTGCGGCATCAGCCTGGTTTGCGCGATGCTGCTGATCGTGACTTTGCCCTCTTGTCTTAAGAAAGGGCCAACGAGTAAGTCGGCGGATGTCTTCGTGGAACGCATCCGTCCATTGAATGAGGCCCTGCTGAACCTGTTGGACAGCTACACCTCAGGTGCCATCGTTGCAGGCGAGCCCATCGTGGTGCGCTTCAGCAACCCCGAGACACTCAAAGTGAAATACGGTGAAAAAATTCCCGCCAAAGCCTTCGACTTTACGCCTTCCTTGAAAGGTAAGGCGGTGTGGATCGACGAGAACACCGTTGGCTTCCAGTACGACAACATCGACAAGGACCAGAACTATGTCTGCAAATTCAAGATGTCTGATTTCGTGAATGTGGATAGCAACGAGATGCTTGAGTTCGGTTTTGGCGTGCGTCGTCAGAATCTCAGCCTCGTGACTGCTCAGCCCATCTGCACATCAAACGAGGAGATGAATTACTTGCTGCGAGTGGCCTTCGCCACTCCCATAGAACAGGAAGATGTGGAAAAGTTGTTCGATGATGGTTTCCGCAAAGATCACCCCGTTCAGGTGAGTTACTCGGGCAACAACGTCTATGACATCATGGTCCAAAATCTGAAACGCCAGAACAAGGATTATCAATGTCATGTGGTGCTCAACGGCAAGGCAGTCGACAGCAAGTCCAACATCGTGCGCGATCTGACGGGGTTTGCCAAAGACACTTTCAAGCCGCTGATGTTTGATGTCGACAAGTCTGCTGGTGTGGGTACGCTGCTCTTCTCGCAGCCTTTGAAGGAAGACCAGAACCTTAACGGTTTTGTCGATTTCAATAAGAGAATTGGATACAAGGCTGACATCAAGGGAAATAAAATCGATTTCTTCTTCGACAAGTCCACCTTGTATCGTTATCAGCTGGAGGAGATGAACATGACGGTCGGTAGTGGCGTTCGTGCCGCCAATGGCATGTTGCTGCAAAGCGAGTACACTTACGATTTCGACCTCACCGATAACCTGCCCAAGGTGCGTTGGACCGACGATGGAGTCATCATTCCCAATGTGGATGAGACCACTATCTATTTTGATGCCATCTGCATTAACTCAGTGACTTTGAGGATTATACGTGTCTTCGACGACAACATCCTGTCGTTCTTGCAAGACAACGAACTCCAAGAGACTTACGGTGTCCGCAAGGCGGGTCGTTTGGAGAAGAAGGTGCGCCTCGCCATCGACAACCCATACGCCAACCAATGGAAGACTTTCTCCATAGTACTTTCTGACTACGTCAAGGTGGAGCCCGGCGCAATGTATCAGCTGAGCCTCAACTTCGGTCCTGCCGACTACACCTTCGCCTCCGAAGAGATGAAGGCCGCCGTGATTGAAAATGAAGCGAATGAGGCATCGTATTGGGACGGCGAGAGCTACGACTATAAAGAATACAACTACGACGGCGAATGGGGTGACCCCAACGGCTATTACTACTACAACTATGTGGAGGAAAAGAAGAACATCGTGGTCAGCGACCTCGCTGTGACGGCCAAGATGGGACGCAACGATGTCGTGGACGTGTTCGTTTATCAGATTTCGGATGCTAAACCCGCTACGGGAGCCCAAGTCGTTGCCTATAACTTCCAAAAGCAAGAGTTGGCCAAGGGCAATGTTGATGCTCAAGGTCATGTGCAACTGAGATGCGCCAACCGTCCAGCCTTTGTGATGGCGACGGACAAGAAAGGCAGCAAGTCGGTCATCAAGCTGAACGATGGCAACGCGTTGTCGTACAGTCGTTTCGATATTTCTGGCGAGGCTGTGGAGAAGGGCGTTTCGGCCTTTGCTTACTCCAACCGTGGCGTTTGGCGTCCAGGCGATGAAATGCAGCTCAACCTCATGCTGAACGACGTGGAGTCCAACGTGCCTGACGATTACCCGATAATCCTCGAAGTGTTGGATGCCTCAGGCCGCCTTTATGCCAAGCAGGTGAACACCAAACCCGTGAATGACATCTATTGTTTCATCGTTCCTACCGATGTGTCAGACGAGACGGGTCTTTGGTTAGCACGTTTCAAGGTGGGTAACAACACCATCATACAAAACCTCCGTGTGGAAACGGTGAAACCAAATCGTTTGGAAATCAAGTTTGACTTACCCGAAGTGATTAGCTTGACGCGCAATGAGCGTGCCAACCTCACTTCGAGATGGCTCAACGGCATGAAAGCCAATGGCTTGAAAGCCGAAGTGGACGTGAAAGTGCGCAAAGGCGAGACTACTTTCAAGGATTTCCCCAAGTATTCCTTCGTTAACGAGACAAAAGAATTTGAGCCTCAGGAGTTGTCGGTCTTTAGCGGCCATCTGAACGCTGAGGGTGTTGCCAACGTAGGCTTCGGCCCGTTGAAGGATGTGAGCTCCGAGCAGATGATGGACGGCACCTTCACAGTGAAAGTCTTCGAGCAGGGTGGTGACTTCAGCATTGCCTCTTTTGCCACCAAGCTTTCGCCATACACCCGTTATGTGGGTGTGGATTTGCCTGAACCTTTGTCGAAATACGGCAAGTATTACGATACGGATAAGGACTGGCAGTTCAATATCGCCGTGGTTGACGAAAATGGCACATCCAACAAGTCGGCGGTCGCTTTGGATTATGCCCTCTACAAGTTGGATCATTGGTGGTGGTGGTCAAGCGAAGATGCTTATTCGCTGCAACGCTATGCCTCAGGCACATACAAGGCTCCTGTGGAGACTGGCAATCTGACCTGCAAAGGCACGACTTCGGTCACTTTCAACATTCCGGACGAAAAATGGGGAAGCTATCTCTTCGTCGTTCGTGACAAGGAGGGCGGCCATACCTTCGCCAAAGTCATCTACTTCGACTGGGGTTGGGGTCACTCTTCAACGGAATCGGGCGCTCCTGCTCAGTTGTCCATGAAGACTACGGCTGACAGCTATCAGGTGGGCGAGAAAATCTTGGTGACCTTCCCTGCCAACGACAGGGCTAAGGCACTTGTCACGGTGGAAGCCAACGACCGTGTGTTGCAGACCATGCTGGTGGAGAACCTAGGTCAGGAGGGCAAGGTGGAAATCCCCGCCACGGAAGAGATGATTCCGAATGCGTATGTCTATGTGTCGCTGATACAGCCGCATGACGCTGACAATGATTTGCCCATCCGTCTCTATGGTGTGGTGCCTGTGAAGGTGGAAAATAAGAAGCTGCAACTGCAGCCCAACATCCAGATTCCTGAAACGGCCAACACGAAGAAGAGACTTGATGTGAAGATTGGCGAGGCTGCAGGACAAGGCATGACCTACACCTTGGCCATCGTCGACGAAGGTATCCTTGGCCTGACCAACTTCAAGACCCCGAATCCTTACGGTTATTTCAACAGCAAGCAGGCGCTGAGCGTACGCACGTGGGACAACTACAGCTCTGTCGTCGATGCCTTCAGCGGTGAGTTAGGCTCGGTTTACGCCATCGGTGGTGACGGCATCCTGAACCAGGAAGTCACTTTAGACAAACGCTTCAAGGCCTACGCGGTCACTATGGGACCTTTCGAGTTGAAAGCTGGTGAGACCAATACGCATAGCTTCGAGGTGCCTCAATGCTCTGGCGCATTACGCTTTATGGTGGTGGCCAAGGGCAATGGCAAGGCATTTGGCTCGGCTGAAAAGCGCATGACTGTCATGGATCCGATCAACCTCTATCCTTCAGCCCCGCGTGTAGTGGCTCCTGGCGACGAACTGAACCTCAAGGTGCAGGTGCAGGCCCCGACGATGAAGAACAAATCGCTGGCCGTGAAATTCGAAAACAAGAACCTCGAACCTATTGGTAGCCTGCCCACCACGGTGCAGATTGACGGCAATGGTGAGGGCTTGATTACATTGAGGACGAGCATTCCCAAGACCTTGGGTAATGCGGAGCTGAAGCTTTCCGTGACTGGTGACGGCTATACCGCCGAGTCGTCGACACTGATGCCGATTCGTATGCCATACGCCGATCGTCACAATACGGTGACCAAGGAAATCGAAGCAGGCCAGATGGTGACGATACCGTTCAATATGGTCGGTATGGCAGGCATGCAGCAAGGTAAGGTGACCGTATCGTCGTTGCTTCCTGTCGACCTATTCGGCCGCATCGACTATCTGATGGATTATCCGCATGGTTGCCTTGAACAGACCACATCGAAGGCTTTCCCGCAGCTCTATCTGAACTATGTCGCACAACTTGACGACAACGAGAAGGAAAAGATGCGCAACAACATTGAGTGGACCATCACCAATCTGAAGACGTTCCAGAAATCCGACAATTCGATGACTTGCTGGCCAAGTGGCAATTATGTTAACTACTGGGCTGAGATTTACGCGTTGCATTTCTTGGTCGAGGCTGATAATCAAGGCTACGACGTGCCGCAATACTTCAAGGAGGGTCTGCTGAAATACCAAGCCGACCGCGCCAAGCAATGGAAGACCGACCCCGATTACCCGGAAGGTGAGACCATCCAGGCCTACCGTCTCTTCGTGTTGGCTTTGGCCGACAAGGCTGAGATGGGTGTCATGAACCGTTTCAAGGAGCTGGAGTTGAAGTATGACCTGACCAAGGCTTTGGCTGCTGGTGCTTTCGCACAGATTGGAAAGACCAGCATTGCTCAGAGACTGTTGCCCGACCTTGAACAAGGCAAGCAATTGTCTGATTACTATAGCTCATTTGGCTCACGTACCCGCGACCTCGCTTTCTTTACCTACGTCCAGATGCTCTGTGATGTGGATCAGGCGACGGTGCAGGGCAACATCAACGAGGTGTGCCGCATGTTGAGTAGCAATCGTTGGATGGACACCCAGTCAACAGCCCTTTCGCTCTTCGTGTTGGGCAAGTATGCCGATAAGATGAACGTCTCTAACACCAACCTCTCAGCTACAGTGAAGGTGAATGGCGAGGAGCGTACGCTGAACACCAATATGGCTTCGGTAGGCTTTGGCTTCACCCCGAAGATGGGCGACAATACTCTTGAAATCAAGAACAAGACCGACCAAAAGATGATGGTCAACCTCTTCACCAAGACCGCTGTGGCTGAATACGACATGAATGAGAACGGCAACTTGATTAAGATGACGGTGAACTACTTCGACAAGAACGGCAATGTTGTGAACCTGTCGTCGCTGAATGCCGGCACCGACCTGCGTGTCGAGATCACGGTGCAGAACCCGAGCGAATGGAGGGTTACCGACTTGGCGCTGTCGTACTACCTGCCTTCGGGTTGGGAATTAGTCAACGATCGTTTGAACGGAGAGATGATTGGCAACGAAGGCGCCAAGCACATCGACCTCCGCGACGACCGCGCCTACTTCTACTTCGACCTTTCCTATCGGAGCAAGAAGACCTTCACACTCAAGGCCAACGCCACCTACGAGGGCAACTACATGATTCCCGCCGTCCGCTGCGAGGACATGTACAACAACGAGATTTTCTATCAGATTCCGGCCCGAGGGTGCGTGGTGAAGTGATGCAAATGTTGTTATTGTAGGGGCGAA
>JAEEGL010403903.1_pt1 | contig 10159 bp, 10 predicted proteins | sample 9134231 | NCBI WGS metagenome assembly JAEEGL01 (sample SAMN16246548, study PRJNA631951) | gut metagenome | biome: gut microbiome; feature: rumen; material: fiber-attached | host: Bos | place: Iran: Karaj | collected 2018-10
TACAGAGGAAATGATAGGTGAAGGCGCAGATATCATAGATATCGGCGGAGAGTCTACAAGACCGGGTTATACTGTTGTTCCTGTACCGGAAGAGATAGAACGTACAGCTCCTGTAATCGAAGCTATTAAGGCACGTTTTGACATTCCGATAACGCTGGATACATATAAAGCAGATGTTGCAGAAGCTGGACTTAAGGCCGGCGCAGATATGATCAACGATATCTGGGGACTGAAGGCTGATCCTCGTCTGGCAGGAGTTATCGCTGCGTCTGATAAGCCGGGCGTTATCCTTATGCATAACCGTAAAGAAGCAGACTATACAAACCTTATAGAGGATGTGGAAGCAGACTTAAGAGAGTGCATAGTTCTTGCAAGAAATGCAGGGATACCTGAAGACAGACTGATACTTGATCCGGGTATCGGCTTTGGTAAAACCTTGGAAGATAATCTGGGTGTTATGAAGCACCTGGGTGAGATAATAGATGAATTTAAGCTCCCAATGCTGCTCGGAGTTTCTAGAAAGTCCATGATAGGACTTACACTGAACCTCCCGGTTGATGAGAGACTTGAAGGAACAATAGCAGTAAATGTAGCGGGCTATCTTGCAGGATGCCGCATATTCAGAGTACATGATGTTAAGGCTCACAGAAGAGCACTTGATATGATTGCAGGTATACAGAGGGTTTAAATGGATATCATTACAATCGAAAAACTTAAGGTATACGCTTATCACGGCGTATTTGAAGAAGAGAAGAAGGAAGGTCAGGTCTTTTATGTATCAGCAAGGCTGCATCTTGATGTAAGAAAAGCCTCAAGGAATGACGACCTTTCAAAGACAGTAAACTATGATTCGGTAGCTCATCTTATAGATGATACTGTGAGAAGTGAGAAGTATGATCTTATAGAGACAGTTGCTGAAACTGTTGCAACAGAGATACTTCTTAAGTTCCCGGTCATAAAGACGGTCGACGTAAAGATCAGTAAGCCTGAAGCACCGATAGAGCTTGAGTTTTCTGATGTTTCAGTAGAGATATCCAGATCAAGACATACAGCATATCTGGGAATAGGTTCAAATCTCGGCGACAGAGAGAACTATCTGGACTTTGCCATAGAGCAGCTGGGAAGAGATGAACTGATAAGCGTAGAGAGAGTATCAGAGTTCATAAACACTGAGCCGGTGGGACTTGTGGAACAGCCGGACTTCCTGAACGGAGTAGTTGAGATCAGTACTATTTATTCTCCTCATCAGCTTCTTCATGTAATAAATGATATAGAGAATGAAGCAGGAAGAGAGAGAATCGTTCACTGGGGACCGAGAACTCTTGATATAGATATACTTCTCTTTGATGATGTTATCACAGCAGATGAAAAGCTGAAGATACCTCATCCGGAGATGACCAACAGGGAATTCGTATTAAAGCCTCTTAATGAGATAGCTCCGTATGCATATCATCCGATATACAGAAAGACTGTTGAGGAGCTTTATGCAAGGCTCAGACGGAAGCTTGAGCATGAGGCAGAGCCTTATGATACAGAAGAATATTCAGAAGTAGAAGAACTGGCAACCGAGAAGAGCAGGATAGTATACTGCGGTGTTCCGGGAGCTTATGCAGAGTCTGCTGCCAAGAAGTATTTTGGCGAAAATGCAGACGTATATAATGTAAAGAGCTTCGATGATGTTGTCAGTGAGACTGTTTCAGGCAAGGCTGAGTTTGGTGTTCTTCCTATTGAGAACAGTTCAGCAGGCTTTGTAGCCGGAATATATGATATAATCAGAAACAGTGGTGTTCAGATCGTAGGTCAGGTGGTGCTTGATATAGAGCATGCACTTCTTGGTCTGCCGGATGCACACATTTCCGATATAAGAAAGGTTTACTCCCATCCACAGGGCCTTATGCAGTGTAAGGACTTTATAGATGAGCATGGTTTTCAGGCTGAGAGCCTCAGCAATACAGCCCTTGCTGCAAGACGTGTTAAGGATAAGGGAGATATCAGGGAGGCGGCCATCGCCAGTGAGCGTGCAGCTGAACTCTATGGACTGAAGATACTTGCAAGAAGAATAAACTTCCAGAATGATAATTCCACGAAGTTTGTTATCGTAACAGCAAAGAAGATATTCTTATCAACATCAGATAAGATAAGCATATCATTTACTCTCCAGCATAAGGTTGGTTCTCTCTATGAGATTCTGGGACGCATCAATGAAAATGGTGTCAACATGACCAGCATAGAGTCGAGACCTTCTCTCAGAAAGAAATGGGAGTATGTGTTCTATGTAAGTTTTGAGGGAAAGCTTACAGATAAAAATGTACGTAAAGCGCTGGGAGAGATAAGTGCAGAAGCCAGAGAGATGAACCTATTGGGAACATTTTAGGTATATAGTAGATTCCGAAGCATTACAAAATATGGGGTGGACAGCGTATGGAAGATGAGAAGATATCAAGGCTTAAGGAACAGGGATTTAACATAGCAGCTGCTATGGAGTACATTGCCGGAGATAAGGATTTCTACATAGAAATCGTCAACGATTTTGCAAAGAACGAATATGAGAGAGCTGCCGGAATAAAAGCTGCATATGTTAATAAGGATATGAAGGATTATCAGATCCGCGTGCATGGACTGAAGAGCGCAGCGAAGACTATCGGAGCCGATCAACTCAGTGCTCTTGCCTTTGAGCAGGAGATGGCAGCTATCGAAGATGATATGCCGGTCATCGATGAGGGGATTGATAAACTGCTGAGTGTTTATGCTGATACAGCAATGAGGATTCAGAAAGCTATAGACGACGACAGTGATGAAGACGGTGATAAAGAGATAGATGAACCTGTGCTGAGGCAGATGCTGGTAAATATAACCAGACTGCTTAATACATCGGAAGTGTTGGAAGCAGAGAAGGTAATGAAAGAACTTTCAGGCTGCAGCTTCAGAAGTAAACCTCTTAAAGAAACAATGTCTCAGGTCATAGATGCTATAGAAGATTATGATACTGATAGGGCACAGGAATTAATTAAAATATTTATTGACAAGGGTTACTCAATGTGATAATCTATGTCAAGTGTGAATTGAAGAGCTATAAGTCTCTTCAGAATTAAGCAGAGTATCCGCTCTCACCTAGAGCTGCAAGTGCGCGGCCGGGTTTAAACTTATAAAAAACAGCTACGGCTGTTCTTTGTGTGGATACTCATGTCTTGGGTATCCACTTTTTTATGTTTTATTTTTACGGAGGGCAAAGCAATAGACTATTTAATTAACGAACAAATCAAAGACAAAGAGGTGCGTGTTATCGGCGCTGAGGGTGGACAGCTTGGTGTGATGTCCATAGCAGAAGCAAGAGAGAAGGCCGACGAGGCAGGACTTGACCTTGTAAGAGTTTCGCCAAATGCAAATCCACCGGTTTGTAAGATTATTGATTTTGGAAAGTTCCGTTATGAGCTCGCTCGTAAGGAAAAGGATGCCAAAAAGAAGCAGAAGGTTGTTGAGATCAAGGAAGTGAGATTATCTCCAAATATTGAAGAGAACGACCTTAATACTAAGGTAAATCAGGCTCGTAAGTTTCTTCAGAAGGGTAACAGAGTTAAGGTTACTCTCAGATTCAGAGGACGTGAGCTTGCATATGTTAATCAAAGCAAAGTAATACTTGATAATTTTGCTGAGCTTCTTTCGGACATTTCTACTGTTGATAAGCAGGCTAAGTTCGAAGGCAGGAGCATGTTCATGTTCCTTGCAGCAAAAACAACCAAGTAGTTTATAAGGAGGAAAAAACAATGCCAAAGTTAAAGACAAAGAGGGCAGCAGCAAAGCGTTTTAAGGCTACAGGTACAGGTAAGCTTAAGAGAAATAAGGCTTATAAGAGCCATATCCTTACTAAGAAGACAACAAAGAGAAAGAGAAACCTGAGAAAAGCAACCATGACTGACAAGACAAATGTCAAGAACATGAAGAAGATTTTACCTTACATCTAAGGATGATTTGATTAGGAGGATATAGTAATGGCAAGAATTAAAGGTGGCGCTAATGCCAAGAAGAAGCATAATAAGACATTAAAGGCAGCAAAGGGATATATCGGAGCAAGATCAAAGCAGTACAGAGTTGCTAAGCAGTCTGTAATGAGAGCTGATGCTACAGCATTTGCTGGTAGAAGAGAGAGAAAGAGAGATTTCCGTAAGCTTTGGATCGCTCGTATCAACGCTGCAGCTAGACAGAATGATATCTCATACAGCAACCTTATGCATGGTCTTAAGGTAGCAGGCGTAGACATCAACAGAAAGATGCTCGCTGAGATGGCTGTTAATGATGCAGAAGGTTTCGCTAGTCTTGTAGACGTTGCTAAGAAGGCAATTGCTTAATCTAAGCGGATTTAATAAAATAGTAAGAAAATTACCATCTAAAAGTTAATTGCTTTTAGGTGGTTTTTTTCTTATTATAAAACAAAAATTAGGGGGTGTATGGTTAAAAGTATGAATACTAGAAGAACAGCGCGAGTTGCGGGGGCTGTATGCGCGATGATGTTAATGGCAGGATGCGGGCAGAAACCGGCAGACGAAGTGGTAGAATATCCTGTTGGTGATACGGTCAAAACTGAGGCAGAGAAGACTTCCGTGGAGGATAATTCTGAGTATGATTCAGAAGATTACGGCGAAGCTGCAGGAACTCTGGCCTATATATCAGAATATCAAAAAGCAGGAACTCTTTCCTATAATAAGGAATTAACTATAGACGGAATGAAGATTACATATAATCTTTCATATACGCCTCCGGAAGAAGTAGAAAGAGTTCCTACATATAAAGTAAATATGGTAAGTGCAGATGAAGCTTTGGAAGCTGATATAGTATCGGCTTTATTCGGTGACACAGCCGTACCTATGAAGGATTCGAATGCATTTGAATATCACTATGAAGAAGATTACGGTAACTTCTTATTTGCGGAATTACAGAAAAGAATGTCAGATAATTGGTGGTTAGAACCTGAAGATGTACATTATGCTGATCTGGACACCTTATCTTCATGGATAGATAAAACTACATATTATTCCCATATTTATGAAGGAGAATATAATGGCAATACCTGCCGCCTTCTTATATTCTACAGTGAATATGCTAAAAGACTGTATATTTCACTGTATCCTAAGAATATAGGGGAGTTTATAGGTGATACGTCCATTACACAAATGGGCTGTTCGGATATCAGCGGTTCTCTTCTTATAGGTAATTGGGATAATTCCAGAATCATAGATTTAAACGGCACAATGTCGGACAGAAGTAATAAGGCAGATTTAAGTGATAAAGATATTTCCAGAACAATATACGAAACATTTAAGGATGTACCGGGAATGCTGATTCCTGAAGATCAGATAGATGTATATGAAAATATATATCAAGGAAAAACCTTTGATATAAAAGGAGATTCGCTTCCGGTAAAATGTGAATGTGTATTTTATACAGATAAGTCTATGCAAAGTGAAAACTTTGACGGAGCTGTGAGAAACGGTTATGCAGTTTCTGTTGGAAATACTGTTAACGGTATACCGATATATAAACCAAACACCCCGGATGATATAGGTGATTATTCCAAGGAATTTAAAGGTGGAGTAGTACTTATAGATAACAGTGGAGTTTTTGGATTCAATCTTGAATATTCTTTCACCATAGAAGATGAAATATATGATGATACGCCTCTCATCAATATCGAATCGGCTGTAACAGAATTAAATCACTTTTATGATAATGTAAATATGGAAGATTTATATTCAAATGTCGATTTTATTGATATAGATCTTGTTTATTTTCCGCTGAAGCTCGATAACGATTCTGAAGAAGATGAATATGAACTTATACCGACATGGGTTATAAGAAGTCAAGAAGAAAGATATATAATAAATGCGATGGATGGATCGTTAATATTTGATATAAATTAAAGCTTGCCTCCATCCGGCGCTGCTGGCAACAATTTAGGTGAATTCCAGGGGCGTCGGCAACAATTCTGGCTAATTCAGGCGATTATGTTGCTTTTTCGCCCGCTCAGACGGTGAATTCCAGGGGCGTCGGCAACAATTCTGGCTAATTCAGGCGATTATGTTGCTTTTTCATCCACTCAGACGCTAGATTTCAGGGAAATCAGCAACAATTCTGGCTAAAATCGGCGATTATGTTGCTTTTTCATCCACTCAGACGCTAGATTTCAGGGAAATCAGCAACAATTTTGTCCAATTCAGGCATTTGTGTTGCTTTTAATAATTTAAATAAAGCTTACCTCCTTACAGGATTATCCTGTAGGGAGGTTTTTTGTTTAGGTTGCACAAATAAGTTTGTGCACTATTTGTCAAAAAACAACATATAAATCTATTGAATTATGAATTAAATATAGCTATAATATGAACGAAATATGAACGAACTATGAACAAACTTAAAATGAACTGTTAATAGAACGAAACGTTTTATGGAATTTTGTCCTATAGAAAGGAAAAGCTATGAGCAAATATGAAAAAAAGTATACCAATAAAGGTATGACGCTGGTTGAATTAATAATAGTTGTTGCAATTATGGCAATACTTGCAGCTACCATAAGTCTTGCAGTTATCCATTATATAGAGAATGCAAGACAGGCTAAGGATGTTTATCATGCAAGTATCATTAAGGATGCGCTTAATGTATATCCGTTCCCTAGTAATTTCCAGGGAAGACCGGTAGAGTATGAAGATCCTGTTACTCATGTAAAAGAAACCTATACCAGAGGCTGGGTATATGTAGATAAGGATGAGATAAGATGTTCAGATCAAAGCACAGCACTTGCGATGATCATGGCAGGACTTGTACATGTAAGTCCTGAGTTTGAACAGAATCTTAGAAACAACGAAGAAGATCCTGTAAAGTGGTTCCCAAGCGGACCTGATGGAGATTACATTAGAAGAACTAATATTGATGAATATGCATTTAAGTCAGATATTAAGGTATATGCTAGAAAACTGTGGAATACATATCAGCTGGATGTATACATTGATGATGGAGGAAATCTTCATCTTGGTGCCAGCGCTTCTAATACAATGAGACAGTCAGGACATTCTAAGGATGTGGAAGCAGCTAAGACATTCCAGATGAAACTGGGACTTACAAATGCGTTAGATACACCTATCGGAGCACAGGGTACTCCTTCATACGGAGATTAATAATTCATACAAAACTTGGACCTCATGCGCGGGTCCAAGTTTTTTTATTTCATTGGAATGATATTTTCTAATTTATTTGGAAAAATATTTAATATAGGGATGAAAAGAGAAGAGAAAACAAGAAAGTAAAGAAAATAGACAAGAAAAAAGCAGGTATTTAATACCTGCTTTTTAGTGTGCGGGAGATGGGACTTGAACCCACACGACGTTGCCATCACTAGATCCTTAGTCTAGCCTGTCTGCCAATTCCAGCACTCCCGCATGTCTTATTTTATTTTGTTCCGTCATCCTGACGCGAGATATATAATATCACTATGCCTATATAATGTCAACACATTTTTTAAAAAAATTTTCAATTTTTTTTTGAGGCGATTTTAGTGCTGTTTTAGACCTGATAATATAGTATAATATTGCAGGACAAAAGGAAGGCAGCGAGGCAGAATATGAGTTTAAGCAAGTTATTAAATTTTGAAAAATTACATAATATCAGAGATATTGGCGGGATGAGTATAAAAAGTGGCAGCCTAATAAAATCGGGCTGCTTTTTCCGTTCAGGACAGCTGGCTGATATTTCTCAGAATGATTCAGATAAACTGAAGAATATGGTGGATACCATAATTGATTTCAGATCTGATAAAGAAAGACAGGAGAAACAGGATGTAATACCGGAAGGAGTATCATATATACATCTTCCGATAGTAGATAGTCTTACAGCCGGTGTTACAAGAGATAAGGAATCAGATAAGAATATAATAGAGAAGCTGGCCGTAAAACCCGAAGAGGCTAAGAAGTATATGTGCCTTATGTACAGAGGCTTTACTGAGGAGTCAGCTGTATCGCAGTATGCTGAGTTTATAAGATTACTTAAAGATGAAGAGGATAAGTCATTTCTGTGGCATTGTACGGCTGGGAAAGACAGAGCAGGAATAGGATCTGCTATAGTTGAAGAAATCCTTGGATGTTCAAGAGAGGATGTCATAGCTGATTATATGTCAACAAATGAGTATATAGAGCCTGATATACAGTTCCTGACACAATTTGTAAAGAACAAAATAGGAATACAGGACAATATAGTCGATGACGCACTCAGATATCTGTTTGGCGCAGAAGAAGAGTATATAGAGGCTTTTTATGCAGCAGTAGATGAGAAATATGGTGACTTCGACAGCTTCATACATGAAGGACTGAAGTTATCAGATGCTGATATAGAACTTATGAAGAGTAAATATACAGAGTAATGGAAGAATTAAACAAACTAAGAAAAATAATAATACTGGGCATAATATGCATTATTATATCGGTTGGTTCATTTGTGGTTGGTGCAATAATGCTTTTTAAGCATTTTGAAGGGGTCTATGTGCTCCTTTTCGGTGCATTTATGCTTATAGTCAGTGCTGGCATATTATACGGAAAAGAAGATAGATTTACTTCTTTGTATAAAGTATTTCTCGTAGATAAGGAACTGAAGAAGCATTTTACTAATGTGACTTATTCCATGAGAAGGGGATTCGATGATACCAGAGTCAGGGAGGCAGCTTTGCTCGAAATGAGTGATGCCTATAAATCAGAGGATTATCTGAAGGCTGAGTATGAGGGGACTCCATTTGAACAATCAGATTTCTTTATCCAAAAGGAACATGAGGTTCATGGCAAAGCGGGCAGAGCATATATGGATGCAACTCTGTATAAAGGAACGCTGCTGATATTTGAGATGCCGGATAAGAACATGGAGTCAGTAAATGTATATTCAAAAGACTTCAGTCATAGAACAAAAAGTATCGAACGTCTTAATAAATGTGAGATGGAGAATGTAGAGTTTAACAGTCGGTTTGATATATATGCTGCAAATGAACAGGCGGCATTCTATCTTTTGACTCCACAGTTTATGGAGAAGCTTATGCCTTTAGCATCGCATTTTCAGACATTTGCCATGCGAGTAGTAAAGAACAGGGTATATGTAATATATAATAAGCAGTCACATGACATATTTGATCCTGACAGTAAGATCCGGAAGATGTCATATTCAAAAGAGATAGAGAAGATCCAGCAGGATATAGATGATATTAAGGCAATCATAGATGCAGTCAGAGGAGTATAGATTGGCTGATACAGGTGAGTAGGTATGGATATAAGCACATTTGGAAATATCGATTCAGATAATATATTGATCCAGATGGTGGGCGAGCATGAACTGTCTTTTCTTGAGAAAGAAGTTGAATATATTAAGGATCTGGCAGAGACTGATGACTTCGGGCTTATGGCGGTGAAGGTTGAGAGCTGGAACCGGGATCTTTCGCCATGGGAAGCTCCTGCAGTTTTTGGGGATGAACCCTTCGGCGGCAGAGCAGAACAGACATTGGAAGAATTGAAGGGCATAATAGATTCTGAACTCATTAGAGGAAGAGACGCTTCAGACATTAATCTTTATATTGGAGGATATTCTCTTTCAGGATTATTTGCATTATGGAGTGTTTATAATGTAAACTATTTTAAGGGAGCCGCCGCGGTTTCACCATCGGTCTGGTTTCCGGGATTCGATGAATACATATCCGGACGTGATATAAGTACGGATGCTGTATATCTGAGTCTTGGAAAGAAGGAAGAGAAGACGCGTAATCAGGTTATGGCCAGAGTCGGAGAGGTCATTAAGGATATCGAAAGACAGCTGCAGCCAAAACTGAGATGCACTCTGGAGTGGAATGAAGGAAATCATTTTAAAGAGCCGGAGGTAAGAACTGCAAAGGGTTTTGCCTGGCTGCTTCGGAACCAAGAGTGCAAGGCAACTGAGAGATAAGTGGAGTTAAAGCAACTTAGGGATAAGTATATAGGGGGATTAAGATGGAATATGTATATGGATTGATAGGACTGATAGTTCTTGTTTCAGTAATGGTATTTGCAATATGCGGAAAAAGCAGAAAGAAAGTATCGCCATATCTGATATTTGCGATTGTAGATATAGCATTTGGAATCTTTTTCCTTGTATTTGCAATATATGA
>JAEEGL010721803.1_pt1 | contig 10159 bp, 6 predicted proteins | sample 9134231 | NCBI WGS metagenome assembly JAEEGL01 (sample SAMN16246548, study PRJNA631951) | gut metagenome | biome: gut microbiome; feature: rumen; material: fiber-attached | host: Bos | place: Iran: Karaj | collected 2018-10
ACGCGGAGACCGGCGAGGTTATCAAAAAGATCGGGATCGATTTTGTCAGCAACGCTGCTTTCTTTTCCGAAGACCTGGACGGGAACGCCGTCATGATCACCTGCCAGAAAGGCTTCCTCTGCTGGCATACAGACACGGACCCGGACGCGCAGAAGATGCCGTGGTTCATGAAGGAAGTCGCCGGCCAGCTCTGCTCGGGCCGCGTCTTCCACAACCGTTTCATCGCCATGCACAATAATGAGTCTTTCGGCGTCATCGACCTGCTGGCGGACAACGGATATACTTACGTTTCTCCCCTGCCGAATGTCAATATCTGCAATTACACCGTTTCCCCGGACGGAAACAGGTTGTTTGTCCATCAGCATAAAACGATGTATGTCAGCGATCTGGAAACAGACGAGGTACTGTGGTCGACCGAGTATGAACAGGCCGGTCAGTACCCGGACAGCATCCCGGACTCCTACGGGCCTTCCGCCGTCTGGGCCGGGAATTATATCTTTGACAACTGCCGTTTTAGCGGAGATTATACCGATTATACCGGCGTCGTGCTGGATGCCGGCACCGGCGAGATCCTTTATACGCTGGACGGCGTCTTCTGCGTCGGCGCCACGGCGGATGGCGGGAACTTCATCTGTTCCGACGGCGTTTACCGGGCAAGCGACGGGGCGTTTGTCATGACGCCGGGCACCCGGATCATGAAGACCTTTGGCCGGGACGGCGGGACCTATGAAATCACCGGCGGACAGATCTGCGCGGCCGATCCTTCCGGAAGGTACTGGTTCACCGGCAGCACGATCATCAACGCGCCGGGTACGGGTTCCCAGTACCGGGTCGATAGATACGAGGGAACGCTGTATGCTGACCGGAACGATGCACGCGCCTGGGTCACGCCGGACGGGCAGTATCATGTGATCCCGGAAATCAATTCTCCCGGCTTCACGGTCCTGCGGATGGACGGCACGAACTGGCAGTATGTCGTCCGTGACTTTACGCCCGATAACTGGATCGTCTTCTCTCCGGACAGCCGCCTGACCGCCCTTGCGACCACGGCCGGCGAGGTCGTCGTCTATGAACTGGAGACCGGCGAACAGTTATTCTCATCAACCGATTGGGCTTTTCAGCGCTCCTTCGGCGGTTTCACCTTTAACCGGGACGGGACCCTGTTGATGTATGCCAGTGCCCTGAACGACTGGTTCTGCGTCGCGTCCGTGGAAACGGGAAAAATCCTCTGTGAGATCCATGAGGCCCGCTCTGCCGCAGTCTGGGGATTCGATTCCGAAACCGGGGACGCCGTTATCGTCTTTGAGGACGGCAGCGCCCGCTGCGCGGATATCTTTGCCTCCCCGGAGGAACTGTACGCCGCAGCGCGCGCGCAGCGGCAAAGCCTTTCAAAGGAATAAAAGCATGGGAAATGAAACGCCGGTCCCGGACAATCCGGAACCGGCGTTCTTTTTATGCATTCAGCAGCGGTGTGAGCTCTCCCCTGTGCCAGATGCAAAGGCGGTGCAGCGGACGCGTCATCATGACGTACAGGATCCGGCTGAGGAATTCGTCCTCCGGGAACTGTTCCGCGGACGCGTCGCAGATCCCGACGCAGTCGAATTCCATTCCCTTTACCGTGCCGGCCGGCAGGATCATAACGCCTCCCCGGTATTCCGACTCCCCTTCCGTCAGCAGCCGCGCGCCGGTTTCGCTTCCCAGGACGCACTGCAGCTTCTTCGCCTGCTCCGCCGTCTTCTCAATCAGCGCGATGCTGTGGAATCCTTCCGCCTGCCACTTCCGCACCTGTCCGCGGATGAGTTCCAGCCGTTCCCTCTCGCTGCCCGCGGGAATGATCTCCGGCGCCTGCCCGTGGCGCAGCACCGGCCTCGTCTTCCCGACGCCCTGCACCGGGTATTTCCTGGCTACGCTCTGCGCTTTCTCCATGATCTCTACCGTGTTCCGGTAGCTGACCGTCAGCTGTGCGAGGTCCGCCTTGCCGCCGAACACCGGCCCGGTCCATTCGTCCCAGTTCCGGATGCCCTCGTCCGCCCGGATCCCCTGGTACAGGTCCCCGACCAGTGTGAAGGTCGCCGCCGGATGCGACTGCCGCAGCAGCTCGATCTGGAACGGAGAGAAGTCCTGGCATTCGTCGATCACGATGTGCTTCAGCGGCCGGGTCTTCAGCCCGTATACCGCCCGGCAGATCATCGCCATCACGGGCAGATCCTCCTGCCGGGTCTGGTTCGCGTCCAGCTGCCGGCAGGTCTCCTCTGCCAGCTCTTCGTCCCCGTACTCCCGCAGGAAAGCCTTGTACAGCTCTGATGGTTCCAGCGCCGGGAACCGCTCTCTGTACTGATTGATGTATTTTTCCGCCCGCGCGTCGATTTCCCTGTACCTCTGGTCCCGCGTGTCGTACAGTTCCCGGATCCTGCGCTGCCTTTCCGTGCTGTCCGGGAGCATGGCACGGATCCGGTCCGTCTGCTGGTCCGTCATCTTTGCGTACTGTTCCTTCAGCGTCTCCGCCGCGCCCTGCACGCGTTTCCGGATCATCTTCTTCAGCTCACCGATCCGGTTCTCCAGCGGGGAGTACTTCAGCTGCCGCAGGAACACGTCCTCCAGCTCTTCCCTTGTCATCAGGGAAACGCCCGCCATCCTGAACCCGTTCTCCGGCAGGATCGTCTTCTGCAGGTTGTCCAGCCAGCTCTCCAGCTTCTTCATGAATGCCAGCGATCCCTTGATCCGCAGCAGCCTGCCGATCCGCTCCCGTTCCTCCCTGTCCAGGCCCAGGTTCTTTTCCAGCCGGCTCTCCCGATAGATCTTCGGCATCCGTTTCCCCATCCCGCTCCGGCACCAGTTCTCAAACGTCGTCTGGATCACGCGCTCGACGCCCAGGTCCGGCAGTACCTGGGAAATATAGGATAGGAACAGCGGACTGGGCGCCAGGATCATCATGTTCTCCGGCCGGAGCGTTTTCTGGAACGTGTACAGCAGGTAGGCGATCCGGTGCAGCGCGATCGTGGTCTTCCCGCTTCCCGCGGCGCCCTGCACCAGCAGGTTCCGGTTCAGTTCATGGCGGATCACGATGTTTTGCTCCGCCTGAATCGTGGTCACGATATCTTTCAGCCTGTCCGTGGAAATGCTCCCCAGTACCTCCTGTAGGTAGGCCTCCTGCGAAACGATCCCGGTGTCGAACAGGCTGATCAGCTCTCTCTGCTTTACGCTGAACATCCGCTTCAGCGTCAGTTCGCCCTGGACTCTTCCGTCCGGTGCGATGTAGTCCATCGGACCGATCTGTCCGGAATAGTAGAGGTTCGCGACCGGGGAGCGCCAGTCGATTACCACCGGATCCAGCGTGACGGGATCCAGCACGCCCCACCGGCCCAGGTAATACGTTTCCTGCCCGATGCCGGCCGGGATAAAATCCAGCCGCGCAAAATACGCCTGTTCCCTTGCCATGGCCAGCTGCCTCAGCCGGTCCAGTTGCGCCTGGAACAGCTGCATTGTAACCTCTTCCTGCTGGTCCGGGTCTTCCTCCATCTGCACGTCCATGCACTCCCCGGCCTTCGCGCCGGTCAGTGCTTCCACCTCGGCGATCTCCCGCCCGATGGTATCGCATGTCTCCTGCAGGTGAAGGTACTCTTCCCGTGCACACGGGTGCTTCGGAAGCCTGGTCTGTTCCATCTTCTTTCCTTTCCGCGGCAAAATATAAAACAAGCCTCTGCCGTCTTTTTTTGAGCTCGCAGAGGCTTACGGATTTCATTCCTGCAAGCGTGTGGAAGCAAATCATACCGGACCCCGGCCCGTTTGTCAAGGAAAAAGATCCGGCTCCATGATCTGTGTACCCGCAGATCCTTTTACTGTCTCCTGAATGGGTCTGTTTATATGCAATCTCGTTTTTCAGGCCCCGTGGATTTCCTTGTACCATGCAGGATCAGACGCCGAAACGGTATTCTTTCTCGTCCTTCTCCCTGGGCGTCAGATGGAAGGCTTCGATCACCCGGTCCGCTGCCTGGTCGGGCGTAAGGTTTGTATTGTCGATTTTCAGATGGTGCTCAAACCAGACTTCGTCTTCATTTGAGTTCAGCCTGTATTTTTGGACGGCTGTAAGCAGGTCCTCCCTGCTCCATGCAACATCCTTCTTGGATGCTTTCCTTTCCATCCTGTGCGGCGTCTCATTCCTGTACAGCCGGGCCTCCAGGTCCGCGCTGAGTTCGACAAAATAAAATCCGCCGCCGTTCTCCTCAAACATTTCTTTCAGACTGTTCAGATAATCCCGTTCTTCCTGCTCGTCAAAGGCGCAGACATAAGTAAAAATCAGGTCAATATCATGTTTTACAGCCAGTTCAAAAGCTTTTTCCCTGAAGATCTCGCTGAATTCCTTCTGCGCGGGCGTGGCAAAGCCGAAGATCCGGTCGGACACTTCAATACTGTCATGATTCATCATCATATTATACCGGAGTTTATCCCTCAGGCTCTCCGCCACCGTCATTTTCCCGACCGCCTGCGGTCCGCATACAATGATCAGGTTTGCCATACTGTGCTCCTTTTAATACAGCCATAATGGCAGGCCTGCCTGTGTTTTGATTACAGGCGGACGGCCTGTTCCGTTCCCGTGTACAGGATCTCCTTCGCTTCCTGCGTTCCGAACCGGCGGATCCTCATCCGCTGCTCCTTCCGCATGTTCCCTTCCTGTGTCTCCAGGGTCAGGACCCCTTCTTTGTCGTTCCATCGCATCGGGATTCGCTGGTATTCGCTCTGTTCATAGGCATAGCTGATCCCGTCGTCGTCGTAGAAAATGAAGCTCCCGTCCGCCCCTGGGAACACGAGGATCTCCGTCGGCTCCTCCGTTGGTTCCTCCGTATACTGCCTTGCCGGCGAAACCGGCAGGACCGCTCCCGCGCGTACAAACACGGGAATCCGGTCCAGCGGGGCCTTTACAGTGACCGTCTGTCCGCCTTCCCGGGCCGTTCCTTCGTCCGGCGCGTACCATATTGTCCCGGCAGGCAGGTAAACCTCCGCCGTTTCGTCCGGCTCTTCGATCTTTATCCCGCCGGGCAGGTAGTACATCGGTCTTGTGACCGGCCGCACCAGGATCCAGTCTCCCAGCATCATCTCGTTGTCGACACTGCGAAGATGCCCGTCCTCCGGAAACACCAGCGCCGGTACCCGCGTCGCGGGGATTCCCCGCGCGTGCGCCTCCGCGTACAGCGCATAGTGGTAGGCCAGCAGCCTGTACCGCATCCGGATGCACCGGGCAATCGCTTCATAGTGTTTCCCGCCCTCGTCACCGAACTGCCAGATCTCCCGCGGCGCGTCCGTTCCGTGAGCGCGCATCAGCGTCAGGAAGCAGGCGTACTGCATCCATCGGACGAACAGCTCCCGGTATCCGGGATCCTCCGTCCCCCGCGGAAAATCTCCTTTCCAGAACCACGGTTCCTTCCTGTCGGAGAAAAATCCGCCGATATCGCAGTTCCAGAACGGTTCTCCCGTGGCTGTGAAGTTCAGCCCCTCGGGGATATGCCGCCGGAGCGTATCCCATGTGGCGCATACGTCGCCGCTCCATGTCACCGCTGAATACCTCCGCTGTCCCGCCCAGGAGGAACGCGTCACGTTCAGTACGCGCTGCTCCGGTTTGTCTCTCCGGAGCCCTTCCCAGATCCCCCGGGAATGGCAGAGGCTGTACAGGCTGATCTCCGTCGGATCCAGGTATTTCTTCGCCTCGCCGGTGTTCACCCGCATCCGTTCCTCGTCGGAGGGTTTTTCGCTGCCGTGCCAGTCACATTCGAAAGGCTCCGTGCAGTCGCACCACCACGCGTCGATCCCTTCGCCCAGCAGGTGGTCCCGCACCTGCTTCCAGTAGATCTCCCGTGCCTTCTGTGAAAAGGCGTTATAGGTGGACTGATTTCCCAGCATGCATCCGGCGTCGAGCAGTTCCTGCCGGTCCTCGTTTTTGTCTCCCTGCAGGTTCGGCCAGATGCTCAGCATGACCCGCACGTTCATCCCGTGGATCGGCTTCACAAACCCTGCCGGAAACCTGCCGCGGTCCAGCTGTTTGAATCCCCACTGGCCTTCCGGCCAGGTCTGCCAGTCCTGCACGATCAGGTCCAGAGGAATCTTCCGCTTCCGGTATTCCCGTGCGACGCCGGTCAGTTCCTCCGCAGTTATATAGCGTTCCTTGGACTGGGTAAATCCCATCGCGTAGCGCGGCAGGATCGGCACCGGGCCTGTCAGTCCGTTCAGCTTTTCCATCACGGAGGCGTAGCTGCCGTCCCCGTAAAGGAAGTACCAGTTCAGCGCGTCCGCGCAGTCGATCTCCAGGAAGGATCCTTCCGTATCGTCATGGAACCGCATCAAGCAGCCCATGTCGAACAGGATCGCCCATCCCTCCGTGGAAACGAGCACAGGCACGACCGCCTTCAGGTTGTGCTGGTACATCAGCCTGCTGTGCCCGCGCAGGTTGCCGTAACCCTCCTCATAGCTTCCCAGACCGTACAGCGCCTCCCCGTCCCGGAACACAAAATACTGCCGGCCGCGCACGCCTGTCCGGTCCGTTTCCGTGGATACCGCTTCCGCGGTCGCCCTTGCGCCGTCCACCCCCATGGATTCCCGGACAGCCCCGCCGCTGAATACGCTGTGGCGGATTCCGGTGTTCTCCAGTTCCGCGGGGTTTTCTTCCCGTTCCCTGAATACTGCCTTCCCGTTCCCGTCAGCAAAAGACAGGCTGCCGCCCCGCAGGTCTATCCGGATTTGCAGCCCGTCCAGCGAGAAAGATCTGTATCCTTCTCCCGCCGTTTCCTCCCATTCGCCTTCCGCGCACGGGAGCACCGGGGAGTGTTCCGGTTCACGGAAAACGCCGCTCAGATCCCGTGTCACCTGAATGATCCCGTCCGCCCGTCCCCGAATCCTGAGATGGACGCCGTCAAAGGTTCCTGTATACTCCGCTTTCATTCTATTCCCTTTCATTTTCACTGACCACTGATTACTGACCACTGATCACTGAATCACTCCGCCATATGATGGATCAGGGGCAGCTCCGGCAGTTCGCCGAAACGGTAGAACCCGTGAGCGTTGTCGTGGAAGAACATCTGCTTCTCCTCCGCCGTCATCAGCGGGGACTTGTCAATGAAATCCCAGCTCATCCGGTAGGTGATCGCTGTCATGGTCCTCGGATAGTCGGAACCCCACATCAGTTTCTCCATTCCGCAGATGTCCCGCGCCTCCAGGATCGCCTGCACCGCGGAAGGATATGGATAGTATTCCGCGTTGAACAGCCAGGTGATCCCGCCGGATTCAATGGATATGTTGGGCAGTCGCGCCAGCCGGATCTGTTCCTTCCATCCCGGCCGTGTCACCATGCCAAAGTGCCCGATGGCAATCCGCAGGTCCGGGTACGCCTTCGCCATTTCCCGCAGCATTCCCGTCTGGGCATCCCCGTCCGCCATATCGACGGCCAGGAACAGGTCCTTCTCCGCCGCCAGCGCAAACACTTCCGCATGGTGCGTCAGGTCCGGGTCCTTCAGCCGACCCGCGCAGATCTTGATACCGTCCGCGCCTTCCGTGTCCGGTAGTCCGTTCTCCTCGTACAGCACAGTCACCCGGAAGCGTTCCGGCCAGGTTTTCCGTACCAGCTTCAGGTACGAATCCTGGCTCCCGTCGATGTACTCCTGGGTTACGACGGCGCCGCCTACCTGTGAAAAATCCATGCAGGCCAGCAGCCGTTCCGCGCTGTTCACCCCGTCCGTCATATATGGCGGCATCATCTGCACGATCTCGTTTCCGAACATGCTGCGGCCGCCTCCCAGGCTGTATACCGGCAGGCCGTTCACCTTCCCCTGCTGTTCCAGCCACAGGTGTACATGGGCGTCGATCATGGTTTCTCCTCCTTTACTCCGCAAACCGGAGCAGTACCTTCGCCAGGCTTCCGTCGTTATGGGTCAGGGCGTCGAACGCCTTCGCCGCGTCCAAGCAGCTGTATTCCGCGCTGATCATCCTGTCCAGGTCGGTTTTTCCCTGCCCGGCCAGCGCGATCAGTGCCTCAAAATCCCTCGTATAGGCGTTCCGGCTGCCGAAGACATTCAGTTCCTTCTTCAGCAGGATGGAATGCAGGAAAGTGGTCTCTGTTTTTCCGTTGCCGATCAGGATGATATTCGCCCCCTGGCACGCCTGTTCGATGCACATCAGGAAGGTCTCCGGCCGCCCGCAGGCTTCCACGCAGACGTCGAAGCCATCCCCGCCGGTGATCGCGGAAAGATTCTCTTTGCTGTCCGGCGCCGAGGTGTTCACGGTATGGTCTGCGCCGAAAGCCTTGGCCTTCTCCAGCCGCCCGTCCAGCAGGTCGCAGGACGTCACATTCGCGCCTTTCGCCTTCGCCGCCAGCAGCGCAAACATTCCGATCGGCCCGGAGCCGACGATCAGCACCCGGTCGCCCGCCTTCACTTCGCAGCGGCTGATCGCGTGCTGGCTGATGGAGAACGGCTCGATCAGGGCCAGATGCCGCGCGTCGAGCCCGTTCCCCGGGATGATTCGTTCCACGGGCATCGTAATGTATTCGCAGAAGGCGCCGTCCCGCTGCACGCCCATGGTCCGGTTGTCCACGCAGGCGTTCACCAGGCCCTTCCTGCAGGCGTAGCAGCTGCCGCAGTTAAAGTATGGATTGCAGGTGACCACGTCTCCTGCCTTCAGACCCCTGTCGTTTTCCGGCACGGATACGATCCGCGCGGAGAATTCATGTCCCGGGATCCGCGGGTAAGTTGTAAAAGGCTGGTTCCCGGTGAAGCTCGCGACGTCCGCCCCGCAGATCCCGCAGTACAGCACCTGCAGCAGCGCTTCTCCTTCCTCCGGCCGCGGCACGGGGATCTCCCGGATCTCGATTGTATATGGTCTGACGATGGTGATCGCTTTCATCTTCAATCTCCTCCTCAGCAATCCATGCCAATCCGGCCGGGATCCCAAATCACTGCCGTCTTCATCGGGGCATTCTTGCAATAGATTTTATGTTCGTAGGCGCCGATCGGGTCAGCGGTGAACTCATCCTTATCGATCAGTTCGACGATCTCGTCGTACCGGCTCGCCGCCAGCATTTCGATCGCCTTTTCCATGTGATTCTGCCGGAAATTGATGGATCCGAAGATCAGGTGGTTCTCGAATCCGAAAGGCATCGTATCGAAGGAGATCCTCGGCCCCAGGGAAAAGCTGTTGTAAATGCCGTTGCATCCCAGCACCCTGTGTTCGAAGGCGATCTCATGCTCCGCGTTCGTCCCGCTGACGCCGATAAAGCAGGTTGCCCTCCCGCCCAGCGCCGCGCGGATCGCGTCCGCCAGATCTGCGGGATCCCTGTATTGGTTGCGTACGTACGCCGCTCCGGTCTCCTCCAGCGCAAAACGCACCTTGGGATGGTTCTCCGGACTTCTCGCCACAAACACGATTCCTGCGCCGGGATGGGCCTTGTGGATCACATCCCCGATAAACATGCCCGTTGTCCCCAGCCCGAAGATGACCGTCCGCTCAAAGATCTCGTCCGCGGCGATCCTCCGGGCTTCTTCCGGGGAGCACCCGCGGCGCCGTGCCGTCTGCCGGAACCAGTGCGCAGATCCCAGGTCCTCCATGCGTTCCAGCTGGAACAGCATGCAGGAGTACGGGTCCGGGAACACCATCTTCTTCGCGAAGGATAGATCCAGTTTTCCACCGTGTACGTGTCCCTCCGGGATCTTCAGCAGCATGTCCGGATTCACGTACATCGTATCGCAGAACAGCCCGTCCGCCTGGTCGCATCCGTATTCGAAGTAGCTTTCGTCCTCCGTATACCGGGTGGGATCCACGCTGTCCCCGCCCCGGATCAGCACGATGGCGAACCGGTTCTCGTCCGGCACCCATACCACGCCTTCGTGGCCGTTGATCAGCCGGTCCGTTCCCTGCGGGAATTTGGGGCCCATCTCCCCCCGCGCGGCCATGCGCATCAGTTCATAGTCCGTTCCGCAGAAGCCGACCATCACCGGATGCACCGGGATGCCTTCCTTCAGCGGTTCTCCGCGCAGACGCTGCCTCGGCGGGTTGATCAGTTCCACCTCACCGTAGGCCAGGGGCTTTTCCACGTCGTTCCGGAAATATGTTCCGTACGCTCTCATCTCTTCTTCCTCCCGTCCGGATCTTCCTGTCCGCGGACCTTTATGAGAACCGG